>JAEEGK010000878.1_pt1 | contig 75707 bp, 59 predicted proteins | sample 8958771 | NCBI WGS metagenome assembly JAEEGK01 (sample SAMN16246547, study PRJNA631951) | gut metagenome | biome: gut microbiome; feature: rumen; material: SC-attached | host: Bos | place: Iran: Karaj | collected 2018-10
CGGCAGAGGGTAAGGTACCGACCGCAAGTGTGAACGGATCGAGCATCGAGCTCACCGAGGACGGTGGTGTGTATAGCGGCAGCTTCGCTATGCCCGGACAGGCTTCGAGCCTCGTGATCAATACGGGCACCGCTGACGGTGGCGATGGACTCACTAACGACTAAGGCCTATGAAGAAGAGGATCATTGAGATTGCGGTGAAGGTAGTAGTAGCCGCGCTCACGGCCTTCCTGACGGCCATCACAACGACCTCATGTATGGGCTATGGACCGATTGCGCTCTAAGGAGCGCTGCGAATAGTGAAAAATCCCCTCGCGGTTGCGGGGGGATTTTGTGTGGTTAGCGCTGGGTGAAGAGGAACTGCTGGTCTTTGTATTCCCACTGGGCGACGCCAAAGCGGATAAGACGAGCCAGGAGGGTGATCACCTTAGGACGGGGAATAGCCGAACGACGCACCAACTGGTTTAAGGTCTGCGACCCGGTCATCGCATCCAGCAACTTACGGACGGTATCGGTATAGGTCATCATGGTGCCCTGCGGTTTCTGGGCATCACGCCATACCGCCAGCAGGACAGGCGACGCCACGATATTCTCATCGGCTATACGGATATAAGCCCTGGTCTTACCGTCTTCACCTATTGCACAGACAGGACGTCTTTCTGAAGGGGGAACGGTGGCGATCACTATCGTACGGCCATCAACATGGTAGGTATCAAACTTGATGCTCGCCTCAGGTCTGCAATATTTATAGGCCGCCTGGTGCATCATGTATATCTCCTCCTCTGAGCGGACACCAGAAAGATGACCGTCATCACGGACACCTATCAACAAGCGCCCCCCGTCTGTATTCGCAAAGGCAGACACCGACTTGGCCAGTTTACAGGCATCGGACACCCGATACTTGAAATCCTGCTGCTGGTGCTCACCCTCGCGAATGAGACTGGTAAGATATCGCTTGTCGTCCATTCTGTCATTTCTTACACTTGTCGAGCCACTCCTTGAGGGCATAACGAGACACACCCCGTTTGATGGCGGCATTCAACTCCTGACGCGCCTCATCCATCCGGTATAAGGATATCAGGATATCGGCCTTTGACACGACGAAGCCGGAATGAAGGGGACGGCGACGGATGGCTTCATCCCAATCGTAGAGGGCGATGTCGTATTGTTTCTGCTCCGTCTCGAAGGCTGCGCGGGCGGCGTAGGCATCAGCCGAATCCGGAAACATCTGAACCAGACGGTTCAGCTCGTCGAAGGTGTCGGTCTTGCGCCCCATCTTCTGCAGGACGTGCGCCAAGCCCAGACGGGCCTCGAAATGTGTGGGTTGCAGACGCAGGAAGGTCTCGTAGTCGACACGTGCCAGATCGTAATGCCGCTGCTGGGTGTGGACGTATGCCCGGAAATAGAGCGCAGCCAGATTCTTCCCGTCGGCATGGAGGATCTTGCCATACTCCGCGAGGGCATAGTCCCACTGTTCGAGGTTGATATTCGCCTCGGCCTTGAGCAGATGGAGATGGAGGTTCTGCGGGTCTTTGCTGATTTGGGCATTGAGCACCTCGAGGGAATCGCGCCATTGTTGACGGGTCTGCGCCGAGGTGGAGTGAAGAACTAAGAGTGAAGAACTAAGAGTTATGATTACCATGCAAGCCATCCTAACTCCTCTCCTACTCTTCCCTCCATCGAAAAATGTTATCATAACTCTTAATTCTCAGTTCTTAACTCTTAACTATATAATTGACGATCCACTCTCCTACTTCACGGGTGCCGTAATGTGCGCCGCCCTCGACCTGGATTTCGGGCGTACGGACATTGGCATCGAGCGAGGCATTGACGGCCTCACGGACCAAGGCGCCTTCCTTGCTGAGTCCGAAGTGTTCCAGAAGCATGGCAGCAGAGAGGATCTGCGCCAGGGGATTGGCCAGGTTCTGCCCGGCAGCCTGCGGCCAGGAACCGTGAACGGGCTCGAAAAGCGGCGTATGCTCACCCAGGGAAGCAGAGGGCTGGAGACCCATCGAACCCGTGATGCAAGCCGTCTCGTCGGTGAGGATGTCGCCGAAGGTGTTCTCCGTCACGATGACATCGAAGAAACGCGGTTCGGTGAGCACCCGCATCGAGGCATTGTCGATGAACATATAGTCGGTGCGCACCTCAGGATACTGCGGCTCGATCTCCTTGGCTATCTGTCGCCAGAGACGCGAACTGGCCAGGATGTTGGCCTTGTCGACCACCGTCAGATGCTTGTTGCGCTGCATGGCAATCTCGAAGCCCAGCTTCACGATGCGCTCAATCTCGGGACGGGTGTAGATATCAGTGTCGTAGGCCTTGTCGTTGTCCTGATACCTCTCACCGAAATACATACCGCCCGTCAGCTCGCGCAGCACCACGAAATCGGCACCACGGATCAGTTCATCCTTCAGCGGGGACTTGTGGAGCAGACAGTCGAAGGTAGCCACCGGACGCACATTGGCAAACAGTCCGAGTTTCTTCCGCATGGCCAGCAAGCCCGTCTCAGGACGGACCTTCGCCGTAGGGTTGTGGTCGTATTTCAGGTCGCCCACCGCCGCAAAGAGCACGGCATCGGCCTGCATACACACCTCGTGAGTGGCATCAGGATAAGGGTCGCCCACCTCATCGATGGCATGAGCGCCACAGATGGCTTCCTGATACGTAAACTCATGTCCACACTTGGCTGCGATGGCATCCAGCACAGCCACACCTTGTCTCATAATCTCCGGTCCGATACCATCGCCCGGAAGAATCGCTATTTTCAGTTTCATAATTCGTTATTATATTCTTTTTCGATGATGTTCAACATTTTAAAGGTCGCCTTGATGGCCGCTTCCGTCTGGTCGGCATCGAGGCCCCGGGTACGGAATATCCGCCCATTGTCATTCCAGGTGATGACCGTCTGCACCAAGGCATCGGTACGTCCGCCCGGGGGAATGGTCACGGCATAGTTAGCCAGCAGCGGGAAGGTGCGGTCGAGGTATTTCTTGTAGATGTATCGCAACGACTTCACGAAAGCATCATACTGACCGTCGCCTGTGGCACTGGCCTCATACTGCTGACCGTTGACCTCAACCTTGATATTCGCGCCCGGTTTCAGACCATAGGCCGTAGAGACGATGTAACTCACGAGTTTTACCTTGTCTTCAGGTGCATCGTGTTTGAGCACATCGCTCACGATGAAAGGCAGATCCTCTAAGGTCACCCGTTCTTTCTTGTCGCCGAGCTCGGTGATACGCTGTGTCACCTTCCGGGTCTGCTCGGGTGTCAGTTCGAGCCCCAGCTCTTCCAGATTCTTGGCAATGTTGGCCCTGCCGCTGTTCTTGCCCAGGGCATATTCACGCTTACGTCCGAAACGCTCGGGCACGAGGTCGTTCTGATAGAGATTGTTCTTCTTATCGCCATCCGCATGGACGCCCGCCACCTGGGTAAAGACATTGTCGCCGATGATCGGCTGATTGGGCGCAACGGCGATGCCGCTATAGCTCTCTACCAACCGCGAGATATCATTGAGCTTGTTCTCGTTGATATTGGTCTTGGCATGGAACTGATCCTTCAGGATCACCTGCACGCTCGACAACGGGGCATTGCCACAACGTTCTCCCAGACCGTTGACGGTGACGTGCAGGCCTTTGGCGCCACTCAGCACTGCAGCCAAGGAATTCGACACCGCAAGGTCATAGTCATTATGCGCGTGGAAATCGAAGTGGGTATCAGGATAACGCTTGATCATCTTACGGAAGTACTCGATGCACTGGAGGGGATTCATGATGCCCAGCGTATCGGGCAACATAAAGCGACGGATACCGCTGTCGCAGAGCTGGTCCATCAGATGGTAGACATACGAAAGAGAATCCTTCATGCCATTCGACCAGTCCTCCAGATACAGATTCACGGAGATGCCTTTGCTGCGGGCATATTTCACCTCCCGACGGATGTCCTCGATATGTTCGTCGGGCGTCTTCTGCAACTGCTGGGTGCAATGCTTCAGCGAGCCTTTCGCCAGCAGGTTCAGCACCTTGCATCCGCATTCAGCAATCCAGTCGACACTTTTACCTTCATCCACGAAGCCAAGCACCTCTACCCTATTCAGCTTATCAATCTTCTCCGCATAACGGCAGATCATCTGCACGGCCTCTTTCTCACCTTCCGAAACACGGGCAGAGGCCACCTCGATACGGTCGACATTCAGATCGTGCAGCAGCATACGCGCCATCATGAGTTTCTCATGCGGCAGGAAGGATACACCGCTGGTCTGCTCACCATCGCGCAGGGTGGAATCAAGGATTTCCACAAAGGGCTGGATGCGCTTGTAATTGTTTACTTTCTCTGCTGTTCCCATGCAATCGTCTTGTCTTGGTTCTGTACCAGGAAATCAATATCATCGAGACCGTTCATCAGACAATGCTTCTTATAGGCATTGATCTCGAAAGTCTCGCTGTGGCCCGTAGAGAGATTCGTCACCGTCTGATTGGGGAGGTCGACCTTAATCTGAGTACCCGGATTATTCTGAATACTCTGAAAGAGCTCGGCAAGGAAGTCCTCGCTCACCTGCACAGGCAGCACGAAATTGTTCAATTCATTATTCTTGTGAATATCGGCAAAGAAGCTACTGATGACCACCCTGAAGCCATAGCCTGCAATGGCCCAGGCGGCATGCTCACGGGAGGAACCGGAGCCGAAGTTCTTGCCTGCCACAAGGATGCAGCCAGTGTATCTTGGGTCGTTCAGCACGAAGTCCTGATTCGGGATGCCATCGGCATTATAGCGCCAATCGCGGAAAAGATTATCACCGAAGAAACGTTCCTCACGCGTCGTTGCCTTCAGGAAACGGGCGGGTATAATCTGGTCAGTGTCCACATTCTCCAAAGGAAGCGGCACACAAGTGGATGTGATGATGTCGAATTTCTGTTTCATAATAATGTGCGTGGATCAGTGATAACGCCAGTGACAGCAGCGGCAGCAGCTACCAGGGGCGATGCCAGGATGGTGCGTGCGCCGGGGCCTTGACGACCCTCAAAGTTACGATTAGAGGTAGAGACAGAGAGTTTGCCTGCAGGAATCTTGTCGTCGTTCATTGCCAGACAGGCAGAACAGCCTGGCTGGCGGATCTCAAAGCCAGCCTCTGCAAGAACAGCGTCGAGGCCCTCTTCACGGATCTGACGGTCGACAGCCCATGAGCCAGGCACCAGCCAGGCAATGACATCCTGTGCTTTCTTCCGACCCTTCACGATCGAGGCAAAGGCGCGGAAGTCTTCAATACGTCCGTTGGTGCAAGCCCCAAGGAAAACATAATCCACCTTGGTGCCCAACAACTTCTGGCCAGCCTTGAAGCCCATATAGCTGAGTGCTTTCTCAAAGCCTTGTTCGGGTGAATGGGCCATTTGCGCGTTAGCAGGAATCGGCTGTGTGATACCGATGCCCATACCGGGATTCGTTCCGTAAGTGATGCGTGGCTCGATGTCAGCAGCATCAAAGACCAGTTCCTTGTCGAAGACGGCATCATCGCCACTCTTCAAGGTCTTCCATTCTGCCACAGCCTTATCCCAGGCCTCACCCTTCGGTGCATATTCCTTACCTTTTATATAATTAAAGGTGGTCTCGTCGGGTGCTATGAAGCCGCCACGGGCACCCATCTCTATCGAGAGATTGCAGAGTGTCAGGCGACCTTCCATCGACATGGCGGCGATAACATCGCCTGCATACTCGACGAAATAGCCCGTAGCACCCGAGGTGGTGAGTCTGGCCATGAGATAAAGCGCGACATCCTTTGCTGTCACACCCTTACCCAACGTTCCATTGATGCTGATACGCATCGACTTAGGCTTCTGCTGAAGGATACACTGCGAGGCCATCACCATCTCCACCTCTGAGGTACCGATGCCAAAGGCCACAGCTCCCATCGCGCCATGGGTAGACGTATGCGAGTCGCCACAGACAATGGTCATTCCAGGCAGGCTCAATCCCTTCTCAGGACCCACCACATGGATGATACCGTTATCCTTCGACATCATGCCATAATGTGTCAGTCCGAAATCGGCAGCATTCTTCGCCAACATATCCACCTGCTTCTTCGATACAGGGTCTTCGATGGGTTTATCCTGATCATGTGTAGGTGTATTATGATCCGGCATACAGAATATCTGCTGGGGGCGGAAACACTTCAATCCTCTTTCGCGCATGCCCTCGAAAGCCTGTGGCGAGGTCACCTCATGGCAATAGAGCCTGTCGATATACAGCTGCGTGGGACCATCCTGGATCTGCTGGACCACATGTTTGTCCCATATCTTGTCGAATAATGTATTCATGCGTCAGGCTTCTTAAATTTGTTGATACAATCGATATATGCCTCTACCGAAGCCGTCACGATGTCTGTGTCGGCACCGAAACCGTAGTACAGTGAGCCGTCGTACTCCACCTGCATGTGTACCTTTCCCACATCGTCAGAGCCTTTCGAAATAGCCTGAATGGTGAATTCCTTCAGCGTCATCTGCTTCATGATAATCTTCTTCAATGCCTTGATGGCAGCATCCACAGGACCATTACCCGAGGCAGCCGCTTCGAACTTCTGTCCGGAGATATCCAGACCGATGGAGGCCACACTCTTCACGCCCTTGCCTGTGGTCACCTGCAGGAAGTCGAGCTTCACAGCGTGTGTCTCTGCCGTATCGGCACCTGCCAGCATCAGCACGTCGGCATCGCTCACCTCCTTCTTCTGGTCTGCCAACTGCAGGAACTTCTCATAGATCTTGTCGAGTTTCTGATCTTCCAGATCCACGCCGTTCAAGTGCAGGCGATGCTTCAGAGCGGCCCTTCCGCTGCGTGCCGTCAACAGGATGCTGTTATCATCGATGCCCACATCCTTCGGGTCCATGATCTCATAGGTATGCACATTCTTCAACACCCCGTCCTGATGAATACCGCTGGAATGTGCGAAAGCATTACGGCCCACGATAGCCTTGTTAGGTTGTACGGGCATATTCATCAGCGATGACACCATGCGCGAGATGGGATAGATCTTTGTGGTGTTGATATTCGTATCAATCTCTATGCTCCTGTGGCATTTCAGAATCATCGCAATCTCCTCCAACGACGTATTACCAGCCCGTTCACCAATGCCGTTCACCGTTACCTCAACCTGTCGGGCACCTGCCATCACGCCACTGAAGGTGTTGGCTGTTGCCAGACCTAAGTCATTGTGACAATGTGTGGAGATAATGGCCTTGTCGATACCATCAACATGCTCCATCAGATACTTGATCTTTTCATAATATTCCTGAGGCAGACAATAGCCTGTGGTATCAGGGATATTCACCACAGTGGCTCCAGCCCTGATCACGGCCTCTACCACCTGAGCCAGATATTCATTATCCGTACGGCCAGCATCCTCGCAGTAGAACTCCACATCGTCGACATAACGCTTGGCATACTTCGTGGCAGCAACAGCCTGTTCGAGGATATGCTCGCGGTCGGAGTTGAATTTATACAGGATATGCTCATCGCTGGTACCGATGCCTGTATGGATACGCTTGTGCTTGGCATATTTCAGCGCCTCGAAGGCCACATCGATATCATGCTCCACAGCACGTGTCAATGCACAGATAACGGGCCACGTCACCGCCTTTGAGATTTCAATCACAGAGTTGAAATCACCAGGACTACTCACAGGGAAACCTGCTTCAATCACATCCACGCCGAGTTGCTCCAGTGCTTTGGCCACCTGAATCTTCTCTACGGTATTCAGCTGGCATCCAGGCACCTGCTCTCCGTCGCGGAGTGTTGTGTCGAAAATGTAAAGTCTGTCGTTCATTTTTGTCTAATATTTACTGTTGTTATTTGTATATCTGTCTGAAATCAAAAAAGCCTTTCACACTCGGAAGTGAGAAAGGCTCTATATCATTTTGTATCTTATACCTATTTTATATATACACCTATATCACTTCCGGCTGCTCCCTGCAGTCGAATAATAATAATGGCGCTAATTAGGCTGAGATTCATCATCTTTTCTTTGATTTTTCTTAATTTCGGGTGCAAAGTTATAACTTTCTTGCGAAACCAACAAACATTTTGTCGCTTTTTTGCTCAGAAAGATATCAAATTCACACATTTCATACTAATTCATAGACTTCACTCGGCATTTTCCGCTTCAAAACATCCAGCATAATATCCTTTCCTGGAATGATACCATAACTACGCAGAATGGCATCCACCGTCTTCCGGGCCAGTTCAGGATGATTGTTTTCCTCACTCAGATGACACAACCAGACATGCTTCAGCCGCTCCGACATGTTCTCTGCCAGAACCTTGCCACAATCCGTGTTCGACAGATGGCCATTCGGACTCAGGATCCTGTCCTTCAGATATTGGGGGTATGGACCACCCTGCAGCATCTCCACATCGTGATTAGCCTCTATCACCAGATAATCAGCCTCAGCGATAAAGCCCTTCATCTCCTCTGTCACACTGCCTGCATCCGTTATGATGACGAAAACAGTGCCATCGACTTCAAGCTTATATCCCACATTCTCATTGGCATCATGAGGCACTGAGAAAGGCGTCACCAGGAAATCACCAAGCCTGACAGTCGTACCTGGTTCAATGATCAGTCGCAGTTCCTTCTGCAGTTTCCTTTGTATACAATAGTTATGTTCTATGCCATCATGAACCTTCTCTGTGGCATAGACAGGCACACTATAATCATAACTGAAGGAACCTACAGACTTGATATGGTCCGCATGATCATGTGTAATCAAGATCTTCCGTACCGAACTGAGGCTGATGCCGTAATCACGGGCATGCTTCTTGAGCGTTCTTAAGCCAACTCCTATATCTATAAATAATCCGTCGGTTGCGGTCCCGAGATAATAGCAATTACCACTACTTCCGCTCCCAAACGATATAAATTTCAGCATTTTGGTTTATATTTTGTGCAAAAGTACACAAAAAATAAGTTATCACCAAAGAAATAGCCTTTCTTTATCAAAGTTTTTTAATATTTTAATCTTATAAAAGCCATTTTCAACATGTGATCAGAATGGAAGTCCCACCGCAAAATGGAATGCGAAATCCCGACTAAGCCTGGGATGGATAATCGCATAGTGTTCCTCTTCTTCGGTCTGATAAGCCGGATTCACCGCCTTCATACCAAAATCGAAGCGCATAATGAAGTAATCGAAATTCAGTCGGAGTCCAAGACCATAACTGACAGCCAAGTCGCGTAGGACGTTCTGCAACTTGAACTGTCCTCCTGGTTGCTGATCATATTCACGCAAGGTCCAGATGTTTCCCGCATCCACAAAAGCGGCACCTCCGAACTTCCAGAAAAGATGGGTACGATATTCTAAATTCAAATCCAACTTCATGTCACCGGTCTGAGTGATGAAGTTAATATTGCCGTCACGCCCCTTATACCGACCCGGACCAAGGCTTCTCACACTCCATCCACGCACGCTATTTGCACCTCCGGAGAAATAGCGCTTTTCAAAAGGCAGAACAGAACTATTGCCATATGGGTATGCAATTCCCAACCCACAATGAAACACCAACTGATCCTTATAATCAGGCAGCAGATTACAGGTGAAATCCACATCACCCTTCACATATTGGGCATATGCGATATTAAAGATGCGATAATGCCCGTCATCATCCTTCTCTGCCTGAAACAGACTGCTACCAAGGCTGAGCAGATTACCCGCTGCCTCCAGATTCGTCTTGATAGCGATATGACCATCATTGTAACTATAACCGAAGCCGGTCTTCATTATGAACAGATCCTCGTAGTTATATCGCAGAATGACATTATAGTTACTGTTATCCTGCAGATACTCATTCTTGAAAGTCTCACTGATCCAAGGCATGAAGATATAGTTCAAGTCGACGAGATCAAACTGATATTGGTCAATCCTCGACTGAGGCTTCCAGCGATAGCGCCATCCGGCGGAAACCACCTGACGGTGGAACTCGGGACGGCTCTGGGTATCATAAAGCAACGACACCTCACTGGTGGCAATCGTCTTACGGCGCATCTCACGGCTCAGAAAAGGCATGATGAATCGCGGGAAACTCAGACGACTCTCCACACTGTACTCTACGAAGTCCTGATTACGATAGCCTTCCAATCCACGTATAGCCTCATATGCGCCACGCAACTGGACGCTGAATGTCTCTGAACCACGGAAGAGATTCCGGTTCTGATAGGTCAGCGAGGCAGCAGCTCCAAGGTCTCCTGCCGTGTTCGTTCCCTCTGGCTGAAAACTGAGGGTCGAGGGCTTGTTGGTCTGCACCTGTACATTCATATCGAGTTGGGCAGAGTCTGGAACTGTCTGGAAAGCAATATTAGTATAACGCACGGCTCCCAACCGGCCGAAATGATTATAGGTATTCTGAAGTCCTTCTGCTGAATAGAGTTGCCCTTCCGTCAGCATGGAATTCTCCTGAAGAACGCGTTTACGAAGATGAATCACGGAGTCCTGGGGATCACTACTGGCATAGCTGATTCGTCTGATGGTATAGCATGTATGCAAGGTGTCGCTGGTATTACTCGTACGAAAGGGGCTCAGCTGCAGAGTCAGATCCACTTGTCGGCTGTCCTGTATGGAATCAGCCAGATAGTTGATAAACTCCTTGTGGAAACGGTAATAGCCATTGTTCTGCAAGAACGATGTCAGTCTGGAGCGTTCCTCATTGAGGGTATTCACATTGAATACCATTCCTTCATGAAGTCCGTGCCGGTCATTCTTCAGAAGTTCAGCCATCACACTGTCCTGAATGTCATAGTTCAGATTCCTGATGACATAATGCCTGCCCGGATGAAGCACATAATAGGCATTGAGTTTCTTTCCTTTGATATTGGTAAACAGTTCCACCTGAGCGTCCAGATATCCCAAATTACTAAGAGCCATTTGGAGTGCCTCACACGATTTCCGTGCCTGTAGAGAATCAAACAGCACGGGAGCCTCGCCAATAGACTGAAGCGTACGGTTGATCCAACGGGTGCTGTCATCCCCTGCCAACCGGTATATGCCCAAGGGAATCTTGGCTATCGAAAACCAACGTGAATTACCTTTCTGTCGCACATAACTCTTCAGTTGAGTAGTATTGATATCCTTATATTTCCCATCAGCCACCACCGAAACCCGATCGAGCATGACACTCCCTTCCGGAATGTCACGCAACGAAGAACACGCTGTGAAAAGCATGAGCAGAAAGCCGATGGCCAACAGGCATATTTGGTGTCTAGACATCAATATCTTGCGAATTTGCTTGCAAAGATAGAAATAAATCTTTATCTTTGCAAACAAAAACGGAAATGATTAGCAAAAATCAGATAAAATATATCCGCCAACTGGAATTAAAGAAGTTCCGCAAACGTGAAAACTGCTTTGTGGCCGAAGGACCGAAAGTCGTGGGTGACCTCATGCGCAGATACCAGCCAATAGCCATTTATGCTACCGAGGAGTGGAAGGGTGCAGGACTCACGGGACCTGTCCCCGTGAGTCGCGTAACCGACGAAGAGCTCCGCCGCATCAGTTTCCTGCAGAATCCCCAGCAAGTCCTCGCCATTTTCCCCATCCCCGACTCCACAGCGGTAGCACGCTCTCAACTCTCAACTCTCCGTTCCCAACTCACACTGGCTCTCGACAGTGTACAGGATCCCGGTAACCTGGGGACCATCATCCGTATAGCCGACTGGTTTGGCATCGACACCATCTTCTGCAGCGAAGACACAGCCGATGCCTACAATCCCAAGGTGGTACAGGCTACGATGGGAAGTCTTGCACACGTACATATTATATATTGTGACCTGCTCCAGCTCTTCGACACGCTGCCAGATGACTACCCGGTCTATGGTACACTACTTGATGGCAACGACATATACCAACAGCCGCTCTCTCCTAAGGGTATCATCGTAATGGGCAACGAAGGTAACGGCATCTCCGAAGCCGTACGCCAACGCGTAACCCACCGCCTGCTCATACCGAATTTTCATCAGGGCGATAGCGCAGAGAGTCTTAACGTAGCTATCGCCACCGCCATCACCTGTTCAGAGTTCCGAAGAAGAAGCATAATATAAAAAGAGACCCATCTTCTCAGACAAGTCCCTTTGCTAAAAATGGAAAATGATAAATATAGATTAAAATTACTAGTTATCGAGTGCAAATGTAGTCAAAATCAAATTAAAAAACAAAAAAAAATGCATAAAACCACACTCTAACGTGTCATTTGTATCACATTAGAACAGTTTAAGTTCCTTATACTACACAAAAATGTTGTAATTCGTTATAAATACGCTGGACGGGGAGGCCCATTACGTTGAAATAGCTGCCAGAGAGGCTAGTGACGCCAATATAGCCTATCCATTCCTGGATGCCATAGGCACCTGCTTTGTCGAGCGGCTGGTATTTCTCCACATAATAGTTGATCTCAGCATCAGTCAATTCCTTGAAAGTGACATCAGTAGTCACTGCAAAGCTGTGCTGACGCTCCCGGGTCATCAGGCAAACACCTGTTATCACCTGATGTGTATGTCCACTCAGTTCTCGCAGCATACGACGTGCATCATCAAGATCTACCGGTTTGCCCAACACCTCATCGCCCAGCACCACCACCGTATCCGCAGTGATAATCAGATCATGCTCAGCCATCATATCCTTATAGGCAGTGGCCTTCTCAGTGGCAATATAGAGCGGAATATCCGAGGTATTGAGATGATCCGGATAGCTCTCCTCGATGTCAGGTAGCACTTTTACCTCGAAATCGAGATCCAATCCGCCAAGCAGTTCCCGCCTTCGTGGTGAATTGCTGGCCAAAATAATATGATAATCTTTAAGCGATTTAATCACCATCCGAATGCTTTTTCGTCCATCACCCATTTCCCTTGAGCGCGGAGCGTCTGTTCGATAACATCACGGCCACAACCATGACCTCCAATACGCTCGCTCACATAAATACTCGCCTCCTTGATTTCGGGACAGGCATCTTTGGGACAAACCGGACAACCCACACGGCGCATGATCTGAAGATCAGGGATATCGTCGCCCATGTACATAATCTCCTCATCTATGAGACCGTATTGCTCGAGGAAAGCATCGTAGGCCTTGATCTTCACGGCACAGCCCACATAGATATCCTCGACGCCAAGACCCTCATAACGTCGGCAGATGCTTGAAACATTAGCACCCGTCATAATCACGATACGTAGACCTAGCTTCATAGCCAGCTGGATTGCATAGCCGTCTTTAATATTCACCGTGCGCAACGGCACACCATCAGACGACAGCGTAATGGTCTCAGCACTCAGCACCCCATCAATATCGAAAATGATGGCCTTGATCTTCGTTAAGTCGTAGTTAATCATGACTATTCACTATTAACTATTCACTCCTGAACTTGTTCAGGTGCACGTTTTCCCATTTCAGTTTGTCTTCATTCTGCGGCTTGCGCTCGTCAGCCTTATGTCCTACGGCAAGGATACAGAGGCAATTCAAGTTATCGGGGATGTCGAGCACACCACGGATCACAGTATCGGCAGTTGTCCCGTCGTCAAGCCCCCGTCCGCGCATTTGTATCCAACAGGAGCCTAATCCTAACTCCTCAGCCTGATACTGCATAGAGATTGCAGCAATGGCACCATCTTCAATCCAGCAGTCGTTCTGCATGGGGTCACCCAACACAACGATAGCTACAGGAGCATCTTTCAGGAACTGTCCTCCGAGGTTCTTGGCATCAGAGAGTTTCTCGAGATCCAGTTTATCATCGACAACCACGAACTGCCAGGCTCTCTGTCCTTTTGACGTCGGTGACATCAGGCCTGCACGAAGAATCAGTTTGAGGTCATCGCCATCGATTTCCTGTTCCGTAAACTTGCGGTGACTGCGACGCAACTGCGCCAAATCTTTGAAATTTGTCATAATCAGTCTTTAATTTCAACGTTTCCGACGGCAAAAGTACAAAAAAGAAGTGAAAAAATGGAGGGCGGCAGCAAATTTTTCACTATTCACTATTCACTTTTCACTTTCTTTTCGTATATTTGCGGCATGAAAGGTATCACTACTACCATCTTTACCCATCTGGAGAAGTTACCTGTCGTTAACAACGACAACTTCTTCCACAGTCGGGAGTTGTTCGCCATCAGCGCGAAGACACCGAGGATGAAGCCCTATATGGTGGTGTGTACCGATGAATCCGGTAACGTACTGAGCCAGTTACTGGCCATTGTCCGTTACCGGGCCACTATCCTACCTCCTTTTTTCTTTATGCATTGCCGTGTGTTGGGCGAAGGGGTGTATACACCCAGTGAATGGCGCAAGGAAGACCTTTTTGGCGAGATGCTGCAGGCCATCACCAAAAAGATGAGCAATAAGATGCTCTATATCGAATTCAGCCATCTCACGCAGAAAACATTCGGCCACAAATGGTTCCGTCAACAGGGCTATTTCCCGGTGCATTGGATGAGCATCCACAATTCCCTACACAGCAGAACCCCCGAAGAGCGTATCAACGAGAAGATGCAGCAGCGCATCGATAATGCCTACGCACGTGGATTAACCACAGACGAGGTTAAGACTGATGAGGATTTTAAGGCATTTACTCATCTGCTACACCAACACCACTGGTTCAAACCAAAACGATATATTCCTGATAATCAATTTTTTAAAGAAGCATCAAAGACCGACTGCTGTCGACTCTTCGTAACCAAATACCAGCAGCATGTGATTGGCTGTTCTGCCTGTGTATACAGCCAAGGTGACGCCTTCCTATGGTATGCTGCTTTCCGACGCAAGACCTATGTGATGCTGCATCCTGACACGCTGACTATCTGGCACACCATCAAATATGCTCATGAACATGGCTATAACCACATTAACTTCATGGATGTAGGTCTGCCTTTCCGAAAGAACTCCTTCCGCGAGTTCATCCTCAGCTTCGGCGGTAAGCCTGTCAGCACCGTCCGCTGGTTCCGCTGTTCCATCCGATGGATCAACGCTCTACTCTCCTGGATCTATCGCGACTAATGGCTTCCGATATAGAGGAACACCATACCCAAGAGCACCAATGCCAGGTCAAAAGCCTTGGCCTTAAGATTTTTCTCGTGGAAGAACATCGCACCAAACATGAAACTCACTACCACACTACCCCGTCGGATCATCGACACAATGCTGATCATCGCATCCGGCAGACTCAAGGAATAGAAATACATGAAATCGGCTGCTGAAAGGAAGAGACTGACACCTAGGATCGACCACGACCAATGGAAAGGTGTTGTCTCCTCGTGTTTCGGCCACCATAGAAGCCATAACATCAGCCCCATCATCAGGCATTGATAGATGTTATACCACGATTGCACCATCATACGGTCCAATCCTACGCCCCCGCTTTCCACAGGCGCCATCAGATATTTATCGTAGAGTCCACTCAATGCCCCAAGGGCCGCAGCTCCTACAATCATATAGATCCAGTGGTCGTGCTTGAAATCAATGCCCTCCTTCTTTCCGCTACGGCTCAGCAGCAGAAAAGATGCTACCGCCAGCAGCACACCGATCCACTGCCAGATGTTCAGCCGTTCGCCAAACACCAACAGTGCACCCACCAGCACCATCACCGGACGTGTGGCATTTATTGGCCCCACAATGGTCAGCGGCAGGTGCTTCATGCCGAAATAGCCGAGAATCCAGCTCGACAACACTATCACCGCCTTCAGAACGATATACTTGTGCATCTCCCAACCGCCACTAGCCACATGGAAGATGCCGCCATCGAGGGCATCAGAAGCGCCGCTCATCACGATAAACGGCAGGAAAATCAAAGAGGAGAACAAGGTGTTGAGGAACAACACGGGAATAACCGCATTGGCTTTCAGCGCCTGTTTCTTAAAAGAATCATAGCAGCCTAACAACGCTGCCGACATAAATGCCAGAATTAACCACATATCAATAGACGATATCTTCAAGGAAGAGCGCATTGCCAGGCATCGATTCACCGGCATCCGAGCGCTGCTTGCCTTCTATCACTTTCTTAAAGTCGTCCAACGACAGTCTGCCCCGCCCCACTTCAATCAGCGTGCCCACCACCGCACGCACCATATTACGGAGAAAACGGTTGGCACGGATCTCGAAATACCACGAGGTAGGCGAGGTCTGCACCCATTCGGCCTTCGTCACTTGGCAGAGCGTGGTCTTCACGTCGGCCCCACTCTTACAGAAAGCCCCGAAATCCTCGTAGGTCATCAGCAACGTGGCTGCCTCATTCATTTTTCCAAAGTCCAGCGGATAGTGTATTTCACAAGAATATGATTTCTGGAATGGATCCTTTACAGTATGGATATAATAACGGTACATGCGCGATCTGGCTGAGAAACGGGCATGCATCTCATCGCTCACCGGTTCAACCTTGCTGACAGCAATATCATAAGGCAGCAGCCGGTTCAGCTTATATACCAGGTCTTTATCGCAGAAGCTCCCATCTTCCTTCTGCCATCTTACATCATCCATCTCAAAGTGCGCCACCATCATCCGTGCATGAACCCCTGCATCGGTCCTTCCTGCCCCAGTCACTGAGACAAGCTCTCTTAATAGTGTTGAGAGTGCCTCCTGCAGTTTCTCCTGCACCGACACACCGTTCGGCTGTATCTGCCAGCCGTGATACCGCGTCCCATCATAACTCAATGTCACAAAATACCTACTCATACATCATCCATCTTACATCATCCATCTCACATCATCCATCTCACTTCGTCACCCTTATCCAGTCGGCATCTACCCAGCCACGATCACATTTAGGATCGGTCTCGGCAGCAACAAAGCCAAACTTCGCGCCAATCCACTTGCCCTCCTTCATCCGGAACTCCTGACCGCAGCCAGTAAATTTCCTGCCATTTTGACTCCAGGAGAACTGCACCTTCGAGTCTTTCACCTTCAGGCGCAGATAGATATCCTCGTGAATACCTGGTTTGTAGTCGGTCTTGTCTACTGCAGTAGGCTTGAGGCTTGCGATGATCTCCTCCGTCTGTGGCTTACCCTTGTCAGCAGCGATACAAGTCATCTGCACCAGTTGGAACTCCTGTCCGATACGCCGCACCACGAGGGCTGAATAGTCGAGGCCCATCATAATCAGGCCACCAAACTGTCCGTCAGCCTTTGAGGTCATACGCAACTTGGTAGTCACCGTGAACTCGTCAGCAGGCGTCTTCTGCAGCAGCAGATTGGGCACTTCCCAGAAATTCTTCCAGTTCTGAGAAAGTTTATAGGTGTAGATGCGGAAGGTACCAAAGGCGGTAGGCACACCGAATTTCTCGTCATAATTAGCATGCCACTGCCATTGCTTACCCATCACAGGCGCATTAAATTCGTCAGTCTCTACTGGATTGGTGATGGGAATTGGGTTGTGGGTGTCGGATAATGGTTTGCGATAGGTGGTCACAGGCTCACCCTTATGCCCCATGATGGGCCAGCCCGTAGACCAGTCAACGGGATTCAGGTGAACCACACGGCCATAGGCCTCCTTGTCCTGGAAGTGAAGAAACCAGTCCTCACCGTATTTCGTATGCACCCAGCCGCCTTGATGAGGGCCGTTGATATTGGTCTTACCCTGAGCCAGCACAATCTTATGTTCATAAGGACCATAAGGCGATTTCGAACGCATGGCCAACTGAAAACCTGTAGGCACACCACCCGCAGGACACATAATCCAATACCAGCCATCACGCTTATAGAACTTCGGTCCCTCGCAAGTGCGGTTCTCCGTACCGTTGCCATCAAATACAATCACAGGTTGTCCGATGGCCTTCTTACCGTCAGCCGACAACTCCCTGACTGTCAGCACACTGGCATATTTCGCGCGTGAATTGGCCCAGCCATTCACAAGATAGCATCGTCCGTCCTCATCCCAGAGGGGAGTCGTATCGATATAGCCCTGTCCTTTGATCACACATACCGGATTCTCCCATTCACCTGCAGGATCCTTGGTCTTCACCATATATACGCCATAATCGGGATCACCCCAATAGATATAGTATTCCCCATCGTGATAACGGATGCTCGGTGCCCAGACACCATTACCATGCTGAGGGGTACTGAAATGCTGCTCCAGTTCACCATCGCCTGTATAGAGCGACTTCAGTGCATAGCCGATGATCTCCCAGTTCACCAGATCTTTCGAATGAAGGATCGGCAACCCAGGGATACAGTTGAACGATGAGGCCGTCATATAATAATCCTCGCCACTCGGTCCGACACAAACATCAGGGTCGGAATAGTCTGCATTGATTACGGGATTGGTATATGTACCGTCGCCATTGTCAGGACTCCACACCTGCGATACATACTGGGCAGATGCCACCATAGGTAATCCTATGGCAATAATTAATGATATACGTTTTAATTCATTTAATAGATACTTTCTCATTGTTTTTGTCGCTTTTTTAGTTTGGGTGGCAAAGGTAAACAAAAAAATCGGACTGACCAAACATCAGCCCGATTATTTGCATTCCCCTTTATTATATATTCCCATTTGGGGATATTTGAAGTTTATATGAATTGTCAGAATATTTAATGCACATGACATGATCAGACGGGTAATGGCTGGCAAGCGCCAGCGCCACATGTCCCATCGTCCGGCGGAGGTTGATCTCCACACAAGGATTCAATAAGAATGGAACATTGGCTTCGCTTCGAACCACCATCATATCCACACCAAAGGGACCTGCATATCTCCCCTTGTAAAGCGCACCGAGACTAGAGCAAATCTTTTCCCGAACAGCCATAAGCAATTCTTCTGATATATAGCGACTTATCATTTTTTGCTTTTCCTCTTCAGCCGCAAGGATGTTACCTATATACGCACCATTCTCTGTATGGAACAATGAGAGGCCTAGATAGCGCACATTTCCCTGCCCGTCGCTCTCAAACTCCATGCCAAAGTCGTTCACTTTATGACAATAGGTTTCTATGACAATGCTCCCTTGAGAAGCAATCACATTCTGTATCCATCGCTGCTGGTAACCGTTGAGTTCACTGTCAATAAACCGGATGCCTCTTCCACTACTGCTCCAAGGCGCCTTGACCACGATCTGATGATGATTCCTAAGAGCCTGGTGCACCTCAACTAATGTATCAGCCAGCCATGAGCGGCCGGTGGTTCCTTCGAACTCCAGTTCCCTCAACAAATCTACCGCATATTTCCGATGCGACAGGTCACGGATCACTCCTATCTCCTCTTCCGTAGGAACGGCCTCGACACCATAACGGAGCAGGAAACTGCGAAGCGCCAGATCCCAACCCCAAGGTTCTACATGCGTGATTCCGAGCTTTGACAACTGATGCTTATTCACGAACCGATCAAACGGGCGATGCATCACCCCAGCGAAATCCCGCTGAGCATCCTCCACATGCTCCACCAGCACATAGTCTTCATCGTCTGCCCAGATAGCAGGCAGATACCCCAGGTCGTGGCGCAACTGGCGTCCGGCATGGGGAGCGGTGAAATTGCTGAGGTTGGCAGCCAAAGCAATATCATGTTCAGGATTAAATATATGTAATACAGCCATATTCGTCCAGCATAAAAAAATCGCACGATTCTCTCGAACAGTGCGATTTCCTAAAACAATCTATTAACCTTTTGACACTGCAAAGGTATGACTTTTTATCAAACTGACAAAATCAAATTGCCGAAGAGCATATTTTAATCGACAAAAAAAGGAGTTTTTGACGATTTATTTGTATATTTGCACATTTATTCGTAACTTTGCAGCATGAAACAAATTATTATTGGACTAATCCTAGCCTTCTGTCAGACGACGGCAGGCAACGCACAGGTGATAGATACCGTGCTCAACAAAACGAGTCAGAAACCCTTTTCTTTCTCTGTGGCCGTTCCCGACGGGAACTACCGCGTGACATTGACGTTAGGCAATAAGAAAAAAGCCGGACAAACGGTGGTGCGTGCAGAGTCGAGACGGCACTATGTGGATATGGTATCTACCAAGAAAGGAAAACTGGAGACTGTTTCGTTTATCGTGAACAAACACAATCCTGTAATCAGCGGTCAGGAGCGGGTAAAACTGAAGCCTCGTGAAATAACATATAAAAACTGGAACGACTCACTCGACCTCTCCTTCTGCGGTCCGGCACCTGCCGTACAACGTATTCAGATAGAGCCCGTAACGGATGTAACAACCATATTCCTCTGCGGCAATTCGACCGTAGTAGATCAGGAGGATGAGCCCTGGGCCTCATGGGGACAGATGATTACCCGCTGGTTCGGACCACAGGTGGCCATCGCTAATTTCGCTGAGAGCGGGCTTTCATGCACATCTTTCCTCGCCCAATTGCGTCTGGATAAAATCCTGTCACAATTGAAAAAAGACGACTATGTGATTGTGGAGTTCGGCCATAACGACGAGAAGGAAAAGAAAGCCGGCGACGGTGCATGGTACTCGTATTCAAGAAACCTGAAGATTTTCACCGACCGTGTGAAAGCTGCAGGTGGACATATCATCTTCTGTACCCCCACTGCCCGACGGTTCTTCAAGAACGGCCATATCGACAATACCCACGGCGACTATCCCGCTGCGATGAAGACCGTAGCGGAAAGAGAGCAGGTGCCTCTGATTGATCTTACGCAGATGTCGACCATTTTTTACGAGAGCCTCGGTGAGGAAGGCTCAAAACGGGCACTGGTGCATTACCCTGCCAACACGTTCGCCAATCAGGACAAGCCTCTGGCCGATAACACCCACTTCAACCCATACGGAGCCTGGGAAATCGCTAAAATGGTGGTGATGGGGCTGAAGCAGATCCATTCACCACTGGCCGACTGTCTGCTTCAAGACTGGCAGGATTTCGACCCTGCACAGCCTGACGATCCAGACCAGTTCGTCTGGCAGATGTCATCGGGCAGCAACCTTACGAAGCCTGACGGGAACTAAAGGTCACACAGATTGCACAGATTACACAGATTTTTACTCAATTAATTGAGTAGAATCGTTATTTTTTTCGGTGTTTCCGTAAGAAATTGATTTTTTTTGAGTACCTTTGCACCTTGAATTCAAAAAAGACTAGAAAAAATTAGATGGAAACGACCGCAATTCTGCTTCTACACTGTCCCGACAAACAGGGCATCATTTCAGAAGTGACTAAATTTATAACCGACAATAAAGGAAACATTGTCTACCTCGACCAGTATGTAGATAAGGTGGAGGGGATGTTCTTCATGCGAATCGAATGGGAACTTGAGGGATTCCTCATTCCCCGCGACAAACTCTACGACTATATCACCACGCTCTATGCCCAGAGATATCAGATGAAGTTCTCGTTGTACTACAGCGACAAGCGCCCGAGGATGGCCATATTCGTGAGCAAAATGAGTCACTGTCTCTATGACTTGCTGGCACGCTGGAAGGCGGGTGAGTTCAACTGCGACATCCCCTGCATCGTGTCGAACCACGAGGATCTACGCTATGTGGCCGAGCAGTTCGGTATTCCATATTATGTATGGAGCATCAAGAAGGACCACTCGAACAAGGAAGAGGTGGAGAAGGCCGAAATGGAACTGCTGAAGAAGGAGGATATCTCGTTTATCGTGCTGGCCCGCTATATGCAGATCATCAGCGACGAGATGATTGCCGAGTATCCGCATCATATCATCAATATCCATCACTCGTTCCTGCCCGCCTTTATCGGTGCTAAGCCGTATCACCAGGCGTATGAGCGTGGTGTGAAGATCATTGGCGCCACGAGCCACTATGTGACGGCAGAACTGGACGCAGGTCCGATTATCGAACAGGATGTGACCCGCATCACGCACAAGGACACGCCTGAAAGTCTGGTGCTGAAGGGCAAAGACCTCGAGAAGATAGTGCTCTCTCACGCTGTCTCGAAGCATATCCAGCGCAAGATCCTGACGTACAAGAATAAGACAATTATATTTAGTTAATTAACGACCACGAATTAAACTAATTAAACTAATTATTCATGCGCAGCAAAATTAGTGAAATTCGTGAAATTCGTGGTAAAAAATAGAATAATGCAAGTAGCGATTGTAAAATATAATGCGGGAAATATTTATTCAGTGGTGAATGCACTGCGAAGGATGGGGATTGAACCTACATTGACGGACGATGCAGAGCTGCTGAAGAAGGCCGATAAGGTGCTCTTTCCCGGACAAGGCCACGCTGGTGAGGCGATGGACTATCTCAGAGCCCGCAGACTCGATGAGGTAATCCGCGATCTGACGCAGCCCGTGTTCGGAATCTGCGTGGGACAGCAACTGCTGTGCAAGCACTCGGAAGAGGGCGATACGGACTGTATCGGTATATTCGACGCTGAAGTGAAACGTTTCCTGCCCCAACGCCACGAGGACAAGGTTCCCTGCATGGGATGGAACGAGATAGATGTCACATTGGGGTCAGGACACTTTGTGACATCCGGCCGTGATGTCACAAAGTGTCCTGACCCCAATGTGACATTGTTGGAGGGGCTTGGAGAGCATCCGTACGTGTATTTCGTGCATAGCTATTATGTGCCGGTATGCAAGGAGACGATTGCAACGGCGGACTATATCCTACCCTACTCTGCCTCGATGCATAAAGACAATTTCTACGCCTGTCAGTTCCACCCTGAGAAAAGTGGAAAGATTGGAGAACGGATCCTCAAAAACTTTCTGGAGTTATGATAGAATTAATACCCGCCATAGATATTATCAATGGTCAGTGCGTGCGTCTGACGAAGGGCGACTACGACCAAAAGACCGTTTACCGCGACTCACCGGCCGAAGTAGCCAAGGAATTTGAGCAAATTGGCTTCAAACGGCTGCATGTGGTAGATCTCGACGGTGCCAAATCGAAACACATCGTAAACAGTTCAGTACTCCGTCGTATTACGACGGAAACTCAGCTCACGGTGGATTTTGGTGGTGGTATCAAGACCAACGAGGATATTGAGAAAGCCTTTACTGCAGGTGCCTCGATGGTGACAATTGGTTCTGTCGCTGTCACGAATCCCAAACTCTTTATGGGCTGGATAGAGAAATATGGTGCAGAGCGCATCATCCTCGGTGCTGACGTCAGGTACGGGAAAATCAGTATCAACGGCTGGAAGGAGAATTCTGCAGAGGATCTGCTGCCTTTCCTCAGAAAATACATCGATGCGGGTGTCAGGAACGTGCTCTGTACGGAAATCTCCAAGGACGGCACACTCTCTGGACCAGCCATCAGCCTCTATAAAGAAATGATGGAAGCCTATCCGAAGCTGCATCTCATTGCCAGCGGTGGTGTGTCATCCATTGATGATATCAAGGCACTCGATTCGGCAGGCATCCCCGCTGTTGTCTTCGGGAAGGCCATCTACGAAGGAAAAATTAATCTGAATGAATTATGGGACTGGCAAAACGCATAATACCCTGTCTGGATGTCAAGGACGGTGAGACCGTCAAGGGCACGAACTTCGTGAATTTACGAAGTGCAGGCGATCCCGTGGAACTCGGCAAAGCCTATAGTGAGCAGGGAGCCGATGAACTCTGCTTCCTGGATATCACCGCCAGTTTCGAGGGACGAAAGACCTTTACGGAGATGGTGACCCGTGTGGCCCAGGAGATCAATATTCCCTTCACCGTGGGTGGCGGTATCAACGAACTGGCAGATGTGGAGCGGTTGCTCTATGCCGGTGCCGACAAGGTGAGCGTGAATTCGGCCGCCATCCGCAGACCGGAACTCATCAACGAGATCACCAGCCGTTTCGGTTCGCAGGTGTGTGTTTGTGCCATCGATGCCCGTCTGGATGAAGATGGATGGCACTGTTATCTGAAAGGTGGTCGTGAGCGCACGGATCGGGGACTCTTTGAGTGGGCCCACGAAGCACAGGAGCGAGGAGCCGGTGAGATTCTTTTCACCTCGATGAACCACGACGGTGTGAAGGAAGGCTATGCCAACGAAGCCCTGCGTGAGCTGGCCGATAACCTATCAATACCTATTATTGCCAGCGGTGGTGCGGGTTGTAAAGAGCATTTCCGTGATACATTCACAAAGGGTCATTCGGATGCAGCCCTTGCAGCTAGCGTCTTCCATTTCGGGGAGATTCCTATACCCGAGCTCAAACAGTATTTAAAATCAGAAGGAATAAACGTACGTATATGAAAATAGATTTTGAGAAAAGCGGCGGCCTCGTGCCCGCCATCATTCAGGATGCCAACACCAAGAACGTGTTGATGCTTGGCTATATGAACAAAGAAGCTTTTGACAAGACCCTGTTGACGAAGAAGGTGACATTCTGGAGCCGTTCTCGCAACTGTCTTTGGACCAAGGGCGAGACCAGCGGTAACTTCCTCAACCTTGTCAGCATGGCCATCGACTGCGATAACGACACGCTGCTCGTGAAAGCCATCCCCGACGGGCCTACCTGTCACAAAGGCACTGATACCTGCTGGGGCGAGGACAACGAAAGTAATCCCCTACTCTTCCTCGAGGAATTGCAGGACTTCATCGACAAGCGTCACGAGGAGATGCCCGAGGGCAGCTATACCACTTCGCTCTTCAAAGACGGCATCAACCGCATCGCCCAGAAAGTAGGTGAAGAGGCTCTTGAGGCTGTGATTGAGGCCACAAACGGCAGCAAAGAGAAATTGGTCTACGAGGCCTCGGATATGATCTATCACCTGATTGTGCTGCTCACCAGTAAGGGACTGCGCATTGAGGATATCGCTTTGGAACTCAGGAAACGACATGATCCCAATTGGGACAAGAAACGTCGCGAGGCAAAAGCCAAGGGAGAGATGGAGTAGTGAGAAGTGAATAGTGAATAGTGAATAGTGATATGCTGGTTGAATTTAAAAAAACGAATATCTGTCAGGCTGAGGGTGAGAATGTGCTCGAGGGTGTCGACTTCAGCGTAAACGAAGGCGACTTCATCTATCTCATCGGACGTGTAGGCTCCGGAAAGAGCAGCCTGCTGAAGACTATCTACTGCGAACTCGATATTGACGAAGCTGAGAAGGCTGAAGTACTCGGACAGAATCTGCTGGAGATCCGCCGTAAGGAGATTCCCGCACTGAGAAAACAGATGGGTATCATCTTCCAGGACTTCCAGTTGCTCACCGACCGAAGTGTGTATAAGAATCTGCGTTTCGTGCTCAAGTCGACGGGCTGGACTGACAAGCAACAAATCGACGAGCGTATCCGGGAGGTGCTCCACGATGTGGACATGGATGATAAGGCCGAGAAGATGCCCCACGAACTTTCCGGGGGAGAGCAGCAGCGCATCTGCATCGCCCGGGCCATTCTGAATCATCCGAAGATGATCGTGGCCGATGAGCCTACCGGCAACCTGGACCCCGAAACGGCTGACAACATTATCAAACTGCTTAGGGAAATCTCACAGAAAGGAACAGCTGTGATCATGACCACCCACAACATGCCCCTTCTCGACAAATATCCGGGCATCGTGTACCGTTGCGATGAGGGTAAGGTGGCAATAGTAGAGAATATGATATACGGATAATGGATAATTAAATAATAGAACAAATGAAAGTAATGAAATTCGGCGGTACTTCCGTCGGCACTCCCCAGAGAATGAAAGAGGTGACACAACTCGTCACCAAGTCAGGAGAACCTGTCTTTGTCGTACTATCAGCGATGTCGGGCACCACCAACTCACTGGTTGAGATTTCCGATTATCTCTACAAAAAGAATCCTGATGGTGCCAATGAGGTGATCAACCGTCTGGAGCAGAAGTATATGAAGCATGTGGAAGAGCTTTATAGCAAGGACGAAACTAAGCAGACGACACGCGAGTTCCTGAAGGGCGAGTTCGACTACCTGCGCTCCTTCACCAAGGAACTGTTCACCAGTTTCGAGGAGAAAAGCATCGTGGCACAAGGAGAGATGATGTCGACCAATATGGTAGCCAACTATATGAAGGAGACCGGCATCAACGTTGTACTGCTGAATGCCCTCGATTTTATGCGTACGGACAAGAACTCAGAGCCCGATCCTGTTTATATCAAGGAGAAACTGAATGCCATCCTCGAGGAAAACGAGGGAGCCCAGGTGTATATTACCCAGGGATTCATCTGCCGTAATGCCTATGGCGAAATCGACAATCTGCAGCGTGGTGGTTCCGACTACACAGCCTCGCTCGTAGGTGCTGCCATCGGTGCTGAGGAGATTCAGATCTGGACTGATATCGACGGTATGCACAACAACGACCCACGTGTGGTGGATAAGACGGAGCCCGTACATCAGCTGCACTTCGAGGAGGCTGCTGAGCTGGCCTACTTTGGAGCGAAGATCCTGCACCCCACGTGTGTGCAGCCTGCGAAGTATGCAGGTATCCCTGTACGCCTGCTGAACACGATGGACCCCGATGCAGAGGGTACCACCATCAGCAATGCGACCGAATACGGAAAAATCAAGGCCATCGCCGCCAAGGATAACATTATCGCCATCAAGATCAAGTCATCGAGAATGCTCCTGGCTACTGGTTTCCTGCGCAAGGTATTCGAGATTTTCGAGAGTTATCAGACTCCAATCGATATGGTCTGCACCTCGGAGGTGGGTGTATCAATGAGTATCGATAACTCTGCCCATCTGGGAGAGATCGTCGATGAACTGAAGAAATACGGTACCGTCACTGTGGATACGGGTATGTGTATCATCTGTGTTGTAGGTGACCTCGATTGGTCTAACATCGGTTTCGAAACACTCGCCCTCGATGCGCTGAAGGATATCCCCGTGCGTATGGTGAGCTATGGTGGCTCGAACTACAACATTTCTTTCCTCATCCGTGAAGAAGACAAGAAGCGTGCGCTCCAGAAACTCAGCGACACAATCTTCAACAAATAGACAAAAACAGGAAAAGAGACTAGACGATGGGAAAAGGAAAATTTCCGATAGAGAGGTTTCAGGACATCCAGACACCTTTCTACTATTATGATAGCGAGGTACTGCGTCAGACGCTGAAGACCATCAACGAGGAGGCTGGCAAGCACGAGGGGTTCGTGGTGCACTATGCCGTGAAGGCCAATGCCAACCCCAAAATCCTGCGCATCATCCGCGAAGCAGGACTAGGAGCCGACTGTGTGAGCGGTGGCGAGATAGAAGCCTCGATCAAGGCTGGTTTCCCCGCTTCGAAGATTGTATATGCCGGTGTTGGCAAAGCTGATTGGGAAATCAATCTCGGACTCGATAATGATATCTTCTGTTTTAATGTTGAGAGCATACCCGAGTTGGAGGTTATCAACGAACTGGCAGGAAAGAAAGGAAAGGTGGCCCGTGTCGCCTTCCGTCTGAACCCCAATGTGGGTGCGCATACACACGCTAACATCACTACGGGCCTGGCAGAGAACAAGTTCGGCATCGCAATGCGAGATATGCTCACTGTAATCGACGAAGCATCGAAGATGGCAAATGTGAAGTTCGTAGGACTCCATTTTCACATCGGGTCACAAATACTCGATATGGGCGACTTCCAGGCTCTCTGCAATCGCGTGAATGAGTTGCAGGATGAACTGGAGCGTCACCGCATACATGTGGAACATATCAATGTAGGCGGAGGCCTGGGTGTAGACTACGAACATCCCAACCGCCTGCCAATCCCCGATTTCAAAGCCTACTTCGACACTTACGCAAAAAAACTCAAACTGCGCAACGGTCAGACACTGCACTTTGAACTGGGTCGTGCTGTTGTAGCCCAATGTGGTTCACTCATCACGCGTACATTATATATTAAAGAAGGTGCTACAAAACGTTTTGCCATCGTCGATGCCGGTTTCCCAGATCTCATCCGTCCGGCTCTCTATCAGGCTTATCATAAGATAGAGAACATTACCAGCGAAGAGCCCAATGATACATATGATGTGGTTGGCCCTATTTGCGAATCAACGGATGTGTTCGCCAAACAGATAGATCTGAATAAGACACGTCGCGGTGACCTGCTGGCCATCCGCAGCGCAGGTGCCTACGGCGAGATTATGGCCTCACAGTATAACTGCAGGAAACTACCAAAAGGATATCTCAGCGATGAATAGATTCTCTGTCATCATGACCGTCTACGACAATGGTAAGGATCTTGAAGAGAACCTGCCAGCATATCTGTCTCAGCAGTATGAGCCTGGGTATGAGGTCATCGTCGTCGACGAATCATCGACTGATAATACGGATGATATACTGAAGCTTCTGAAACAGCAGTATCCCCATCTCTATACCACCTTTCTGCCCAAACCAGATATCCATCGTATACGCAAAAGACTTGCTTTAACCATCGGCGTAAAAGCATCTAAGAATGAATGGATTATATTTTCTGACATCAATGTCTTTCCACAAGATGAAACCTGGCTTCAGACCATCGCTGATAACATTAACGGCACCTCTGGTATAATGCTGGCCCGCTACAAGAAAGGCGATTTGGTGATGCGCACTTTCGAGGATATTGAAGCAGTGAGCAACTATATCATCAAGGGAGAGCGCCTACAGGCTGACGGCCATAAGGGTACACGCCTGAGAAAACTCAGAGGCAAGTATGATTTCATCGTGGTAAGAGCCGATGAGGCTCACGAACTGCTGAAACTATTCGAGCAACATATAGGGTTTAGTCGTCTTCTCGGACTCCGTCTGAGTATTCTCTTCCGCAATCTGTTTTAAATATGAAGATCCTGCATGTCTATCCAAAAACAGATGAGTTGGTGGCGCAACACGTCACCCAACTCATGGAAGGTATGCAATTCAGTGCTGAGGTGCAGGCGGTGAGCAATCTCACTGATTTCAAGGGTGTATTCAAAACCTTCAAGCCAGACATCGTACATTGTCATGGCTGCTGGCTATACGGCATTGTCAACGCAGGCAACTTCGCCAGCAAGCAAGGAGCTAGAATTGTACTCTCACCTCACGGTCAGCTGGAACCTTGGGTGTTTGAAGAAAAGCCCTTCCAGGAGAAATTCCACAAGACCGTCCTCTGGCAGAAGCCTTTTGTAGAGAAGGCCTATGCGCTTATCGCCTTTGGTAAGATGGAACAGCAGTATCTGGTGCAGCTGAAATGGAATCCGCGCATCGAGGTCATCCACAATGCGGTTATCACCAACAGCACCACACGTGAGAAAATGTGCACACAGACATTTAATGTCTATCAGAAAGTCCTCGATTCCAATGTACTCGAACAGATGAACGACAGTACGCAACAACTGATGGCAACTATCCTGAAAGCAGGCACCTTAGGCGATCAGCGCTGGGTGGATCTCACCGCTCCTGAGGATATCGACTGGCGACGCATGCTCATCTACGCAGAACACCAGAACATCCGTAACTATGTTGACTACGGCATCAACATCCTCGGCCTCTCCGCCCTCAGCCTCGATACAGAGCATCTGCCTGCCTACTTCCCTGAGAGTTACCAGCGTCCGCAGTCCATCAAGAAACTGATTGGCGAATACAAAGGCGACGAGACCGACTATCTTATACGTATGATCCGTCAAATAGAAAAGCAGCCGCTCCTGCTTCACCTCATCGAACTGACCCGTGAACTATATCGCGACACAGTCAACGACGATTTCCTGCAGGAGGCCCTTGAAGAGAAGAAACTTACTAAGTTCGCCAGTCGTCTGATGACGGTGCTCCATGAGCAGACACTCCTCGACGAAGGCTATATGCCCATCGATCCCCTCGACGACCGAGGAACCCAGAATATTCGTGAAAGTATTACAAATCACCTGAAGATATGACATCTAACCACCACTACAACGAATCTGACAAGCACTATCTGCAGTTGCTGTCGCAGTCGTTTCCAACAATCGCCGATGCGGCTAAGGAAATCATCAATCTCGAGGCTATCATGAACCTACCCAAGGGTACGGAACATTTTCTGGCCGACCTTCACGGCGAGAGTGAGGCCTTCCAGCATGTGCTGAAGAATGCCTCTGGCAATATCAAGCGAAAAGTGAACGAACTCTTCGGCAACACCATCCGTGAGTCCGAGAAGAAAGAACTATGTACACTCATCTACTATCCTGAAGAGAAACTTGAGCTGATAAAGGCACAGGAGACAGACCTCGACGACTGGTATCGCATTACTATCCATCAGCTGGTCCGTGTCTGTCGCGATGTATCCTCGAAATACACCCGCTCGAAGGTGCGCAAATCGCTGCCAGAAGATTTCTCGTATATCATCGAAGAGTTGCTCCATGAGCGTACCGACGATATCGACAAGGCTGCTTATGTAGCAGTCATTGTGAACACCATCATCTCAACGGGACGAGCCGACGATTTCATCTGCGCTATCTGTAATGTGATCCAGCGTCTGGCCATCGACCAACTGCATATCCTCGGTGACATCTATGATCGAGGTTCCGGTGCCCACAAGATCATGGACACCCTGAGGCAATATCACTCGTGGGACATCCAATGGGGAAATCACGATATCTTATGGATGGGCGCCTCAGCGGGCAACGACGCCTGCATCTGCAATGTGCTGCGCCTTTGTCTGCGTTATGCCAACCTGAGCACCATCGAGGAGTATGGCATCAATCTCGTGCCTTTGGCCACTTTTGCCCTCGAAGTCTATGGTGATGACCCTTGCGAAGAATTCATCCCTCGTCTGCTTCCCGGCAACGAGATGGACGAGAAGACGCGCCAACTGACAGCTAAGATGCACAAGGCCATTGCCGTATTACAGTTCAAGACGGAAGCCCAGATCTTCAAACGTCATCCTGAGTGGCAGATGGAAGACCGTTGTCTCTTCGAACATGTGGATTATGAGAAAGGCATCTGCGAACTCAACGGAAAGACCTATGAGATGGGTTCATGCCACTTTCCAACTGTCGACCCCAAAGCACCCAATGCCCTCACCGATGAGGAGACACTGCTCATGCAGAAACTCCACCACTCCTTCCGAATCTCAGAGAAACTCCATAAGCACATCCGCACGATGCTCTCCCATGGTTGCATGTACGCCATCCATAACTCTAACCTGCTCTTCCATGCATCGATTCCCTTAAACGATGACGGTACCCTGAAAGAGTTGGAGATCTATCCCGGAAAGAAATACTCAGGCAAAGACCTGATGCACAATATCGGCATGCTGATCCGGGCTGCCTTCCAGACCAATAGCGCCAGTGGTGAACTCACTTCTGCCCCTGAAGAGTATCCGCGAGAGTATGCCCGCGATTATTTCCTCTATCTTTGGTGCGGTAAGGATTCTCCTCTCTTCGACAAATCGAAGATGGCCACCTTTGAACGTTACTTCCTTAAGGATGAGGAAACCTTCAAGGAAGAGAAGGGCAACTATTTCAAGCTGCGTAATTCCGAGGAGGTTTGCGACCGTATTCTCGATGCTTTCGAGGTAAAAGGTGAAAACCGTCATATTATCAACGGCCACGTACCTGTGCATGCTTCGAAGGGTGAGAATCCCATCAAGGCAGGAGGTAGGCTGATGGTGATTGATGGAGGTTTCTCTGAGGCCTATCACAATGAGACGGGCATCGCCGGCTACACGCTGGTCTATCACTCACGAGGTTTCCAACTGGTGCAGCATGAGCCGTTCACCTCAGCGCGTGATGCCATTGTCCGCGAGACAGATATCAAATCAACCAAACAGATTGTGGAGATGTCAGCACATCGCATTCTTGTCGCAGATACTGATAAGGGTGAAGAGCTACGTGCCCAGGTAAGCGATCTTAAGGAACTGCTTTATGCCTATCGTCACGGCATCATCACTGAGAAACGGCGTTAGGCATATCGCGATAATAGAAGAAGTCCTTGCGCAGGGTGATAGTGCCCTCGTAGAAATCCCTGATGTAACGGTGTTCGACGTAGGCCTCGCCCGTCAAGTCACCAATATCGTCGAGCTTAAGCTTCAGACGTATCTTCCCGTCTTCCTCCGTATAGTCCTCCAAACAGAGATAGTCGCCATCAAAGGATACCTTCACGTTGTGAAAACTGTACAGACGGTAAATCGTACACTCCGTACACTCAAGACCATTATCTGTCATTACCAGGCGCAACAGCAACTCCGGGCAATCTTCATACACCCAGCCCCAATAACCTGTGAACACTTTGCCCTTCTCACGAACGTCCAACTGCTCTTTGATAAAGTTCTCCATCACCTTTATTTCCGAGTATTTATTCTGCTTGTCAGCCACATCGTCAGAACTGCTCACAAAATCATCCACGAACCAATCACCACGCTCAAACCTCAGTTCCAAAGTCACGGTGGTATGCTTCCCGAAGTTACGGATATCCATTTCCACAACAGCCGTTGAATCAGTGATATTGTCAATCTTCTTTGCCTCGTAGGTCCATTCAGGAGATCTGTCCTGCCCCATAATCCAATGGTCATAATCCAGGCACACGAATCCTGTCTCTTCGCTCAACTGCAAAGCCTGCTGCTGAAGTGCGTAATAGCGCTGGGAACAGAAGAGGCTATCGATATTCACAAGACATTGGTCAACATAGCTATAGATCGTATCGACACGTTGTCTGATATATGTCTCAGAGTGCTTGTCACTACTCTTCGTCTTGTTGTCACATGCAGTCCAAAGACCAAGCATGATCACCCCCATGACCAAAATGATTATTCTCTTATTCATATTTCTTTTCTGTTAAGACGGGCAAAGAGATATGGTAACGGACGGCAAGGAAGCGGATGAGACAGGTAACGATAAAGCTGGTTACAGCGCACCACTCAACAGGCAGCCCTGATTCTGCAAGTCCCCAGTAGACCACACCACCTAATACACAGGCCATCGCATAGATTTCTTTATGGAAGATGACAGGTTCGTTGTTAAGAAGCACATCACGGATAACACCACCGGCAGAACCCGTGATGCATCCCATGATAATGGCAACCCAGAACGGCTGTCCGAAAAGCAGACTCTTCTGGATACCAGCGATGGTGAACAAAGCCAGGCCCAAAGTGTCAAACACGAACCAGGCGTTCTTCAAGGGTTCCATCCACTTACCAAACAACACTACCGTCATCAGTGCCACAGCCGTACAGATCATATATATGGGCGTGGTCATCCAGAAAGGTGTAGTGCCCAACATGACATCGCGGATAGTACCACCGCCTATGGCGACAGCGATACCACAGACATAACCGCCAAACCAGTCGAAATGCTTAGCTGCAGCATGACGGATACCCGAGATGGCAAAGGCAAAAGTACCCAGCAATTCAATGATGTATATAATGATATCCTGATCCACAACTATTCACTATTCACTATTCACTTTTCATACCTCTCACCCCAGTAGTTCTTCATCCGCTCCACAAGTTTCTCCTCAGCAGGTGAAAGTTGTCCATGCCAGATACGCTCATTGACAAGCTCATCAGGCAGATATTGCTGAGGAGTAAAATGACCCGGATAATCGTGAGGATACTTATAGCCATCATGATAGCCTAATTCCTTCATCAGCTGCGTAGGTGCATTGCGGATGGGCAGCGGCACGGGCTGATTACCCGTACGACGTACTAATTCGAGGGCTGCGTCAATACCAAGATAGGCACTGTTGCTCTTGGGCGAGGTGGCCAGATAAACAGTGGCCTCCGCCAAAGGAATACGGCCTTCAGGCCAGCCAATCTTGTTGACAGCATCGAAGGCTGCATTAGCCAACAGCAAAGCATTAGGATTGGCTAAGCCTATATCTTCTGCTGCAGAGATGACCAGTCTGCGGGCGATGAACGCAGGGTCTTCTCCTCCTTCAATCATTCTCGCAAGCCAATAGAGGGCCGCATCCGGATCGCTACCTCGGATGGACTTGATGAAGGCCGAGATGATGTCATAATGCATCTCACCATCCTTGTCGTATGCCAAAGGATTCTGCTGCAGACGAAGGTTCACCAGTTCATCGGTGATCACGATGGGAGATTCGGAACGCTCGGAGTTTTCGGAGCAATCCGAAGACTCTGACTCAACCACAAGCTCCAGGATATTCAACAACTTTCGCGCATCTCCTCCACTGAATCGTAAGAGAGCGCCTGTCTCCTTGAGTTCAATGTTTTTCTCCTTCAGTACGACATCCGTATGAATGGCGCGATCGAGCAACTGCAACAAATCATCCTTCTCCAACGACTTGAGCACATAAAGCTGACACCGGGAGAGCAGCGGACGGATCACTTCAAAGGAGGGGTTCTCGGTGGTTGCGCCAATCAACGTAACCACACCCCGCTCAACGGCACCCAACAAGGAATCCTGCTGTGACTTGGAGAAACGGTGAATCTCGTCGATAAAGAGAATAGGCGATGCTTCGTTGAAGAAACGTCCCTTCTGCGCCTTCTCAATCACATCGCGCACATCCTTCACACCACTGGTCACAGCAGAGAGCGTGTAAAAAGGCGTCTCTAGCCTATGGGCGATAATCTGCGCCAACGTCGTCTTGCCTACGCCAGGAGGACCCCAAAGGATAAACGACGAAATCCGTCCTGCATCGATCATTTTCCGCAGGACGGCCCCCTCGCCTACCAGATGCTGCTGCCCGATATAGTCATCGAGCGTACGAGGACGGAGTCTTTCAGCCAGTGGTTGTGACATATTTGATTGCAAAGTTACAATAAAATGCGAAAAGAACAAAAAAAATGGCCAAAAACTTGTGAATAAAAAATAAAGTTTATACATTTGCAGAAAATTAGCAAAATAACGATTAATATGGCAAAAACAAAACAACAAACTGAGGACACGAATGTCGTGTCATTAAAGACACTTACAAAAAGCTCTGTATGGGATGTGCAGGAGAACGACATATTCCGTATGCTTGATTCCGGAATCAAAGATGCGGATATCCGCGAGAACCTTCGTCACTACATTGACCTGATACGCAGTGCTTTCGAGATTATCGATATCAAGGAAGATGTCAACAACGTGAAGAAAGCCTACGAGAAGAAGGGATACAAGGTCTTCACCCTGAAGCTTGAAGACAAGAAGCTTTCATGGGGTATCAAGAAGAAGCCCATCCTGCGCGTGACCGACCTGACATATGAGAATATCCGCCACATCTCTGCCAACAAACTACTGGAGGTGATAGAGCGCAATTTCGGAGGCGGTTGGGACTCTCTCGCACAGTCCATACAGGACATTATCCAGAGCGGCTTCGACATCTCGACGACCACCCTGCCCAAGGACAGGTTACACAAGAAGGGCGGCATGTATGAGAAAAAGGTTGCCGACGGTTTTGAGGTGCTTGAGATTGAGAAGGGTAACTGGGTAGAGGCTATCTTTGCCAAGCTCAAGCCTGAGCAGGAGAAGCCAAAGATGAAGTTCGGATCAGAGGACGAAGAGGAGCCCAACGATGACGAGGACTTCGAAGTTCAGGATGACTACAAGAACCATGACGACGAGGACGACACTGTCGAGGATCCCGACGACGACCAGATCACCGAGGACAACTACTCAACGATGATGGACCTGGGTGGCGATGATCCTGATGATGAGGCCGCACAGCTGTCAGACTATGCAGACGAATAATCATCACATTATAAACCAAAATTAATTCAACACAAACATGAACATTCCCTCAGTATTCTGGCTTGTGCCCGTCGCTTCGATTGTGGCATTAAGCATGGCGTACATCTTCTTCCGCCAGATGATGGCAGCAGATGAAGGTACACCCCGCATGAAAGAGATTGCTCTCTATGTACGTAATGGTGCAATGGCCTACCTCAAACAGCAGTACAAGGTGGTAGGTATCGTATTCGTCGTGCTCTGCGCCCTCTTCGCCTTCATGGCGTATGGCATCAACGTACAAAACCCCTGGGTTCCTTTCGCCTTCCTCACAGGAGGATTCTTCTCTGGTCTGGCTGGTTTCTTTGGTATGAAGACTGCCACCTATGCTTCTGCACGTACCGCCAATGCAGCACGTGAGAGTCTCGATGCAGGTCTGAAAATCGCATTCCGCTCGGGTGCTGTGATGGGCCTCACCGTAGTAGGCTTAGGTCTGCTCGATATCGCTATCTGGTTCGTGATCCTGAACCACTTTGATCAGGATGGGCTCATCTCCATCACTACCACCATGCTGACCTTCGGTATGGGTGCCTCTACACAGGCCCTCTTCGCCCGTGTTGGTGGTGGTATCTACACAAAGGCAGCCGACGTAGGCGCTGATATCGTAGGCAAGGTGGAGGCCGATATTCCTGAGGATGATCCGCGCAACCCCGCTACCATCGCCGATAACGTGGGCGACAACGTTGGTGACGTTGCCGGTATGGGTGCCGACCTCTATGAGAGCTATTGTGGCTCAGTACTGTCTACAGCAGCTCTGGGCGCTGCCGCCTTCGGTGTGGCTGGTCTTGACATCCAGCTCAAGGCTGTCATTGCTCCTATGCTGATTGCAGCTGTGGGCGTATTCCTGTCACTCTTAGGTATCTTCCTCGTCCGTACAAAGGAAGGCGCCACCATGAAGGATCTGCTCCGCTCGCTCTCACTCGGAACCAACGTGAGTGCTGTGCTCATCGCCATTGCCACCTTCGGAATCCTCTATTTCCTGGGTATCGAAAACTGGCTGGGTCTCTCGTTCTCTGTGATCTCGGGTCTGGCTGCTGGCGTGATTATCGGACAGGCAACAGAATACTACACCTCTCATTCGTACAAGCCGACACAGAAGATTTCTGAGGCTGGACAGACTGGTGCCGCTACCGTTATCATCAAAGGTATTGGTACAGGAATGATTTCTACATGTGTGCCTGTGATTACCATCGGTGTGGCCATCATGCTCAGCTACCTGTGTGCTAACGGCTTCGATCTCTCTATGACTTCTGAGAGTCTGTCGCACGGCCTCTATGGCATCGGTATTGCTGCTGTAGGTATGCTCTCTACACTGGGCATTACTCTGGCCACCGACGCCTACGGCCCCATTGCCGATAATGCAGGTGGTAACGCTGAGATGTCGCAGTTGGGCGAGGAAGTACGTCACCGTACGGATGCCCTCGATGCTCTTGGCAACACCACAGCTGCTACAGGTAAGGGATTCGCCATCGGTTCTGCTGCCCTCACGGCTCTGGCACTGCTGGCATCCTATATCGAAGAGATCAAGATTGCAATGGCTCGCGCTGATGTGATGATGAACAACGTGAAAGGTGACCTCATCTCTGCAGCCGATGCCAACATCCCGGATTTCATGAACTACTTCCAGGTAAACCTGATGAACCCCAAGGTGCTCGTAGGTGCCTTCATCGGTGCAATGGCAGCCTTCCTGTTCTGTGGTATGACGATGGAGGCAGTAGGCCGCGCTGCTGAGAAGATGGTTCAGGAGGTGCGTCGCCAGTTCAGGGAGATTGCTGGTATCCTCGAGGGAACTGGTACTCCCGACTATGGCCGTTGTGTGGAGATCTCTACCCGTGCTGCCCAGCACGAGATGATCATCCCGTCGGTTCTGGCTATCATCATCCCCATCGTAGTGGGTTGTGTACTGGGTGTGGCTGGTGTCTTAGGATTGCTGGTAGGTGGTCTGGCAGGCGGCTTTACGCTGGCTGTGTTCATGGCCAATGCGGGCGGTGCCTGGGATAATGCCAAGAAGAATATCGAAGAAGGAGCCTTCGGAGGCAAGGGTTCGTTTGCCCACAAGGCATGTATCGTGGGCGATACCGTTGGTGACCCGTTCAAGGATACATCCGGTCCTTCACTGAACATCCTCATCAAGCTCATGTCGATGGTGAGCATCGTGATGGCAGGACTCACAGTCGCCTTCATGTAAGACAACATGTTAGACAAAAAGATAGCCGCTGATTTTTTTCAGCGGCTAATTTTTTGCAATTTCTCAATACCCTTCTCCGTACAGAGTCCTCGCAGCAGGACCAGGGGCATCCCCCTGAATATTTCCTTGATGCTATATTTGTTATAGAGGCGCTCTTCCTGAATATAGCGGCCTAACGCCTCGAACAGATGCATTGCCAGTTCGTAGTTGATGTCATCGCGGAAATAGCCTTCCTGCACACCACGCTCAAAGAACAGCATCATATCCTCACGTGAGTTCTTCTTCTCACGGTTCAGGTAACGAAGCACACGCGGATACTTCACCAGATCATCATAGAACAATGGATTGGTGGCATTTGCCTCCTCTACCCTCACGTGATACACCTTCAGCAGGATCTCCATCAGATCCTTCTCTTTGGCCAGCTCCATGAATTTCTCCTTGCGTTTCTCGCGGAAGGCCTTCACACCCTCATAGAGCAGTTCTTCCTTAGTAGCATAGATTTCATACATGGTACGTTTCGAGATGGCGAGACTCTCGGCGATATCATCCATCTTCACCGCACGGATGCCTTTCTCGGCGAAAGCCTTCATCGCCGTCTTAAGAATCACCTCGCGCAAACCTCTTTTATAGGCAGTAATAGTTTTCTTTTCTTGCATATTCTTGCATATTTGGCTACAAAGATATAAAAAAAGAGTGAAAAGTAAGCGCTAATAGATGAAAAAGAGAAAAATATTTTGTAATTTTGCGGGCGATTTGCAAAAATACTCATCAGGAAGGATAATAATACACAATTAATAGCATCACAAAAATGGTAAAGATTTCAAAAGAGGCAGCCCTCGAATACCACCAGAGTGGCAGACCAGGCAAGATTGAAGTAAAGCCTACGAAGGCCTACAGAACACAAACAGACTTAAGTTTAGCATACTCCCCAGGCGTGGCCTTCCCATGTCTTGAGATTCAGGAAGATCCCGACAATGCTTACAAGTACACAGACAAAGGCAACCTCGTTGCCGTCATCTCCAATGGCACAGCCGTATTGGGACTGGGCGACATTGGTGCCATGAGCGGCAAACCCGTCATGGAGGGTAAAGGTCTGCTCTTCAAGATCTATGGTGGTATCGATGTCTTCGACATTGAAGTGGCCGAGAAAGACCCGGAGAAGTTCTGCGAGGCTGTCGAGCGTATCGCACCTACCTTCGGAGGCATCAACCTTGAGGACATCAAGGCACCGGAGTGCTTCTATATCGAGGAGCGTCTGAAGAAGACCCTCGACATCCCCGTGATGCACGACGACCAGCACGGCACAGCCATCATCTCCGCAGCAGGCCTGAAGAATGCGATGGAGGTCATCGGTAAGGATATCACGAAGGTGAAGATCGTGGTGAATGGTGCTGGTGCAGCCGCTATTTCCTGCACCAAGCTCTATATGGCCATCGGTGCCCGGAAGGAGAACATCGTGATGCTCGACTCCAAGGGTGTCATCTCTACCGAGCGTCAGGACCTCAACGAACAGAAGAAGTTCTTTGCCACCTCCCGTACGGACATCCACACACTGCCAGAGGCCGTAAAGGATGCCGATGTGTTCGTTGGACTCTCCAAGGGCAATGTGCTCTCCAAGGAGATGGTGCGTACGATGGCCAAGGATCCCGTGATCTTTGCACTGGCCAATCCCGTGCCTGAGATCTCCTACGAGGATGCGATGGATGCCCGTCCCGACGTGCTCATGTCTACTGGTCGTACAGACTATCCCAATCAGATCAATAATGTCATCGGCTTCCCCTATATCTTCCGCGGTGCCCTCGACGTGCACGCCACAGCCATCAACGAAGAGATGAAGCTCGCAGCCGTTCATGCCATCGCCGACCTCGCCAAGCAGCCCGTGCCCGATGTGGTGAACGACGTCTACAAGGTGAACAACCTCACCTTCGGTCGCAATTACTTCATTCCGAAGCCCGTCGACCCACGACTCATCACCGAGGTCTCTGCAGCCGTTGCCAAAGCAGCCATCGAGAGTGGTGTGGCCCGTAAGAAGATAGAAGACTGGGATGCTTATAAGGACTCCCTCAGCGTGCTTCTTGGTCAGGAAACGAAACTCACTCAGAAACTCTACGCCACAGCAGCCGCCCATCCGCAGCGCGTGGTCTTCGCTGAAGCCGTTCACCCCACCATGCTCAAAGCTGCCGTGCAGGCTAAGGCCGAGGGCATCTGTCATCCTGTTCTCTTAGGCAATGATGAGGTTATCACTAAGCTGGCCAAGAGTCTCGATCTATCGCTTGAAGGTATTGAGATCGTGAATCTGCGCCATCCCTCCGAACAGGAACGTCGTGAGCGTTATGCCCACATCCTCACCGAGAAGCGTCAGCGCGACGGCTATACCTTCCAGGAGGCCAATGATAAGATGTTCGAACGCAACTACTTCGGTATGATGATGGTCGAGACAGGCGAAGCTGACGCCTTCATCACTGGCCTTTATACGAAATACTCCAATACCATCAAGGTAGTCAACGAGGTCATCGGTATCCGTCCGGAATACGAGCACTTCGGAGCCATGCATATCATCAACTCTCCCAAGGGCACCTATTACATCGCCGATACGCTGGTGAACGAGAATCCCGATACCGACACCCTTGTCGACATTGCCAAGCTCGCTGCCACCGCTGTACGCTTCTTCAACGAGAAGCCCGTCATCGGTATGATGAGCCACTCCAACTTCGGCTCCTCCACCAGCTCGGGTGCCAAAAAGGTGAAGCGGGCTGTCGAGCAGATGCAGGAGATGTATCCCGACCTCCCCATCGATGGTGAGATGCAGTTGGACTGCGCCCTCGACAATGAGTTGCGCGATGAGCAGTATCCCTTCACACGTCTGAAGGGCAAGAAGGTCAATACCCTCATCTTCCCCAACCTCACCTCTGCACGTTCCTCTTATAAGATGCTGCAGATGCTGGGTTCCGACGCTGAGATCATCGGTCCGATACAGATGGGATTGAACAAAGCCATCCACTTCATTGATTTCGGTGCCTCTGTGCGCGATGTGGTGAACATCGTGGCTGTGGCTACCATCGACGCCTATGTCGATAAGATCAAGAGTAAGCTCGCAGCACTCGGCAAATAAGATTATTGTTAATATATCTTAACTCTTTCGACGCAGTTTTTACTTTCGGGTAAGAACTGCGTCTAATCGTTATTAGTGTAGGAATGAATATCAACTTAATATTTTCAACTAAAAAAATTAACTTATGAAAAAACTTATTCTATCGATGCTGGCTTTTGCAAGCATGACAGCATTCGCTCAGTTTGGAGCACCTAGACAGAACCCCGTTGTTCCTTCAGCAAAAGCTGAGGTGGAGGACTTCAAGCCCGCTTCCAGCAATCAGGACAACAAGCAGTTCCCGGCCATCAACTCAAAGCGCCAGGTGCGTGCACAGATCTCCGCTCCCAAGGCTACTTTCGTAGGCCTCGACATCGCTGGTAAGATCTATGAGATGACCAAGGACGAGAACGGCGTATGGACTGGTACTTCTGAGCCTCAGGACGAAGGTTTCCACTACTATCAGCTCAACATCGACGGTGCCAGCGTGCCCGATCCCAATAGTCTTTATTATTATGGTGCCAGCCGTTGGGGAAGCGGCATCGAGGTACCTTCCGACGACCAGGATTTCTGGCAGGTGAAGAATGTGCCTCAGGGCTCTGTCAGCGAGGTATTCTACTGGTCTACCTATACCGAGCAGATGCGTCGCTGCCACGTCTATCTGCCTCATGAGTATTTCACCAATCCCACCAAGAAATTCCCCGTTCTGTATCTGCAGCACGGTATGGGTGAGAACGAGTACGGCTGGGCCGAGCAGGGTCACACTGCTCAGATCATGGACAACCTGATTGCTGAGGGCAAGGCTGTTCCCTGTATCATCGTTATGGATAATGGTCTGAACACACGCCGTCCTGGTGAGGCAGGTGGCTTCGGAGGCTTCGGTGGTGGTCCGCGTCCGCAGGGTGCTCAGGGTGCTCCTCAGGGTCCCCGTCCACAGGGCGCTCCTGGTCAGGGAGGTCAGCGTCCGCAGGGTGCTCCTGGACAGGGTGGTCAGCGTCGTGGCGGTTTCGGTGGCTTCGGTGGTTTCTCCGAGGGCTTCAAGAATGTGCTCTTCAATGATATCATCCCGATGGTCGAGAAGAACTACCGCGTGATTGCCGATCCTCAGCATCGTGCTTATGCAGGTCTTTCCATGGGTGGCATGCAAGCCCGTGAGATTACACTTGCCAATCCCGACAAGTTCGCTTATGTAGGCTCATTCAGCAGCGGTGCATGGAGCGTCGACCAGGTGAAGGGTTCAGAAGGTTTCGCCAAGAATGTCAAGCTGCTCTTCATGAGCGGTGGTGGCAAGGAGAATATGGGTTGCGTCGAGGCCGCCAAGAACATCAAGGAGCAGGTCGGCATGAACGCAGTCGGTTATGAGTCGCCCGGTACCGCCCACGAGTGGCACACCTGGCGTCGCAGCCTCTTCGAGTTCGCACAGCTCATGTTCAAGTAAGCAATCCCACATACTAATATACTGCTTAAACGGGAGCGGTGTCTGCACAATGGCAGATGCCGCTCATTTTTTGTTTTGGCACGGTATTTGCATGACTCTTGGCAAAAGGTAAAAAAGTAAAAAGGTAAAATAGTAAAACTATGCAAAAAGGTAATATCGGTGTAACGACTGAGAACATTTTTCCAGTCATCAAGAAGTTTCTTTATAGTGATCACGAGATCTTCCTCCGTGAGATGGTTTCCAATGCGGTAGATGCCACGCAGAAGATGAAGACGCTGGCAGCACAGGGCGAGTACAAGGACGACCTGGGCGACCTTACCGTCCGTGTTAATTTCGATGCCGACAAAGGCACCATCACCATCAGCGACCACGGTATCGGCATGACCGAGGAGGAGATCGACAAGTACATCAATCAGATTGCCTTCTCAGGCGTCAGCGACTTCCTCGAGAAGTACAAGGACAATGCCAACAACATCATCGGCCACTTCGGTCTCGGCTTCTACTCCAGCTTCATGGTGTCAAAGAAGGTCGAGATCATCACCAAGTCGTATAAGGAAGGCGCAAAGGCAGTGAAATGGAGCTGCGACGGATCGCCCGCTTACGAGATCGACGATGCCGAGCGCGAGGAGCACGGCTCTGATATCATCCTCTATATCGACGACGACTGCAAGGAGTTCCTCGACAAGTACAAGCTCGAGGGCCTGCTCCAGAAGTACTGCAAGTTCATGGCCGTACCCATCGCCTTCGGAAAGAAACAGGAGTGGTCGAAGGACGAAAGCAAGATGGTGGATACCGCTGAGGATAACATCATCAATAATGTAGAGCCCCTGTGGACCAAGGCTCCCTCAACACTCAAGGACGAGGATTACAAGTCATTCTACCGTACCCTCTACCCCATGAGCGACGAGCCCCTGTTCTGGATCCACCTCAACGTCGACTACCCCTTCAACCTCACAGGTATCCTCTATTTCCCGAAGATCAAGTCAAACATCGAACTGCAGAAGAACAAGATCCAGCTCTACTGCAACCAGGTGTTCGTCACCGATCAGGTAGAGGGCATCGTACCAGAGTTCCTCACCCTGCTCCACGGTGTCATCGACTCCCCGGATATTCCCCTGAACGTCTCCCGTTCTTATCTTCAGAGCGACCGCGAGGTGAAGAAGATTTCCACCTACATCACCAAGAAAGTTGCCGACCGCCTGAAGGCCATCTTCGGTGAGAACCGCAAGGAATACGAGGAGAAGTGGGACGACCTGAAGCTCTTCATCAACTACGGTATCCTTTCCGAGGAAGGCTTCTACGATCGCGCCAAGGACTTCGCCCTGATGAAAGACACCGAAGGCAAATACTTCACCTTCGACGAATACAAGACCCTTATCGAGGCCAATCAGAAGGATAAGGACGACATGCTCGTCTATCTCTACGCCACCGACAAGGAGGAGCAGTACTCCTACATCAAGGCCGCTCAGGACAAGGGCTACAGCGTGCTGCTGCTCGACGGCCAGCTCGACGTGCCCACCATCCAGACGCTCGAGCAGAAGTTCGAAAAGAGCCACTTCACGCGCGTCGACGCCGACATCATCGAGCGGCTCATCCAGAAGGACGACGCGCCGAAGTCGGAGCTCACCGAGGAGCAGACTGACAATCTGTCAGCCGTCTTCCGCACGCAGATGCCGAAGATCGACAAGGCCGAGTTCATGGTACAGGTCGACTCGCTCGGCGCAACGGCCCGCCCGGTGATCATCACCCAGAACGAGTACATGCGCCGCATGAAGGAGATGAGCAAGTTCCAGGCAGGCATGGGTTTCTACGGACAGATGCCCGACTCCTTCAACATCGTGCTCAACGCCGACCACCCGCTCGTGAAGCGCGTGCTCGAGGAGAGCGAGGCAGCCACGGCCGAGGCACTCAAGCCCATCGCCGCCGAGCTGAAGGGCCAGGAGGCACGCCTCGCAGCCATCCGCGCGCAGCAGGACAAGAAGAAGTGGGACGAGATCACGCAGGAGGAGAAGGACCAGAAGGCCGAGGCCGAGAAAGCCGTGCAGGCCGAGAAGGACAAGAAGACCGCCGTCATCGCCGACTATGCGAAGACGAACTCCGTCGTCCACCAGCTCATCGACCTCGCGCTGCTCCAGAACGGCATGCTCCGCGGCGAGGCCCTCGACCGCTTCCTCAGCCGCTCCGTCGAGCTGATCAAGTAGTTAAGTAGTTAAGTAGTTAAGAAGTTAAGAAGTTAAGAAGTTAAGAAGTTAAGAAGTTAAGCCAAGTGTACTTGAGCATGAACAGAAAGAAAGGCTCCCCGCGTCTGGGGAGCCTTTCTTTTTGTTCTTATGGATTATCGTCCGAGCCCGGGTTGTCGCCGCTGCCGAAAGAAGTGCACAAGGGGACAGGCGCTCGGCTCTGCCGCTTCGCTCGTCGAAGAACCTTGTGCACTTTCGCCTTACATGGGGACTGGTCCTTCTGTGAGTAGCGACGCTGAAAGCCGTCGCGGATTACAGAGGCCCTGTCCCCGTGTGAGGCCCCATCGCATTAGGGATTATCGTCCGAGCCCGGGTTATCGTTCGAACCCGGGTTGTCGTTCGAGCCCGGATTGTCGTTCGAGCCCGGATTGTCATTGCTGCCCGGATTGTCATTGCTGCCCGGATTATCATTCGAGCCCGGATTGTCGCCGCTGCCCGGATTGTCGCCCGAGCCAGGGTTATCACCGTTCCCCCCTCCTTGGGAGGGGTCGGGGGAGGCTCCCCCACCGCTGTTCGAGCCGGTGCTGACGCCCTTGCGGGCGAGAATCTGGCGGTAGTGCTCCACCTCGGCGTTCAGGTGGTCGATGGCCGGAGCGTAGTCCAGTCCGGCGGGCACCTCGCAGATGGCCATGGCGTTCAGCAGCTTCACCACGTTCTTGTAGGCAGCCTCGGCCGCCAGTCGCTTCTCGCGCACGATGCCCTTCTGCTGTCCGGCCTGCTCGGCGGTGCGCTCGTTCATCTTCTGGAGGAACGCCTCGTTCTTCGCCTTCAGGTCCAGGAACCAGTCGTCCATCCCCGTCGTCGTGAGAGCCGCCGTGGCCTGCGCGTCGCCCTCCATCTCCTGGATCATCTGGGCGATGGCCGTCGTCTCCTTCATATACTCGTCGGCTGCCGAGAGCGTGTACTTGTCGCGGATGAACATCAGGTACTTCGCGGCCGCCAGCTTCGTGGCGTTGGGCGATGCCTGCATGGCCTTCAGCGTGGTGAGGAATGCCGAGAGAGCCTGGTCGCGCTCCGTGTCGAGCGAGGCGATGTCCTCGGTCTGCGCCCACTTGCGGGCCTGTGCGTAGGCGTCGTCGAAGTCGTCGTTGGCCGTGGTGAAGGCCGTCCAGACGGTGCTGAGCGCCGCAACCACCTGTGCGTCCTGCGTCACGATGTCCTTGATTTGTCCGAAGTAACCGAGTACGGTGGTGACGTCCATCCGCGAGGTGGCTATTTCGGCCATTTGTTTTGCATTGATATTCATAGTCGTTACGTTTATAAAGTTGAAATTCGTTTTTCTTGTCCCGAAGCCCCCGGCGATGCTCGCGAACATTTGGAGCAGCGAGAGCAATTTGAACTTGTTCAAGAATTGCCGAGTCACGACAAATGTGGACGAAGTCAAGCCTTCGCGAGGCTGCCGATGAGCTTTTTCTTGCTCGCGAACCCTTCGCGAGGCTGCCAGAGTGCTTTTTCTCGTTTGCGAACCCTTCGCGAGGCTGCCAAAGAGCTTTTTCTTGCTTGCGAACCCTTCGCGAGCGTCCCAACGAGCTTTTTGGCCTTTGCGAACCCTTCGCGAGGTTGCCAGAGCCGTCCGTCACGCTTGCGAAGCCTTCGCGAGCTTCACCGGCGGAGGACGCGAGTCTTTATGGTTCGACTTCGGGTTCATATCTCACTCACGATTTGATTATCGTTTAACTCAGGTGTCCCCGTGGCTACTTGAGGATTCCTTGTTGCCACGCAGTAGCTTCGCTGAGCGCTCAGAGGCTCTTCTGCGTCCGCGCAGTTGGGGCAAAAAATGGAGGGCGGTGCCGTCCGCCGTGGCTTTCGGGGCCGCCCTCTCGTGGTTTTGCTTCACGACTCACGCGGGGTTATTTCCCCTGTGAGTATTGCCTCTTCGAGTCTATAGATCACTTATGACCATTATAAATCACTTAAATTATATGATCCCAAGTCATATATCTTTCCGGCCTCGAAGGTGACGCTGGTACTTTTCGTTTTACTTTTCTCATCATCATCTTCATTAATTATGTGAAGATTGAAGCCTGTATAGGTGCCTGGGGCAATGGCTACATATACGGTTTTTCCACTGGAGTGAGTGCTAATGCCACTATAAATATTACTAGGATTACCCACAGTAACAGTTGTGCTTCCCGGCGTCGGGGTCAGTGTACCTGTTGAAGTATTGAGGCTGAAAGTTCCTGCCAATGGCTCGTTGGCAGATATCGTAAAACGACCATAATAATATGCTTCGGGGAATGTGACTTTCAGAATGGCGCATGCGTTATGGAATGTAAGTGAAGAGCCTGTGGTGGTGGCATAGGCGATGGGAGCCTTCGGGTCCCAGCCTGAATAATTACTTCCCGAATGCCAATTACTGTTCCACTGGCTCGTGGGAATCACGATGCCCGAGATGACGTCGCCGCTGAGGGTCAGGCCGTCGGTGTAGGGATAGACGGCGTAGAACTTCGAGTCGTCTGCAGCCGTGCCGCTGAACGTGGCCGATGCGCCGCCCTCCGAGGTAGTGAACTGCGTGTTCGTGTTCTTGGCGCTGAGGATGCTGATTTTGTCGCCTCCGTCGAAGCTGACCGATTTGCCAGAGAGCGTGGCGCGAGTCGTAGCACCGTCACTGTAACCAGCGGTGAAGGTCATCTGTCGGCGAGCGTCCTGAGGGTTCTGAATATCGTTGTCGTCGTTCGAGCAACTGCTGAGTGCAAGCATGCCTGCCACAGCCATAAAGATGTATTTCTTCATTGTCTTCTTTTGTTTTAAAGGGTTAATACTTACCACGAGAACACTCCGTCCTCATAGTCATCAATCTTTGCGCCTTCGCTGTTAAGTGGTTCGCTGCCAGCCAGCAACTGCACTTGTTGTCTCACTTCGACGACTTCCGCCGTCGGCTTTTCATACTCTTTTCTTTTCATAAACTGAATCGTTTGAATTGTTAGTAATAAATCTAATTGAATAAATTTTGGCTGCAAAGATAAAACGTTTTCTGTTAATTTCAAAAAAAAAAAATAAAGAAAAGTTAACGCCGTAACTTTTCTTTATTTCCGTCCCGTAAAAGGTGTGTTCTTAGAGATGCCTGTTGCGGAGTGTGACCATCAGGATGCGCATGTAGTCACGGAACTGTTTGTCGTTGAGCACCTGGCGCATCTGGTGTGCTTCCTTTCTTACAGTCTGATGGATGCGGAACCTTTGCTGGGGACCCTCCAGGGATGCTAACGACTGCATCTCGCTGGTGAACTTGTCGTGAATGTCCTCTACTGCATCCATCTGACGCTCGTCCAGGTCGAGTACGACGGAAAGGCGATAAATGTCACAACTCATGTCAAAACGCTTGTCGGCTTCATTACTCTTTGCAAAGCTAACTGTCACTGCCATCATGGCAACCAATGTTAAAACAATCTTTTTCATGTTCATTCTGTTTTTTAAATTTGTTATCCTGTTTGTTAAATTTTAATTTTCTTACCTGGATTGTTATCCTGTTTTCTGGTTCTTTGACGCACGATATGGGGAAAGGTTTAAAGCATCGGAGGAAATTGTGGGTGAAAAGTAAGTTAAAAACTATGAACAAATACGAATGAATCAAAGAAAAATGTGTACCTTTGCCAAACTATAATCAACGAAGAATGAAAAGACTGTTATCAACAATTCTGTGGCTGGGCAGCCTGGCGGTGGTGGCCTTCGCCCTATTGTTCTGGGAAGCCGACCTGCTTTGGAAGGTGCAGCAACACAACGTATTTCTGAACACGTCGCTGTTTTTCGAGCAGCAGATGGTGGTGCCTGGCGGCATGCTGTCGTATGTGGGCTCGTGGCTGAGCCAGCATTTCTATTATCCCTGGGTGGGTGTCGTCGTGCTGTGTGGCGTGTGGCTGCTGTTGATGTGGCTGACGCAGCAGGCGTTCAACATACCAGAGAGATGGAAGGTGCTGACGGTGATTCCCGTAGCCATCCTGTTGCTGACGAACATGCAGTTGGGATACTGGGTTTATGTGATTAAGCTGCGCGGTTTCTTCTATGTGGCGACGCTGGGCGTAACGGCGGGAACGGCACTGCTGTGGGCTTTCAGAAAGGCCTTGTCCCCCACCCTCGCCGACGGGAAATGGAGCCTGTGGCTGTCGGTGGGCATCGTCGTGCTGACGGCGCTGGTGGGCTATCCGCTGATGGGTGTCTATGCGCTGGCTACGGCGGTGCTGATGGCGCTGATGGTGTGGCGGCAAAGCACGACGCATACCAATAGCATGGTGGTAAGCGCGGTGGCACTGCTGAGTGTCGTTGCCATCCCGTTGCTGTATTACCGCTTCGTGTACTATGAAACGAACCTTGCGGACATCTACAGGACTGCCCTACCCGACTTCACCGTCAGCGAGAGCTATCCGGAATACTATTATCCTTATTATGTGCTGGCGGCTTTTTATGTGCTGCTAAGCCTGGTACGGCTGAAGGAGCACGAAGCCGCTCCCGCTGTTCAGAAAAAGGGTAAGCAGCCAAACAAAACCTCAAACATCAAATCTCAAACCTCAAACCTCAAACCTCAAATCATCAATCTCATGCTGCTGGCAGCTGTCGCATACGGTGTGTATCATTTCTGGTATAAGGACAAGAATTTCCACCACGAACTGCGCATGCAACGCTGCGTGGAGCAAGCCGACTGGGAAGGTGTGGTGAAAGAAGGCGAGAAGCAGGACGAACAGCCTACCCGTTCGATAGTCATGATGCACAACCTGGCACTGAGCCGACTGGGACGTCAGTGCGAGGAGATGTACCGGTTCCCCAAGGGTTCAGCGAAGCCCAACACGGCGCTGCCTATCTATATGTACCATGTGGCGGGACGCATGATGCTGTATCAGTACGGCATGATGAACGAGTGTCACCGCATCTCGATGGAGGACGGCGTGGAATACGGCTGGAATGTGGAGCTGCTGAAATACATGGCGCGCTGTGCCATCTTCTCGGGTGAGCAGCAGGCGGCGAGAAAGTTCCTCAACATACTGCGCGAGACCTGCTACTACGGATCGTGGGCCGACCACATGGAGGCAGTGATGAACGACAAGCAGTTGCTGGCTAATGACGCAGAGACGGGTCCCATTACCCACATGATGCACTACACCAATCGGCTGGATGCTGTGGAAGGCTGGGTGGAGAAATGCATCATGACCACGCTGGCGGAACACGATGCCAACGACCTGAATTTCCAGGAGCAGGCCGTGCTGGGTGCGATGTGGACGCGAGACCCCGATTTGTTCTGGCCGCGATTCGAACACTACTACGAACTGAACAACGGCCAGCATGTGCCCCGCATCTTCCAGGAAGCAGCATGGCTCTTTGCCAACCTGCAGGGTCAGGAAGGACTGGAAGAGTGGCAACTGGACAAGGGTGTGAAGGAGAACTTCTACCAGTTCATGAAACTGATGGAGCAAATCAAGGCCAACCCCAACAACAGCCAGGCCCGCACGATTCTGTACGACAACTACAGCGAGACGTACTATTTTGAATACTTCTTCCTAAGAAACATCACGTACTATTGATATTGAGCATTATGAGAAGACTGTTTTTACTCACCGTGGCGGCCGTGATACTGGCCAGCTGCGGAAACAAGATACCCGAGGAGTTCAGCGAGCGGGACGAACTGCCCGCCATCTACCCCGACTACACAAACGTCACGGTGCCTGTGAACATCGCTCCGCTGACGTTCGAGATGGACGGCAAGGCGGATGACATGGTGGCCCGACTGACTGCCGGCGACGAAGAAGTGATTTGTGGCGGCGGCAAGGTGCAGCCCGATGCCGACGACTGGCGACGGCTGACGGAAAGCGCCAAGGGCAGCGCCATCGAAGTGGAAGTCTATGCAGAGCAGGACGACGAATGGACGCGCTACAAGCCTTTCAGCATCTATGTATCGCCCGACAGCATCGATCCGTATATCAGCTACCGACTCATCTCGCCGTCGTATGTGACCTACGAAGAGCTGACCATCAATCAGCGCTGTCTGGAGAACTACAACGAGCGTGTCATCTACGACAACATGCTCTGTTCGGAAGGTGCAAACGGACAGTGCATCAACTGCCATAACTACCAGCAGTACAACCCCGAGCGCATGCAGTTCCACGCCCGCCAGAACATGGGCGGAACCATCATTGCCTACGACGGGAACATCCGGAAAATCGGCATGAAGAACGACTCCATCCTGTCGGCCGGTGTCTATCCCACGTGGCATCCCTGGCTGAAACTGATTGTGTATTCCACGAATCTGACGAGCCAGACGTTCCACTCTGTCGACCCCAACAAGATTGAGGTGTTCGACACCCGGAGCGACCTGATAGCCTACGACGTGGAGAAGAACGAGGTGACGAACATCGAGAACGACCCCACGGAACTGGAGTGCTTCCCCTTCTGGGCGCCCGACGGCAAGACGCTCTACTATTGCAGCGCCCACTTCGAGTATCAAGACACCATCGACAACGGACAGGAGCTGATAGCCCGCTGGGAACAGGTGAAATACAACCTCTACAAGAAGCGTTTCAACCCCGAGACGCTCGAGTTCGGACCACGCGAACTGGTCTTCGCCGCAGACTCAACTGTCAACTCTCAAAGCGCTACCTTCCCACGTATCTCACCCGACGGCCGATACCTGATGTTCACCCTGGCCAAGGCGGGCGTCTTCCACATCTGGCACCACGACGCCGACTTGTGGATGCTGGACTTGCAGACGGGTGAGGCGCGCAACATGGAAGAAATCAATTCACAGGATACCGAGAGCTACCATTCGTGGTCGAGCAACGGACGGTGGGTCGTCTTCAGCAGTCGCCGCTACGACGGCAACTACACGCGTCCGTTCATAGCCCATATCGACAAAGACGGACACGGCAGCAAGCCCTTCGAACTGCCTTGCAGCGACCCCGACTATCATCGTCAGTTCTTGAAATGCTATAACATACCGGAGTTTATGCGTGGCCCGGTGACCATCAGGCCACAGCAGTTTGCCGATGCCCTGAAGCAAGAGGCACAACCGGTGAAATATGTAGGAAGACTCAAAAAATAACAATCATGGAATATATGTCACAAGAAGGCTACGACAAACTCGTAGCCGAGCTCCGTCAGTTGGAGAACGTAGAACTGCCACAGGTCAGGGAAGCCATTGCCGAAGCTCGCGACAAGGGTGACCTGAGCGAGAACTTCGAATATCATGCTGCCAAGCGTGAGCAGGGACGACTGCTGGGACGCATCCGTTTCATGCAGAGAGTGCTGGAGAACGCCCGCGTGATTGACACATCGCGACTGGCCAGCGACACCATCGGACTGCTCTGCAAGGTGAAGATGACGAATATGAAGACGCAGGCACAGATGAGCTACACGATAGCCAGCCCGCACGAGGCGAATCTTCGGGAAGGAAAGATTTCGATAAAATCACCCATCGCTCAAGCCTTGCTGAACAAAAAGGTGGGTGACGTGGTGGAGGTGCGCGTACCGGCAGGCATCGTCCAGTTGCGCATCGACAACATCATCGGGCCATCAGGGGAGCACGAAACGGAATGACTCGAACAGCTGCATGAACAAGATGTAGACGGGCAGTAGCGGAGCACACCGGCACAAGCCATAGACCAGCGAATCGTAGATTTCGGAAAGAGTCTGGAACGTGCCAGCAATGACACCGTACAGTATGGCAGCAAGGAGGATGCCAAAGGCGGTGATGGGTACCACACTGGCTGAAAACGGCGACGGCCATAGCAATCCGCTGGCGGAAAGCAGTACGGCATGCGGGAAAACCGTCAGTAGCAATACAATGCACACATAAACCACTAGGAAACCGGCAGAAATGATGCGGGCACGGCTGGAGCGATAGCTGTTGCCCTGCAGGTTGTTGCGGCATCGGATGACGGCACCATAGGCCATCGCACCCAGCAGAATCCATACGAGAACGGGCGATGCCATCAGTTCGGCAAAATGTCCCAGATACCACCGCACGCCCTCGCTGGAGAGCATGCTGCGCACTCCGCTCAAGGGCATGGCAGCACTCCACACCCACGATGTAAGGATGAGCAGCAGCTGGGCCAAAGCCAGCACCAAGGCGATATAGGGCAAAATCCGTTTCATTATTACCTCTTACATCTTACTTCTTACCTCTTCACTCTGAATCGGGAACGAGGTTGTCGATATCGAGAATGCGCAATTCGAGTGCGCGGACTACGAGGCGCGTGGCATTGACACTCTCACCGCCAGGAAAGAGCTTTTTCACCAGCTCGTTCTGGCGTTTCTCCAGACTTTTCACACCAAAGGGCATGCCACGCAGCGTGGTAATCTGCTCCTTGGTATAACCGAGAGCCAGATGGCGCAGGAAACGCTCGTCGTATTCGTCGATCTCGTAGTCAATGAGTGCCTCCTGACTGGCCAATTGTGAGGAGACGGCCTGCTTGAAGCGTTCGACGATGCGCTCGAGGATGGGTTCGTTGAAAACGAGCTGTTTGCCTTCCATGACGGAGCGCACATCGTGACGGGTAAGCAGTTCGCCACTCTTGAGAATGATGCCGTCGGCTCCGGCATCGAGCACGTCGACCCATAGCTTCTCGTTGAGAATCTCGCCTGTGAAGATGAGTATCTTGACCTGAGGATACATCTCCTTGGTCTGTCGGCAAATCTCGACGCCAACGGTTGTGGAACCGCCCAGTCCCAGGTCGAGCAACACCAGGTCGGGCTGCTGCTTCTTGATGAGACGCCAGAAGGACAGCTCGTCATCTGCAGTACCGATGACCTCTGCCTCGGGAATCTCGTTACGAACGATGCCTTCCGTGCCTTTGAGTTCGAGGGGCACATCCTCGACGATAATCAGTTTAAACTTGTCCATGATGATATGTTGGAAGTGTTATTGTTATAGTGGTGAGTGGAGAGTCGTGAGTGGCGAGAGTGATGCCGCAGGCACGACGATGGGTGGCGTCGCCATGATCGCGAAGAATCTGGCGACAGCGCAGGTAGTCGATGTCGGACAAAGGCTCCTGGCGGGTGATGGTGAAGACGATGTATTGGTCGTCTTTCTGCTGCACGTCGTCAGACTGAGGTTTCAGGATGTCGGCCAGATAGCGTAGCATGTTGTCGTTGCCAAGCACCGGATGTCCCAGGAAGGTGGTGCGCGAGACGTGCAACTTGACCTGTTCGACCTGACGCATAGCCTGCGCACTGAGAATGCCATAGAGGTCGCGATAGTAGAGCGTCACCTCGGACAAAGAGTCGATGTCACCCTTGTCGACGAGCTGGCGGATATGCGACGGGTAATACATGGTCTCGTGTTTCAGCGCCGACAGACAGTTGTCGAGCACGCTGTTAGCCACATGCAGTTTGGAATCTTCGAGCTCCACGCGGCGCAGTTCGTCGTCAGCCAGTTCGAGATTGTCGAGCTGCATGCGCTCGCGACAATGGCGGTCGTAGAGTCTATGGCGATAGTACAGCATGTAATAGGCAGGAACGATGAGCATCAGGATGACTACCAGCAAGATGATGGCGATGCGCTTGTTGGACTGCGACTGCTGCATGATGCGACAATAGTCCGTCAGCGTGTTGTCGGCAGAGAGTTCTTTGAAGAGCTGCGTATATACCTTATTATTATAGGCGTAGAGCTGCCACTCGTGAAGCGCCAGGGCCGCGATGGCACTCTCGTTGCGGATATCGAGAATGACTTGATAGTTGATGTCGACACTGTCGTGAAGCCATTGTATCTCGGCGGGCAGGGGCGATGTATCGCCATTGACCTGCATGAGCTGGCGGCCATAGGGATAGTGTTCCTGATAGTACTTGTTCAGACATTGACGGCAGGAATCGGCAAACTGAAGGGTGCGCTGGTACTGTCCGTTAACATTGCAGAAATAGGCAGAGTCGGCAAAGATATGCGCCTGGCTGCGATAGTCGACAGCTGCAGCCGGCACAGAACCTACCAAACCTAACAAACCTACCAGACCTACTATACCTACCCATACCCTCTTAACGCCCTTGGGCAGACGGAAGAAGAAACGCGAGCCCCTACCCTGTTCGCTCTCTGCCGACAGTTGGCAGACGCTGAAGAGCTGGCTCATCTTGCGGTACTTTTCAATGATTCCCTTGCAGTTCATCAGACCAAAGCCATGATCACCAATGACTTTATGGTCGAACACGTGGGCAAGCTGTTCGGGATTCATGCCGCAACCTGTGTCCTGAACGCTGAGTTCCACATAGTCCGCCTGTTCGGAAGCGGAAACGGTAACATTGCCACCCTTGGACGTAAACTTGCGGGCATTATCAGCCAGCGTATTAATCATGAAGAGGGTCAGCACGCGGTCGGCTTTGATGACTGCCTCTGTAGGTTCTACTGTCAGCGAGACTCCCTTGATTTCGAACGATGTCCTACCACGTGCCACTATGTCGAACAGCGGTTGCAGGGGGAAACTCTCGATGTGAAGATTCAATTCGCCCTGACGCAACTGAATCCACTGCGTCAGCATATCGTTCTGTTCGTTAATCTTGTCGGTCAGTTCACGGATGTAATCCAAACTATCCTGACGGTCAGTAGCATCGGCACGTCCCAGACGGCTCACCTCGTGGCGGATGCGGTCGATGAACGGGAGAATGCCCATAACCATCGACACCTTGGCACGCTGGTCAAGATGGCGGCGCTCGGATTTCTCGACACTCAACCGACGCACCTGCAGGTCTTCAGCTTTCTGCTCCAACAAGTCGACCAACTGGTGGTCGTCCTTGCTGCGGCGATTGAGGTAGTTGAAGAGCCACAACAGGAATACGAGTAACACAATGGCTCCGACAACAGCAATGAGCATCCAGTTCAGCTGTTCGGAGGCCTTGTCGTACTGGGCAGCACGAGCCTCCAATTCGCGATCCTGACGGGTCTGTTCCTGAATATCGAGATATAGATTGCGGTTGTTGTCGCTGGCCGACTTATCGTTCAGGGCGGCATACGCCACGCTGAGCTGTTCGCGAATGCTGGCTACCAGGTCGGGGGCCTGATTGATGGTAGTATCGGAAAGCGCTTTATTCAGATGTTCAAGAGCCATCACATCGTCGCCAAGCGCATGATAGCAGGAAGCCAGCGTACGATGGGCGCCGGCTATCTGGTAGATGTCGCCATAGTCTTCGAACAGGTGAAGCGCCTCGTCAGCCAATTGCAGATCGCCAGTATGGTCGGCTAAAGCCTCCTTGGCCTGCGCCTCGAAATACGGATAATGGAAACGCTGGGCAATCGACAGACAGTGTGTCAGATAATCCATCTCCTCCTGATAGATGTCCTCAGCACTCCCTTCGGTGATGATTCCGCCTGCGCCAACGTTGTAAAGATAGTTCAGATACTGAGCCGTGTCGCGACGCACCTCGTTGGGGTCGATGGCCATCAAAGCATCGATAGACTGATTCTCCAAACCCACATAATAATAATAGGTGGAATTGACGATGGCAAACTCCGTTTCGCCATAGCGCAGACGACGCTGCTGGCGGTCGTCCAACTGGTTGCGCTCTTCGTTGATACGCTTCATGCAGGTGATGGCGCGTTCACGGAAATCGTGAAAGTCCTTGTTATGGGAACGACGCTGACAAAGGCGCATTTGCTGCACATAGCAAACGAGCAATTCTATCTGATTGTCAGTAAGTTCCGGAATGTCGTTCAAGGTAGACTCCGCCTGTTGATAATCCATCTTTGCCATTTGAACAAAGGCCAGATGGTTTAATGCCTCCGCACGGCCATTCGTATAATTGTCGGCTATGCGAAGCACTTGACGGGCATATAATTCGGTGGAATCGAGATTGCTATAATGACAGGCATAAGAAAGGCTATTCAGCTTGTCTACCAATGCCTTGTCAGACGGTTGACACGCTGTTAAGAGTAATGTAGATATAATGAATAGCCAGAATCTCATGTAAATAAAGTTTCCCCTTCCAGCCAAGCCAGAAGGGGAAGAATAGAGTTAGTTAGGCGCGAGTCTTAGCACAGTAACCGAGTGCTTCCTTGCACTTGTCGGTCACATACTGCCAGTCGCCAGCTTTTACCTTGTCGCTGGGGAAGAGCTTCGAGCCCATGCCTACGCAGAATACGCCAGCCTTGAACCACTTGGTGAGGTTCTCCTCCTCGGGAGCAACACCGCCAGTCACCATGATCTTCGACCAAGGCATAGGAGCCATCAGACCCTTGATGAGATTTGGACCAACAACGTCGCCAGGGAATACCTTTGTGAAGTCACAGCCGACCTCCTGTGCCTTGCCAATCTCAGAAGGTGTGAGACAGCCCGGACAGTATGTCACGCAACGACGGTTACAAACAATAGCGATATCAGGGTTGAACAGCGGACCAACCACGAAGTTGGCACCCAGCTGGATGTACAGTGATGCAGTAGGAGCGTCAACAACGCTACCGATACCGAGAGCCAGTTCGGGGCACTCCTTGTTGACCCACTTTGACAGCTCACCGAACACCTCGTGAGCGAAATCGCCGCGATTCGTAAACTCGAAAGCGCGTACACCACCCTCGTAACAAGCCTTGATGACGTTCTTGCAAACTTCTACGTCCTTGTGATAGAACACAGGAACCATAGGTGCCTCGGCAATCTTTGCCATCACCTGAAACTTATCAAACTTTGCCATAATTATCAATTGTCAATTATCAATTACCATTAGCGCTGTACACGGCCGTTGGCATTACCGCCAGCCAGACTCTCCACTTCGTCAACACCTACCAGGTTGAAGTCACCATTGATGGTGTGCTTCAAAGCAGAAGCTGCTACAGCAAACTCGAGGGCCTCGCCCTGTGTCGGCTTGGTGAGCAGACCATGAATCAGACCACCTGAGAATGAGTCGCCGCCACCTACGCGGTCGATGATCGGGTTGATCTCGTAACGCTTGCTCTGATAGAACTCCTTGCCATTATAGATCAGTGCCTTCCAGCCGTTGAACGTAGCGCTGTAGCTCTCGCGGAGTGTAGAGACGACATACTTGAAGCCGAACTCCTGCATCATCTGCTTGAAGATGCCCTCGTAACCGGCAGCGTCAGTCTGACCACCCTCTACATCAGCATCGGGCTTGAAGCCCAGGCAGAGCTCAGCGTCTTCCTCATTACCGATACAAACGTCAACATATTGCATCAGAGGACGCATGATAGAAATAGCCTTCTCTGAAGTCCACAGCTTCTTTCGGAAGTTCAGGTCAACAGAAACGGTGACACCATGACGCTTAGCAGCCTCACAAGCCAGTTTGGTGAGCTCAGCAGCCTTGTCAGAGATAGCTGGAGTGATACCTGACCAGTGGAACCAGGCAGCGCCATCCATAATAGCGTCGAAATCGAAATCCTTCGGATCAGCCTCAGCGATAGAAGAATGAGCACGGTCGTAGATAACCTTTGAAGGACGCATAGAAGCACCGGTCTCGGCATAATACAGACCTACACGGTCACCACCGCGAGCAATAAACTGAGTATTGACACCATAACGGCGGAGTGCATTCACTGCAATCTGGCCAATCTCGTGCTTGGGCAACTTTGATACGAAGTAAGCCTCGTGACCATAGTTTGCCACGCTGACAGCTACGTTAGCCTCACCACCGCCAGGAATAATGCGGAATGACTCACTCTGGATGAAACGATCGTTGCCCATGGGCGACAGGCGGAGCATAATCTCACCTAATGTTACAATTTTTGCCATTTGTTTTAGTATTACGTTAATTAAAAGTTTGAAATACGTTTTTAAAATTTTAAAATGTTGGGGACAAAGTTACGACAATTTTTCCAAACTGCCAAAATCTGAGGCAAAATATTGCTTAAAAATCAACGTAAACGTTTTTTTATAAGAATTCTTTTGCAGTTCAGCATTATTTTTGTAACTTTGTAGCTCAATTATGACTAAATTCGAATTTACCCAACAGGAAAAGGAAGAAACGCTGGCCCTTTATAACGTAGTACGCACATTACTAGGCGACTCGATGAAGAAGGACGACGAGCAACTAATGCGCCACCACCTGATGCGAGCCATTGAGGAGCAGCAGATGCACCGAAACGTATTCGGGCTCAACCCTGTCCTGCTTGGTTTTCAGACTGCACAACTGGTGGTCGAAGAAATCGGACTCCGACGGGATGCCGTCATAGCCATTCTATTACGCCCCAGCGTGGAGGAAGGCTACCTGACCATCGACGACGTGCAAAGCGACTTTGGTGAGTCTGTTGCCCGCATCCTGCGAGGCTTGCAGCGCATACAGCAATTATATAAGAAGAACCCCGTCATTGAGACGGAGAATTTCCGTAATTTGCTGCTTTCGTTTGCAGAAGACATGCGCGTTATTCTGATTATGATTGCCGACCGCGTGAACCTGATGCGCCAGATTCGCGACACGGACCAAGAGGATGCCAAGCATAAAGTCAGCGAGGAAGCCGCCTACCTGTATGCTCCTTTGGCCCACAAGCTCGGTCTCTATAAGCTGAAGTCCGAACTGGAGGACTTGTCGCTGAAATACATGGAGCACGACGCCTACTATCTGATTAAGGACAAACTCAGCGAAACCAAGAAGAGCCGCGATGCCTATATTGATAGCTTCATCAAGCCCATCGAGCAACGACTGACGGAAGCCGGTCTCTCCTTCCACATCAAGGGACGCACCAAGTCGATACACTCTATCTGGCAGAAGATGAATAAGCAGAAATGTCCCTTCGAAGGCGTCTACGACCTCTTCGCCATCCGTGTCATTCTGGACACACCAGCCGAAAAAGAAAAGATGCAATGCTGGCAGACTTTTGCCATCATTACGTCAATGTATCAGCCCAATCCAAAACGTTTACGAGACTGGATAAGCGTTCCAAAATCAAATGGTTACGAAAGCCTTCACATCACCGTATTAGGCCCAGAGCACAAATGGGTAGAAGTACAAATCCGCACAGAGCGCATGGACGAAGTGGCTGAACGCGGTGTGGCTGCCCACTGGCGCTACAAGGGAGTGAGAAGCGAATCAGGTCTGGACGAATGGCTTACCAATATCCGCTCGATGCTGGAAACCAGCGACGGTATGGAGGCCATGGATCAGTTTAAGATGGATCTCTATGAAGACGAGGTCTTTGTCTTCACACCCAAAGGCGACCTATATAAATTCCCCAAGGGAGCCACTGTGCTTGATTTCGCTTACCACATTCATTCGAAACTGGGCAATTCCTGTACAGGAGCACGTATCAACGGACGCGTGGTGACGCTGCGGCAACAGCTGCAGAGCGGCGACCAGGTGGAAATCATGACTTCGTCGAACCAGAAGCCCAAGCAGGACTGGCTGAACATTGTCAAGACGTCGCGTGCCAAGTCGAAAGTCCGTCTGGCACTGAAGGAAACACAAGTCAAGGAAGGCCTCTTCGCCAAGGAGATGCTGGAACGCAAGTTCAAGAACCGCAAGCTCGATATGGACGACAGCCTCATGCAGGTGCTTATCCGCAAGCTAGGTTTCAAGGAGGTCAGCGACTTCTATCGTCAGGTAGCCAACGGCGAAATGGACGTCAACCACGTGCTGGACCGATATGTTGAGTTGCAGCAGGGCGACCAGCCAGTCACCGGAAACAACATAGCCGAAAGTGCTGCTAACTTCGTGCTTGACGAATCGCGACTGAAGAATGTCCATGTGCAGGACGACGTCTTGGTTATTGATAAAGACCTGAAAGGCCTCGACTACCAGCTAGCCCGGTGTTGTCAGCCCATCTACGGAGATTCGGTGTTCGGCTTCGTGACCATCAACGGCGGCATCAAGATCCACCGCACAGACTGTCCGAATGCCCCTGAATTGCGCAAACGTTTCGGCTATCGCATTGTCAAAGCCAAATGGAGTGGCAAGGGCAACTCGCAGTATTCCATCACGTTACGGGTCATCGGCAACGACGATATCGGCATCGTCAACAACCTGACCAGCATCATCTCGAAAGAAGAAAAACTGGTACTGCGCTCCATCAATATCGATTCCAACGACGGGCTGTTCAGTGGCAACATTACCATCATGATTGACGACAACACGCGTTTGGAAGCCCTGATAAAGAAACTGCGTACCGTTAAAGGTGTCAAACAAGTCAACAGAATATAAAACTATACTAACATGAGACATTTTTTATCAATCTTAACCCTTTCGCTGATGATGGCTTCAACAGCCCAGGCGAACAACGTGAAAGCAACGGTTCACGCCAACCAGGCAGGAGCCAAGATCAACAAAGAAATCTACGGCCAGTTCTCCGAACACCTTGGTTCTTGCATCTATGGCGGACTCTGGGTCGGTGAAAACTCACCCATCCCCAACATCAACGGCTATCGTAAGGACGTCTTCGAGGCATTGAAGGTGCTGAAAGTTCCCGTACTGCGCTGGCCCGGTGGCTGCTTTGCCGACGACTACCACTGGATGGACGGTATCGGTCCCAAGGACCAGCGTCCCTCGCTGCGCAACAACAACTGGGGTGGCACCATCGAGGATAATTCGTTTGGTACCCACGAATTCCTGAACCTCTGCGAAATGCTTGGATGTGAACCTTACATCAGCGGCAACGTCGGTTCGGGTACCGTGAAGGAGATGGCCCAATGGGTTGAATACATGACCAGCGACGGCGACACTCCGATGGCTCGTCTACGTCGTGCCAATGGTCGCGACAAAGCCTGGAAGGTGAAGTATTTCGGCATTGGCAACGAGGCGTGGGGCTGTGGTGGTAACATGACGCCGCAGTATTACTCCAACGAGTTCCGCAAGTTCAACACCTATCTGCGCGACTATACGGGCAACAAGCTTTATCGCATAGCCTCGGGTGCCAGCGATTATGAATACGACTGGACGGAGGTTTGCATGGATCAGATTGGCAATCGCATGCAGGGCATCTCGCTGCACTACTACACCTGCTCGGGTTGGGACGGTCCGAAGGGCTCTGCCACGAATTTCGACAAAGACCAGTACTACTGGGCATTAGGAAAATGTCTGGAGATTGAAGAGGTCATTCAGAAGCATAAAGCCATCATGGACAAGAAGGACCCGCAAAACAAGATTGGCCTGCTTGTTGATGAGTGGGGCACGTGGTGGGACGAAGAGCCCGGCACTATAGCCGGACACCTGTATCAGCAGAACGCCCTGCGCGACGCCTTCGTGGCTGCTCTGTCGCTGAATGTGTTCCATAAGTATACCGAGCGTGTAAAAATGGCCAATATCGCCCAGATTGTCAACGTGCTGCAATCGATGATCCTTACCGACCAGGAAGGCACGGGGCACATGGTGCTCACGCCGACCTACCACGTGTTCGAGATGTACACCCCATTCATGGAGGCCACCTATCTGCCAGTCGATCTCGAGAGCGAAGTGGTTGCCGTCAGTAAGGCATACTTCAAGGAGAAGGCCGGTGCGAAGGATGCCGGTTACCGCCCCTGTCCCCTACTCTCTGCCTCTGCCGCCAAGACAACGGATGGCAGCATCGTGCTGGCTATCACCAACGTCAGTCTCGACAAGGCCCAAACTATCGACTTCAACATCGAGGGATACAATGCCAAGCAGGTCAGCGGTCGCATCCTCACCTCGAAGAACGTGGCCGACTTCAACGACTTCCAGCATCCCAATGTAGTGGCTCCTACTGACTTCAAAGGTGCCACGCTGAAGAAAGGCGTGCTTAGCGTAAACATACCCGCCAAGTCAATCATCGTATTAAATATCAAATAAACCAAACTATGAAAACTTCTGCGCCATTATCAAAAGTACAATATGGTCTCTATGTGGAGTGTGTAGCACACCAGGGAGAGGCATGTTACAACCTACCTTATTTATATGTACTTGACGGTAGTTTGGACGAAGAGAGACTTCGCCAAGCCATTGAGACCATTGTTGCAGCACATCCTACGCTGTTTACTCGTATTGAACTGAACGAGCAAGGAGATTCTCTACAAACCATCGATGATACAGAGACGTTTGAACTGAAAGTAGAACACATCAACGATTTAAAACTTGAAGGTAAGTCTTTCAACGAACAGCTTTCAACGCTCAATTATCTCATCGTTCCATTCGATATCTACAAGGACAGGTTATTCCATATCCGTCTGTTAAAGGATTCGGAGCATTTCTATTTCTTCCTGGATATCCACCATCTCATCGGTGACGGTACCACGCTGAAAGTGATGCTGAGCGATCTGGAGAAAGCCTACGCTGGCGAAGCACTTGAACCAGAGGCAATGACAATGGCTGAGGTTGCCATTGCGGAAGCAGAATTGCGTAAAACAGCAGCCTTCGACGAGGGCAAGCAGTGGTATGCACAGAACTTTGACTGCAGTGACTGTTTCACACAGCTCATACCTGATTTGGAGGAGCCGGAACACTCAGAAGCAAGTCTGGTGAGAACACTCGACGTAGAGATGGCTGTAGTGGATGCTTTCTGTAAGGAGAAAGGCATCTTCAAGAGCAATTTCTTTACAACGGCCTATAGTTTCCTGCTGGCTAAATATAATAATGAACAGGAATCGCTGTTCACCACCATCTACAACGGTCGCACCGACAAGCGTTTTCTGCATTCCGTAGGTATGACGGTAAAGACGCTGCCAGTCTATGCCAAGTTTGATAATGACACCAAGGTTCTCAACTATTTGAAGGCAGGACAAGACCAGATGGGCGGAGTGCGTAAACACGAGGGCTATGCCTTCAGCGACGCGGTAAACGACCTCGGTCTGCAAAGTAATACGATGTTCGCCTGGCACGGCATGATGTTCGCCGACGAGCAGCTTTGCGGAAAGCCCATGAAGACCATACGCCTCTGCAACAGTACCTTAGAAGCTTCGCTCTACCTGAAAGCGTTTATCCTAAACGGTAAGTATCAGGTGAAGGCAGAATACAACAGCAACGAGTACAGCGAGGCCATTATCCGCCAGTATCTGGAGAGCTATGAGGCGGTGGTCAAGGGATTCCTTGCTGAGGAGTACCTGCGCGACATCAATATTACGACGGCAAATCAGATAGAAGTACTCGACAGCTTTAATCAGACCGATGTCCCATACGATGATACGCAAACCATCGTATCTCTGTTCCGCCGTCAGGTTAAGGCTACGCCAAATAATATTGCTGTCGTTTATAAGGATCAGCAGTACACTTATGCCGAGGTGGATGACATCAGTGACCGTATCGCCGGTTACATTGCTGCTAAGGGATTGGGCTTAGAGGATGTTGTATCGGTGTTGATCCCCCGTTGCGAATGGATGGCGATTGCCTCGCTGGGTGTGCTCAAGGCAGGTTGTGCTTATCAGCCACTCGATCCTTCCTATCCGAAAGAGCGCCTGAACTTCATGATGCAGGATGCCAATGCCAAACTGCTCATTGCCGACGAGGAGTTGCGTCCTATCGTGAACGAGTATCAAGGTAAGGTGCTGCTCACTAAAGATATCGCAGCATTACCAACAGCTGCGACTCCTATTGTGGCCGACATCAAGCCCAGCAGTCTCTTTATCCTGCTTTATACTTCAGGTTCTACGGGCGTTCCCAAGGGCTGTCAGTTGATGCACAGCAATCTCGTTTGCTTCTGTCACTGGTACCAGCGTTATTATGGACTGAAGCCAGAACATAAGGTGGCAGCATATGCCAGCTATGGTTTCGATGCGTGTATGATGGATATGTATCCTGCCTTGACATGTGGTGCTGCCGTCTATATCATTCCTGAGGAGCTGCGTCTTGACCTCGTCGCTCTGAACGATTACTTCGAGCATAATCAGATCACCCACTCGTTTATGACGACACAAGTGGCTTATCAGTTTGCCACCAATATCGAGAACCACTCGTTGTTGCACCTATCATCAGGTGGAGAAAAACTGGCCAGCCTGACGCCGCCAGAGAGTTATGATTTCTACAACGGCTACGGTCCAACGGAGTGTACTATTTTCACTACGACGTATCTGGTGGACAAAAAAATCAAGGATATTCCCATTGGCAAGCCGCTCGACAATATGCGTCTCTATATCGTTGACCCGCAAGGCCACCGTCTGCCCGTTGGTGCAGCCGGAGAGCTGTGGATCAGTGGTCCGCAAGTGAGTCGTGGCTATCTGAACCGTCCTGAGAAGACAGCCGAAGTGTATATTCCGAACCCGTTTATTTCTAGTGAGACTAGTCCGACTAGTACCACTAGTAAATACGCCCGCTGCTATCGCTCTGGCGACATCGTACGCTATCTGCCTGACGGGAATATCCAGTTTGTCGGACGAAAGGACGGACAGGTGAAAATCCGTGGTTTCCGCATCGAGTTGAAAGAGGTGGAGGCTGTGATTCGCGAGTTCCCCGGCATCAAAGATGCTACCGTGCAGGCCTTCGATGAGGAAGGTGGAAACGGAAAATTCATTGCCGCCTACATCGTTAGTGATGAGCAAGTGGATATCGAGGCACTGAACAACTTCATCCTCGACCAGAAACCGCCGTATATGGTGCCTGCTGTGTCGATGCAAATAGAAAAAATTCCTTTGAATCAGAATCAGAAGGTCAACAAGAAGGCCCTACCGAAACCGGAGAAAAAAGCTTCGGCTGGAGAAGAAGTTGTGAATGCTCCACTGAACGTATTGGAAGAGGAACTGCACGAGATGATAGCGGGTATTGTGAATACTACCGATTTCGGCATCACTACCGTACTTGGCTATGCAGGCCTGACCTCTATCTCCGCCATCAAGTTGGCCGTACAGGTAAACAAGCGTTACGGCGTTACCCTCGACTCGAAGTCGCTCGTAAAGACCGGCACCTTGCAGAGCATCGAGAATGAAATACTGAAAGGGTTCATGGTTCAAGGTGCAGGGTTAACGGTTCAGGAGTCGCAAGAAAACCATGAACCATTAACCATGAACCATGCACCATTAAGCTACGCCCAGTTGGGAGTATATGTAGAGTGCATGAAGAATCCAACGTCTACGGTCTATAATATCCCTGTCAAGGTGGCATTCCCAAAGACCATCGACACACAGGCATTGGCTGATGCACTACGCTCACTCGTCAACCTGCATCCCCAATTGACAGTACATTTCGGCAGCGAGGGTTCTGAAACTGTCCAGATAGTCAACCCAGAGCAGGAGGTGGAGGTAACCATCTCGAACCTCTCGGAAGCAGAGTTGGAACACTACAAGCATGAGTTTGTAAGACCATTCAACCTGAACAGAGGACCTCTTTATCACTTTGAGATTATAACCACCGAACAGCAGGTTTATCTGCTGATGGACATTCATCATCTTGTGTTCGACGGTGCATCAATGGACCTCTTCCTGAATCAGTTGTGCGCTAGCCTCAACGGCGAAGCCCTCGATTCCGAAGATCTCAGCTACACCAACTTTGTGATGGAAGAGAAAGAGGCCGAAAACGGTGAAGCCTTTGCCGCTGCCAGTGCGTGGTTCCAGGAGAGTCTGGGCACGTTGGAAGGCGTCACAGAGATACCTGCCGACTTGACCAATCCTATTGAGCAGGGTATCATCAATCAGGTAACTGCCGCCCTCGATATGGCTGCTGTCGATACTTTCTGTCGCGCAAACCACATCACACCTGCCCACCTCACATTGGCAGCCGTGTTCTATACACTATCTCGTTTCTCCAACAACGAGCGTCTCTGTATCACCACCATCAGTAATGGCCGCAGCAACCTGCGCATCCACGATACTGTTGGTATGTTTGTCAACACACTGGCACTAAGCAGTCAGATAGGTACTCAGACAGTGGAGGAATATATCCGTGAGACAAGCGAGAACTTCGACAAGACCCTCGTCCACGAGAACTATCCGTTTGCTAAGATTGCCGCCGACTATGACCTGTCGGCCGAAATCATGTTTGCTTACCAGATGGGTGTCGTCAGTCATTACACCTGTCAGGGTAAAGAACTGGCACTTGAGGGCCTGGAACTGAATGTACCCAAGTTCCGTGTGGCCTTCTTTATTAAGGAATATCAAGGTGTACCTTCTGTCTTGATTGAGTACGACAACGGACGCTATTCTCAGGGACTGATGCAGAGTCTGGCCGACAGTGTGAGTCTGGCTGTGCAGACGTTTATCAGCAATCCAAAGGCATTGCTGACTAATGTCTCACTGGTTGACACTAAGCAACTCAGCGTACTCGATAGCTTCAACCAGAACGATATCGATTACGACGCCACAGAGACCGTCATATCACTGTTCCGTCAACAGGTAGCACAGCATCCTGACAACATCGCTATGGTTTATCACGATGTGCGCCTGACCTACAAGCAGGTCGACGAGCAGTCGGAGCGCATCGCCCAGTATGTTCAGTCTCTGGGACTCAGCCATGAGGATGTGGTTTCCGTACTGATTCCACGTAGCGAATGGATGGTTATTGCCTCACTGGGTGTGCTGAAGGCTGGATGTGCCTACCAGCCACTCGATCCCAGCTATCCCGCTGAACGTCTGAACTTCATGATGCAGGATGCCAGTGCCAAACTGCTCATTGCTGACGAGGAACTACACCCCATCGTGGATGAGTATCAGGGCAAGGTGCTGCTCACTAAGGATATCGCAGCATTGCCCGCAGTTGCGGTTCCTGTAGTGGCCGACATCAAGCCCAGCAGCCTCTTTATCCTGCTTTACACCTCTGGTTCTACGGGTACGCCTAAGGGCTGTCAGCTGGAGCATGGCAACTTAGTTGCCTTCTGTCATTGGTACCAGCGTTATTATGGACTCAAGCCGGAGCACAAGGTGGCAGCTTACGCTTCGTATGGCTTCGATGCCTGTATGATGGACATGTACCCGGCCCTGACCTGTGGTGCTGCCGTATATATCGTCGGCGAGGACATCCGTCTGAACCTGCCCGACTTGAACGATTACTTCAATCGTGAAGGCATCACCCATTCGTTTATGACTACACAGGTGGGCTGTCAGTTCGCCATGAATTTCGATAACCATTCATTGCTTCATCTGTCTGTTGGTGGCGAAAAGGTGTTGCCGCTGACACCTCCCACCAACTACCAGCTTCATAATGGCTATGGTCCTACGGAGTGTACCATCTTCACGACCACCTACCCCATGAAGGAGTTCGAGCAGAATGCACCTATTGGTAAGCCGCTCGACAACATCCGACTTTATATCGTCGATAAGCAACTGAATCGCTTGCCCGTTGGTGCCGTTGGTGAACTATGGGTGAGCGGTCCGCAGGTGAGCCGTGGCTATCTGAACCGTCCTGAGAAGACAGCAGAGACCTATCTGAAGAATCCGTTTACGACGGACGAGAAGTACGGCCGTGTCTATCGCACTGGCGACATCGTGCGCTACCTGCCTGACGGCAATATCCAGTTTGTGGGTCGTCGCGACGGACAGGTGAAGATTCGTGGTTTCCGCATCGAGCTGAAAGAGGTGGAGGCTGTCATTCGTCAGTATGCTGGCATCAAGGATGCTACCGTGCAGGCATTCGACTACGAGAGCGGTGGTAAGTTCATTGCTGCCTATATCGTCAGCGACACGCAGGTTGACATCAAGGATTTGAACAACTTCATCGCTCAGCAGAAACCGCCTTACATGGTTCCTGCAGCCACGATGCAGATTGACGCTATCCCGCTGAACCAGAATCAGAAGGTGAACCGCAAGGCGTTGCCAGCACCTGTCATCCAGGTAGCCGACCGCGAATATGTGGAGCCCAAGAACGACCAGGAGCGTCTGTTTGCCAAGATCTTCGGCGACGTCCTTTCGATGGACAAGATCAGTGCTACCGATAACTTCTTCGAACTGGGTGGCTCGTCGCTGATGGTGACGCGTGTGATTATCGAAGCCGACAAGGCTGGCGTGCATGTGGCTTATGGCGATGTCTTTGCCAATCCGACCCCACAACTGCTGGCAAACTTCATCAATGGTGGAGCCACCGCTGCTGATGGTGCTCAGTCGGGTAACGATGAGGTCAGCGGCTTCGACTATACTGCCATCAACAATCTGTTGCAGCGTAATACGATGCTTGCGTTCCAGAATGGTGAGTGCCAAAAGTTGGGCAATGTCCTGCTAACTGGTTCCACAGGATATCTGGGTATTCATGTGCTGCGTGAACTCATCGATTCAGATGCCGAAAACATCTACTGCATGGTACGTGGCGAGACGATAGAGGCTGCCGAGGGCCGTTTGCGCACCTTATTATACTATTACTTCGCCAATGCTTTCAAGGATCTCTTTGGCCATCGCCTGCACGTCGTTCTTGGCGACGTCACCAAGGATTTCTCTCACCTCTCAGACATCATACCTCAGACATCAGCCATCAATACCGTCTTCAACTGTGCTGCCAACGTGAAGCACTTCTCCAAGGGTACGGATATCGAGGACGTCAACATCGGCGGTGCCAAGTACTGCGTAGATTTCTGTCTGAAGACGGGTGCCCGTCTGGTTCATGTGTCAACGACCAGTGTGGGTGGTCTTTCCGTCAACGGGGTGCCTGCGCCTGATGTGGTACTCACAGAACAGAACCTGTACTTCGGTCAGACGCTCAGCAACCAGTACATCTACTCCAAGTTCATGGCCGACAGGATTATTCTCGATGCTGTGGCGCTGCATGGACTCAACGCGAAGGTGATGCGTGTGGGTAACCTGGCTGCCCGTAGCACGGATGGTGAGTTCCAGGTGAACTTCCAGTCAAACAGCTACATGGGGCGTATCAAGGTTTATAACATGCTGGGCTGCTGTCCGTATACCATGTACGATGCGCCGGCAGAGTTCTCGCCCATCAACGAGACGGCTCGTGCTATTGTGCTGCTGGCATGCACGCCTAAGGACTGCGTCGTGTTCCATCCTTACAACAACCACATCCAGCTGATGGGTGACATCCTGACGCAGCTGGGCGACATCACCGGTGGTGTTCGCTTTGTGGAGCCCGATGAGTTTGAGGATGTGATGGCAGAAGCTCAGAACGATCCGCAAAAGGCTAAGCAGTTGTCGGCTTTGTTGGCCTATAAGGATATGGCACATGGACAGAAGTCGGCCAGTGTGGGACGTCAGAACAGCTACACTTCGCAAGTGCTCCACCGCTTAGGGTTCTACTGGTCAACCACCTCTTGGGATTACGACCAGCAGATGCTTCAGGCTATTGCCGGTTTCGGATTCTTTGAGTAAAGTGTGGCGTTGCAATCTTCGAGTAATAATGAAAACGATGCGTTATACATTATTCCTGCTCATAGCCGTTCCGTTGTTCGCGCATGCCCAGCAGCGCGACTCCACCGCCGTAGCCGACGACCGTAACGTGATGCTCGACGCCTCGGCGTCTGCCAAGCCTCGCGACATCCCCATCGGTCTGCCTGGCGAAACGGGCGGCACGATGATTATGGAGGACGGCGTCCCAGTGGCGACGACGTGGAGCCCCCTCTACCCTTACGTCCACTGGGCTGGCGGCAGCAGCTACTCGGCCATCGGTCTGATGGGTATTGAGGAGACGGCGCTACGCTCTGGCGTGCTGGGGTTCTCCGTTGACAGCCATACGGCACTGGGCACCGACGAGCTACATGGCACGGTGACTGCCAAAACCAACAACGACGGCCTCATACTGATGGACGGCAACCTCAACGGGGCACTGACCAAGGGCTTATTATTCACTGCCGGTGTCTATGCCAACCTCGACCCGACGTCGGTACACCCCAAGCACGTGACGTTTGTCAACAACACCCAGATCTTCCGGGCGGGACTGACACACCATTGGAACCAGTCTGAGGCATCGTTGCTGTATAAGCTCACGGTGAATCACGACGGCCTGTTCGGCTGCGACCGTGCACCATTCATCTATAATGGTGACGGAAGCATCAGCAAACTCAACGGGTTCCGTCTGGGGCGCGACTCGTATATGCCTGTCGATGTGGCGTTCAGCTATATGGACCTGGAGACCGGGCAGTTGCACGACACGAACGTGAACGACGAGAACCGCCGCTTCATCCACGACCTGACCTTGATGATGACCAACAGGCTTTGCGACAAATGGAGCTTGGAAAGCCGCGTGCACCTGACGGGAACAAAGGATATGTCTATGATAGGCGTCTCGGAGACAGGCATCGACGAGATTACAAATGGACGTGATGCCAAGGGGCATCGCATCACTACCGCTGATGGCAACGACTACACCGGACTGATGCAGCAGCGATTGCTGTTTTCCCAGCACTTCGACTTCTTTGATACGCAGGCACAAGCAGAACTCGTGCGCAAGTCGCACAACCGCACCACGAACCTGGGACTGAGCTACTGGTTCTCCTATCAGTATGCCAAGGCTGCCAACGTCACCATGGCCCAGACGGTCGAGAACGATCCGTTGCGACTGCTCAACGACGGGCAGCGGCAATGGGACTACAACAACTCGGCCAACTACGGACGGGGACGCGAGCATTTCGTCAGTCTCTTTGCCATCGACGACTGGCACGTGACACCGAGTCTGAACCTCTACTACGGACTCCGCGCCGAGCTGTTCCACAGCAACTACGACATCGCGGTGAACGAGGACGGTCAGACCAACAACGCACGCCACGACGGATTCTATGTCAACGACGGCACGGTGACCATCAGCAACCACCAGCGCACGAAGATGAACTTCATCGGCGTTGTGCGTGCTAACTGGCAGCTGGCACCCAGGCTTTTCTTCACGGGAGAATACCTCTATCTGAACCAGCAGCGGCGCTTCGACCAGTATCGCTTCGAGACCCTGCCCAGCGAGAAACCCTACGTCAAGCAACTGCTGCGCGGTGGCGTCAGCTACGAAAACCAGTGGCTGCACGCATCGGCTATGATCAGCTATATCAACAGCCGTAACATCGGGTCTACGCAGTACTTCACCAAGCAGGTGGGCGGTGTGAGCGAGACGCAGGGCAAGAACACCACCTACGACATCGGTACGCTGGGCATTACCGGCGACGCCACGGCGACCTTCGGCGGGTTCTCCATGCACATGCTCGCCACGTTCCAGCGCCCCACGTACCGTAACTTCAGCGTGCCCCTGACCTTCAGCGACGGCTCGACAGAGGTGCTCGACTATAACGGCAACTTTGTGACGGGCATGTCGAAGGTGTTACTCGAACTGGATCCCAGCTACCGCATCAAAGACTGGCGGCTGTGGTTCAGTGGCCGCTACTACAGCCGGCAGTATGCCTCGCTCGTCAACAACGTCTATTTCAACGGCCACTGGGAGACCTTTGCCGGCGTCGACTGGACTGCCACCAAGCAACTGTCGCTACAGTTCAGCGTCACGAATCTTTTCAATCAGTCGGGAGCCAACGGCAGCATTGCGGCGGCCAACACCATCACCGACATCACGCAGCTGCAGGGTTACTACACGGCGGGCACGTTCATCCGTCCGTTCACCGTCAGCCTGTCAGCAACCTATAAATTCTGATTTATATTGCCTGCAAAACAACCGTCAGAGGCGACAAAGACCAATTTCCGAAAGATTTATTCCGAAACACTCGTTTGTTTCGGAATATTTTTGTATCTTTGCCCCCAAATTAACATTTTCAATTAATTATTCATTATGAACGACAACAAAATTATGAACATGGCAGCGGACAATATCCGTATTCTTGCTGCCTCAATGGTTGAGAAGGCTAAGTCGGGACACCCCGGCGGTGCTATGGGTGGTGCTGATTTCATCAACACACTGTACAGTGAGTTCTTAGTGTACGATCCCGAGAATCCCGCATGGGAGGGTCGCGACCGTTTCTTCCTCGATCCTGGACATATGGCTCCTATGCTCTATAGCCAGCTGTGCCTCATCGGCAAATACACGCTGGAAGACCTGAAGAACCTGCGTCAGTGGGGTTCTGTCACTCCCGGTCACCCCGAGCGCGAACTGGAGCGTGGCATCGAGAACACCTCTGGTCCTCTCGGTCAGGGTCACTGCTTCGCTGTGGGTGCTGCCATCGCCGCTAAGTTCCTGAAGGCTCGTCTGGGCGATGTCATGAACCAGACTATCTACGCCTACATCTCTGACGGTGGTGTACAGGAGGAGATCTCTCAGGGCGCTGGCCGTATTGCCGGTAACCTCGGTCTCGACAACCTCATCATGTTCTACGACGCTAACGATATTCAGCTCTCTACTCGCACCGAGGTTGTAACCTGCGAGGATACTGCCAAGAAGTACGAGGCTTGGGGCTGGTATGTTCAGAAGATCGACGGTAACGATGTCGACCAGATCCGCGAGGCCATCAAGAATGCCCAGAAGGAGCAGAACCGTCCGTCCATCATCATCGGACACTGCGTCATGGGTAAGGGTGCCCGCAAGGCCGACAACACCTCTTACGAGTCGAACTGTGCTACTCACGGTGCTCCTCTCGGTGGCGATGCTTACATCAACACCATGAAGAACCTGGGTGCCGATCCCGAGAATCCCTTCCAGATCTTCCCCGAGGTTCAGGCATTGTATGCTAAGCGTGCCGAAGAGCTGAAACAGATCTGCGCTGAGCGTAAGGCTGCCAAGGCTGCATGGGCCCAGGCTAATCCCGACAAGGCTGCACAGCTCGAGGAGTGGTTCAGTGGCAAGGCTCCGAAGATTGACTGGAGCAAGGTTGAGCAGAAGGCTGGCTCGGCTACCCGTAGCGCCAGTGCTGCCGTGCTTGGTCAGCTCGCTGAGCAGGTGCCCAACATGATCTGCGCCAGTGCCGACCTGTCTAACTCCGACAATACTAACGGCTTCCTGAAGAAGACCAAGGACCTCGTTCGCGGCGACTTCAGCGGTGCCTTCTTCGAGGCTGGTGTGGCTGAGCTCACCATGGCGTGCTGCTGCATCGGTATGGCTCTGCACGGTGGTGTTATCCCAGCTTGCGGTACATTCTTTGTATTCTCTGACTACATGAAGCCTGCCGTTCGTATGGCTGCCCTCATGGAACTGCCCGTGAAGTTCATCTGGACCCACGACGCCTTCCGCGTTGGTGAGGACGGTCCTACCCACGAGCCTGTTGAGCAGGAGGCACAGATCCGCCTGATGGAGAAGCTGAAGAACCACCACGGCAAGAATTCCGTACTCGTCGTTCGTCCTGCCGATGCCGAGGAGACCACCGTCTGCTGGCGCATGGCTATGGAGAACATCGACACCCCGACAGCGCTCATCTTCTCTCGTCAGAACATCGAGATGCTGCCCGAGGGCAACGACTACAGCCAGGCTACCAAGGGTGCCTACGTGGTGGCTGGTTCCGATGCCGACTACGACGTCATCCTGTTGGCTTCAGGTTCAGAGGTTTCCACCCTCGAGGCCGGTGCTAAGCTGCTTGCTGCTGACGGCATCAAGACTCGCGTGGTCAGCGTTCCTTCTGAGGGTCTGTTCCGTGCTCAAAGCAAGGAGTATCAGCAGAGCATCCTGCCCGCTGGCAAGAAGAAGTTCGGTCTCACCGCTGGTCTGCCCGTTAACCTCGAAGGTCTCGTAGGTGCCGACGGTACCGTTTGGGGTCTCGAGAGCTTCGGTTTCTCTGCTCCTTACAAGGTGCTCGACGAGAAGCTCGGCTTCACCGGACAGAACGTCTACGAACAGGTTAAGAAGCTGCTGGCATAATCCCTGCCCGCAATCTGATATCCATCCCCGCACCGGCCGCATTGACTGATGCGGGGATTTCCATCTTAATTCCTTAACTTCATATTATCGGTCTCAACGGCGCCGGCAAGACTACCCTATTCCGCCTTATCATGGGTTTGGAACAGGCCGATGCCGGTTCGTTTGCTGTCGGCGAAACGGTCAAGCTCTCGTATGTCGACCAAGAACACAAAAGGGACGGTTCCTTTTGTGTACTTTTATCCCCGCAATTCAGTCAGAAGTCTCGGGGATTGTTTTTATTTAATCATCTGGTCCAACTTGACCGGATTCATGCGCATGTCCCAAATCGTGACAATCTTAACTAAGTGCCGCCTTTCGTCGAAGGAATAAATGATTTTAAAATTTTTCATTACAATATGACCACGATATTCGCGGGGCTCGTCTATCAACTCGAGAACACGGGTATATGACCTGGGATTCTCACGAAGTCTATCTTCCATGTCTTTGACACTTTCTATCCATCTATAGAAAGTCTTGCTCCCGAATTCTTGTTGGGCGTATATCAGTTGCTGAATATACTGTCGTCTTGCTTTGGATCGCCAGACTATCTGATATTCGCCCATGGGAAAGTCTGTTTGATTTCTGCCCACATTTCTTCCGATGTACACCACTGAGAGTCATCGTCCCATGCAGCGTCACCCTCCCGCAATTCAGCCTTCACATCATCCAGAGTACGGGGAAGTCCGAAATCGTGATTGCCCAAATTGTAGTCAATGTCATCCTCCTCTGCCATCGACCCTGAGGCGTAAGCCAAAGAAGGTTCGCTAGCCGTCATACAACTGCCGTCTTCTTCGTTTATCTGTGGGTATCTCTTATCCTCGTTCATAAAATATCGTTTTTATGTGTGCAAAGATAGTAAAATAATCAATAGCCTCCAAATAATTTGCAATATTTTTACTTGTAGTAGCCAATGCGGACATCGTGGCGGGGCGGCCGGAAGGGAGCCCATGAGATGTGGAGCCAGCCGGGGCCGGTGAGGAGTTGGTCGGTGAGGGCATGGGCCTTCAGGAAGCCGACCAACTGTTGGAACTTCGCGGGGTCCTTGGGGCGGATGTCGGCAGCTTGGCCCTGCAAATGCTGCGAGCTGGCGACGCCACCCACGAGAGTGTTGACACGGGGATTGCGGAAACCGGAGTTGATGATGATGGGACAGCCAATGGCCTCGCGGGCAGGTTCCAACAGCATCAGGCAGCCATAGATCATGTTGGCAATCTGCTGCGTCGTAGGAACGTTGGCAGGGTACCTGCTGGGGTTGCAGAACTCCGCCAACGTAAAGTGTAGGGATAAGCGAACATCGTCCATTATGCCAGACTGTCGAATGGTCCATAACCCATGTACGAGGTGGTGCCCAGTGCAGTCAGTGCTGCCGTTGCAGCTGCGATAACAATCCTCAGAAGGACTTCCCAAATACTGTTGTTTTTCTTCATAGCGTTGTGTGTTTTAAAGTGTGAATAAATAGGGTTAATTGTTTGAATGTCATGGTCTTAAATGACCATTCTTTTCGACTGTAAAGTTACGAAAAAATATCGAGATATGCAAGTTTTTCGACGAATAATTTGGCGATATCGAAAGGAATTTTTACCTTTGCGAAGATGAAGCTGATGAGAGGGTCGGTCCGATTTTTTTGTAGTTTCCCTTTGGTATTTCGCTCAATTTGCACTATCTTTGCAGGCAAAAATAACCATAAATTTCAAAAAATGATGAAAAAAAACTGTAATTGGAAGTCAACAAGAATAGTTATGATGTGTCCGGCGCGAGCCGCAGTACTGCTCGTCTTCGCCCTGTTCACCACGGTGGGTGCATGGGCTGAGGTCAT
>JAEEGK010000879.1_pt1 | contig 75538 bp, 69 predicted proteins | sample 8958771 | NCBI WGS metagenome assembly JAEEGK01 (sample SAMN16246547, study PRJNA631951) | gut metagenome | biome: gut microbiome; feature: rumen; material: SC-attached | host: Bos | place: Iran: Karaj | collected 2018-10
TACGCCGACTTCTGCACCATGATGGTCAAGACCCATCTGTCCCTGTCCGACAAGCCCGAGGTCAAGGGTGTTCCCAAGGGCTGGCGTCTGCCCATCCGTGACATCCTGGTCTACGGCGGCGCCAAGTTCCTCTGCCCCATGGCCGGCACGATCAGCATGATGCCCGGCACCTCCTCCGACCCCGCCTACCGCCGCATCGACATCGACGTCAACACCGGCAAGGTCAGCGGTCTGTTCTGATTTCAAGTTTTCTGGAGAGGTAAACAATGAGTTTTCTGAATCAGGATATTCAGGCGTTTACCGACGTTCTCGCCTCCAAGGCCTCCGTGCCTGGGGGCGGGGGCGCCTCCGCTCTGGTGGGCGCCGTCGGCACCGCCCTGGGCTCCATGGTGGGCGCTCTCACCGTCGGCAAGAAAAAGTATGCCGATGTGGAAGCCGAGATCATCGAGCTCATGAAGAAAGCGGACGTGGTCCGCGCCGAGCTGCTGAAGCAGATCGACGAGGACGCCCGCGTGTTCGAGCCTCTGAGCAAGGCCTACGGCCTCCCCAAGGAGACCGAGGAGGAGAAGGCCCACAAGGCGAAGGTCATGGAAGCCTGCCTCCACGAAGCCTGCTCCGTGCCCATGGAGATCATGGTCAAGTGCTGCGAGGCCATTGAGCTGCAGAAGGAATTCGCTGCCAAGGGCTCCAGCCTCGCCATTTCCGACGCCGGCGTCGGCGTCGCTTTCTGCAAGGCCGCCCTGCAGGGCGCCAGCCTGAATGTTTTCATCAACACGAAGAGCATGAAAGAGCGCGAGTACGCCGACGGCCTCAACAAGCAGGCCCTGGAGATGCTCGACAAATATGTTCCCATGGCCGACGAGATTTACGAGAGCGTATTTGCCCGTCTGCGCCCTGCGGAATGAAAACAGAGGTTGAAACAAGCTTCAACCTGCATTGCATTTAAGCCGTTTTTCTCGCCGCAGAGTGGCAAGCGAAAAACATGGCGCTTGATGACCATCCCTTTTCATGGTCATTCTGTGCCTTTAGCTTAAGCGAAAGGAATGGTCATAAAAATGGCTGAGATTCTGAAGGGTAAAGAAGTCGTAGCCGCGATGAAGGAAAAGATGATCGCGGACGTGGCGGAGCTCCAGGCGAAGGGCGTCAACCCCACCCTGGCCATCGTGCGCGTCGGCGAGCGTCCCGACGACATCAGCTATGAAAAGGGCGCCATGACCCGCTGCAAGGGCATCGGCGTCGCTGTCAAGAACTTCGTCCTCCCCGCCGACTGCACCCAGGACGACCTGCTGGCCGTCATCAAGGAAGTCAACGAGGATAAGGACATCCACGGCTGCCTGCTGTTCCGTCCCCTGCCCAAGACCATGGACGAGAACTACATCCGCAACCAGCTGGACCCCGCCAAGGATGTGGACGGCATCACCGACCTGAGCATGGCCGGCACCTATGCCTGCACGGAGCTTGGCTTCCCTCCCTGCACCCCCTATGCCTGCATGGAGATCCTGGAGCACTTCGGCATCGACCTGAAGGGCAAGCGCGTCTGCGTGGTGGGCCGCAGCCTGGTGGTGGGCAAGCCCGCCGCCATCATGGCCATCCAGCGCAACGGCACCGTCACCGTCTGCCACACCAAGACCAAGGACATGGCTTCCGTCGCCCGTGAGGCCGACGTGATCATCGCCGCCGCCGGCAAGGCCGGCGTCGTGGGCGAGGGCTTCTTCAAGGAAGGCCAGGTCGTCATCGACGTGGGCATCAACTTCGACGAGGAAGGCAACATGAAGGGCGACGTGGACTTCGCCGCCGCCGAGCCCGTCGTGGCCGCCATCACCCCCGTTCCCGGCGGCGTGGGCACCGTCACCACCAGCGTTCTCGTGAAGCATGTTATTCAGGCTGCCCAGCGGACGCTGAAATAAGAGCGCGATTTTCAGCGAATTTGGTGTTAAATTGGTGTTGTTATTCAAAGAAATCCCTGTTATAATAACAACGCTATATGTGCAATTCATTTTAGAGAGGGTTAATAAATGATCATCATTGCCGAGAAAATCAACGGTTCCATCCCCTCCATGGCCAAATACATTGCCGAGCGCAACGAGGAAGCCATCAAGGATATCGCCATCCGTCAGGCTGAGCAGATCGGTGAGAGCAAGGGCTTCATCGACGTTTGCTCCTCCGTGGCTCCCGAAGTCGAGTTCGAGACCATGCGCTGGCTGCTGGACCTGGTCCAGGGCGTCACCGATATGCCCATCAGCATCGACAGCCCCAATGCCGAGTGCCTCGTGGAGCTGCTTCCCTATGTGAAGAAGCCCGGCCTGGTGAACTCTGTTTCCGGCGAAGGCAACAAGATCGACCTGATCTTCCCCATGCTGGCCAAGCCCGAGTATAAGGATTGGGAAGTCATGGCCCTTCTGAGCGACGATACCGGTATCCCCAAGAGCGCGGCTGACCGTCTGCGCGTGTTCGACAAGATCATGGCCAAGGCGAAGGAATACGGCATCGCCCCCAGCCGCATCCACATCGATCCCCTGGTGGAGATGCTCTGCACCTCCGAAGACGGCATCGCCATGGTGGAAGAGGTCATGGGCAAGATCCGTGAGCAGTATCCTTCCATCCACATCTCCGGCGCCGTCAGCAACATCAGCTTCAACCTGCCTGCCCGTAAGCTGGTCAACATGGCTTTCGTCTGCCTCGCCATCAAGGCCGGCATGGACTCCGCCGTGTTCGATCCCCTGGACAAGCAGCTGCTGGGCGTGATCTACGCCACCGAAGCTCTGCTGGGCCAGGATGATTTCTGCATGGAGTATATCGGCGCTTTCCGTGACGAGCGTATCGCCGCCACCACCAAGAAGAAGGCCTGAGTCCCCAAAAAGACAAAGAGGTCCATTTATCAAAGTGTGTCCATTTGCCATCGGCAAATCAATTTTATAGGAGGAATTAGAAAATGAGTAAGCTTGAAGAAGTCGCGGCTGCCGTTGAAAAAGGCAAGGTTAAGATCGTTGCCGGTCTGACCCAGGAAGCTCTGGATGAGGGCTTTTCCGCTTCCGAGATCCTGAACACCAGCATGATCGGCGCTATGGCCGTCGTTGGTGAGAAGTTCAAGAACAACGAGATCTTTGTCCCTGAGATGCTGATCGCTGCCCGCGCCATGAAGAAGGGTGTCGAGGTCCTGACTCCCTATCTGAAGGCTGCCGGCACCGAGTCCAAGGGCAAGCTGATCCTCGGCACCGTCGCCGGTGACCTGCACGACATCGGCAAGAACCTGGTCGGCATGATGATCGAAGGCGCCGGCTTCGAGGTCATTGACCTTGGCGTCGACGTGCCCGCCGAGAAGTTCATCGAGTGCATGAAGGAGAATCCGGACTGCAAGATCGTTGCTCTGTCCGCTCTGCTGACCACCACCATGCCCGCCATCAAGGAAACCATCGACGCGATCGTGGCTTCCGGCCTGCGCGACACCGTCAAGATCATGATCGGTGGCGCCCCTGTTACCCAGGCTTTCGCTGACGAAGTCGGCGCCGACGGTTATTCCGAGGACGCTGCTTCCGCCGCTGAGCTGGCCAACAAGCTGAAGGCTGAGTGGGACGCGGCCTGAGCCAAGTCTGACAAAAGCGCTATTGCCCGATAGGGCTTAAACAAAACCGACGGGGCGAAAGCCTCGTCGGTTTTGTTATTGGCAGCCCGCTGGTTTTGCGAAAGGCTGCCGGAAGGAGAGATTATGAGAATTGCCGTGGCAGCGAATGAGGACGTAATCAATCGATATTTCCTTGACAGCAAGCAATTCATTCTCTATGATGTAGAGGGACAACAGGTGACGCGGGAATTGAGCGTCCCTTCCCTGGGAGAGGGGCAGGAAGCCCTGATCCATGCTTTGTCGGATTACCGCGCCAATGTGCTGATCTGCGGCGGCTTGAGCGGCAGCGCCAGGGCCGCCTTGGGAGAAGCGGGGATCCTGGCTTTCGGCGGGATCATCGGAAAACCGGATACCGCCGTGAGCGCCTTGCTTGCGGGGAAACTGACGGCGGACACCGATGTTTCCTGCACCGAGGGCTGTTCCGGAAGCTGCGGCGAGGAGAGCTGCAAAAACTGTCAATTCAAAAATTGAGATAGGAGTGTTTATCATGGCAGAAAAGAATTTCTTTGAGGTTTGGTCCAAGGAATCCCCCGAAACCATGAAGGGCTTCATGGATTTCACCGGCGGTCTGATGAAGAACAGCGGCCTGGACGAGAAGACCTTCCAGCTCATCTACATGGCTATTCAGGCTTCCCGCGGCGGCCTGGGCTCCGTGGCGGCCCACGCAGGCTTCGCCAAGAAGGCCGGCGCCACCCGTGATGAGGTCAAGGGCGCGATCCTGCTGACCCTGATGACCAACGGCATCAACGGCGTTTCCGATGCTCTGGCCCTGGCCCTGGATTCCTACGACAACACCCCGGTGTAAGCAACGCATAAAAAACGCGTGCGGCGAAATGACGCCGCACGCGCTTTTATTGATTTCTTTTCCCGCAACTCCGGCTGCATCCGTCGCAACCGCTGCAGCCGCTGCAACCGCCGCAGCTGCTTTTATGCTTTCTGGCGGAGACAAAAGCAGCGATCACGGCGGCAACCAGCAGGAGAACGATAATAACGCTGACCGTATTCATAGCACCAGTATACCCACAGCCCGTACGATCAATGCAATGCACCAGGCGATCAGGCATTGACCCAGCACCACGACGGCAGACCACTTCGCCCCCAGCTCCCGGCGGATGGCGGCGACAGAAGCAACGCAGGGGGTATACAGCAGGCAGAAGCTCAGCAGGGAAGCGGCGGCAAGGGGCGTGAGGAAGGCGGTGATGCTCTCCCCGCTGCCCAGCAGCACCGAGAGGGAGGAGACCACGCTCTCCTTGGCGATGAATCCGGCCACCAGGGCGGTGACGATCCGCCAGTCGCCGAAGCCGTGAAGCCGGAACAGAGGCGCGATGAAGCCGGCGATCACCGCCAGGATGCTGTCCTTGGAAGCTTCCACCACGTTCAGGCGGAAATCAAAGGTGTTGAGGAACCACACCACGATGGAAGCAAGGAAAATGACGGTGAACGCCCGCTGCAGAAAGTCCTTTGCCTTGTCCCAAAGGAGCAGTAACACGTTCTTCGCACCCGGCATCCGGTAATTGGGCAGCTCCATAACGAAGGGTACCGCCTCGCCGCGGAAAATGGTGCTTTTGGAAATGAGGGCCACCAGGATCGCGACGATGATCCCCAGAAAATAGAGCCCTACCATGATTAGGCCCCGGTGGGAAGGGAAGAAGGCCATGGTGAAAAAGCCGTAAATGGGCAGCTTTGCCGTGCAGCTCATGAAGGGCGTCAGCAGGATGGTCATTTTCCGGTCTCGCTCTGAGGGCAGGGTCCGGCTGGACATGACCCCCGGCACCGTACAGCCGAAGCCGATGAGCATGGGCACGATGCTGCGGCCGCTCAGGCCGATCTTCCGCAGCAGCTTGTCCATGACGAAGGCGACGCGTGCCATATAGCCGCTGTCCTCCAGAAGGCTCAGGAAGAAGAACAGCACCACGATGAGGGGAATGAAGCTGAGTACGCTGCCCACCCCCTCGAAAATGCCATCAATGATGAGGGAATGCAGCACGGCGTTCACGTTCCACGCCGTCAGCAGCCGATCCGCCTGTAATGTCAGGGCGTCGATGCCCTGTTCCAATAGCCCCTGGAAGAATGCGCCGATCACGCTGAAGGTCAGCCAGAAGACCAGCGCCATGATGGCGATGAAGGCGGGGATGGCGGTGAAGCGCCCGGTCAGGATCTTGTCCAGTTTCCGGCTGCGCTGCTGTTCCTTGCTCATGCCTGGCCGCAGCACCGTGCGGTCACAGAGGTCATGGATGAAGCTGAAGCGCATGTCCGCGATGGCGGCGGCCCGGTCCAGGCCCCGTTCCTCCTCCATCTGGAGGAGGATATGTTCCAGGGTCTCCTTCTCATTCTGGCTGAGCTTCAATGCGTCCAGCACCAACTGATCCCCCTCCGCCAGTTTTCCGGCGGCGAAGCGAGTGGGGATGCCCGCCTCCTCGGCGTGGTCTGCGATCAGATGCATGATGCTGTGGAGGCAGCGGTGGACCGCGCCGCCGTTGGCGTTCCGGTCGCAGAAATCCGTGCGCCCCGGCTTCTCCTGGTATCTCGCCACATGGAGGGCGTGCTCCACCAGTTCATGGACGCCCTCGTTCTTAGCCGCCGAGATGGGTACCACCGGGATGCCCAGCGCCTCCTCCATCTCATTGATGTGGATGCTGCCACCGTTATTGCGCACCTCGTCCATCATGTTCAGGGCCAGCACCATGGGCACTTCCAGTTCCATGAGCTGGAGGGTGAGATTGAGGTTCCGCTCTATGTTGGTGGCGTCCACGATATTGATGATGCCCGTGGGCTTTTCGTCCAGGATGAACTGGCGGGAGACGATCTCCTCCGCGGAGTAAGGGGAGAGAGAATAGATGCCAGGCAGGTCTGTCACCAGGGTGTCCGGGTGCTCCCGGATGGCGCCGCTTTTCCTGTCCACCGTCACGCCGGGGAAGTTGCCCACGTGCTGATTGGATCCGGTGAGCTGATTGAAAAGGGTGGTTTTTCCGCAGTTCTGGTTTCCTGCCAGGGCGAAGGTGAGGACGGTGCCCTTGGGAAGGGGGTTCTCCTCTGCCTTGACATGGTATTTGCCCCCCTCGCCATAACCGGGGTGCTCCTGCCGCACGGCGTGGAGGTCGTATTCCGGGTCGTTGGGTTTTGGGTCAGAGGCTTCGGCAGTTTCTATGCCGATCTTCTCCGCGTCACTTTTCCGGAGCGTCAGGGAATACCCGTGGATGAGCAGTTCCATGGGGTCCCCCATGGGAGCGTATTGCACCAGGGTGACCTCTGCGCCTGGGATCATGCCCATATCCAGAAAATGCTGCCGCAGGGAGCCTTCGCCTCCCACGGCGGTGATGCGCGCCGTTTTTCCGACGCCCAGCTGGTTCAGTGTCATGATGACTACCTCCCCGTTTCCGTTGAATTGCCGTCGGCTAACTCTATGAGTAATCATAGACTAACTGCCGGAGTTTGTCAAGAGCAGAGCAAGAGCCGGGGGCGGCGATTTTGCCCCCGGCCCTAGGATGAGATCATGGCGTCATTTATTTGTCAAATCCTCTACCAGCTGCCGCAGATCGTCGCCTTCGATGCTGTTCTGCGGAAAAACACCGATATAAACCTTTTCCAGCGCCAGGTAGAAGCTGTCCTGATCGGTTTTAGACAGCTTCAGTTTCTCCGGCGTGTAGATCTTGATCTTTGTTTTGGGAGGATAATCCAGCACCTGCAGCATGAAGCAGTCGTCCGTCAGATACGGTTTTTCGGGATCGAAATCTGCCGGATCGCTTCGGCTGTACGTTGCCCGCAGGAGATGGTAGACGCTGCCGTCCTTCATGGTAGTTTCCCGTACCTCCGAGATCACGAACCAGTAGCCTTCCGGCAGCGTCCGGGGGAGATGCTTTCCCAGATCCTCAAACTGCCGGGCTTCTTCCTCGCTGAGAGTCCGAAGGGTGGCCTCCGCCACATCCTGTACCTTCTCCGTGGCTGGGTAGACGGCGATGCTGGCCATCTTGGGATCGACCCCCTCGGGCCAAGAACCGCCTGGCGCGTATCCTGCTCCGCCGACAGCGGGGTGCAGAAAGATGCCCAAGGCCCCGGCTGCCAGGATGCAGACGCAGGCAGCGGCAGCCCCCCAGCGCAACCAGGCAGGGTGTTTTTTCCTGATACGCCCGCCGGAGGCGTCGGCAATCAGTTCCGCATCCGCATCTCCTATCAGTTCAAACAGTTTTTTAGCGGTCATAATTCGTGCCCCCTTTCCAGCAAGTATTCCCGCAGCTGCTTCCGGAGCCGGTGCAGGGTGACGGCGATCTGATTCTCCTTCATGCCGAAGAGCTTTGCGGTCTCATAGATGGACTCGGCATAAAAATAGCGGCGAAGGAACAGCCGCCGCTTTTCCGGCGGCAAGCTGCGAAGGAAAACGTTCAGGTCGGCAATCAGCTCCTTCTCGTCCAGACGCTGCTCAGGGTCTTCCTTTCCGGAAACACAGTCTCCCAGCTCCTCCAGTACCAGCGTCGTCTCCGCTCCGCCCCGCTTAGCGGCGCTGCGGCTGCGGTAGCGGTCAAAGGCCAGATTCCGGGTGATCCTGCCGAAGAAGGGGGCGAGAAGGCTGGGCCGTTGGGGCGGCATGGCGTTCCAGGCCCGGAACCAGGTGTCGCTGACGCATTCCTCCGCGTCCTCCGGGCTGCCCAGGATGTTCCGGGCGATGGAAGCGCAGTAGGTCCCGTATTTATCTTCGGATTCCGTTATTGCCCGCTGGTCTCTTGCCCAGTAGAGGGCCACGATCTCTGTATCCTCCATACGCACGCCTCCTTTCACCCATAAAGACGGATTCCGCGGCAGAATATTACACGAAAAAGAGACACAGCCAGGCAGTATTCTGCCTGGCTGTGTTGAACTCAGTCCATGAGCCCGTATTTGACTTTGATCCGGTCCAGCTTCTCCAACATGGGTTCCGCCGCCAGCCAAAGGAACAGGACCGTGGCGGTGGCGTGGATCAGGTCCACCGGGATGCCTGAAACGTAGTAGGTGAGCAGCAGCTTCCAATTCAGCGTTTCGGTGTAGATCAGCGCGGCAGCGGGATTCATGATGCCGCCGTAGATCACGATGGTGGCGATGGCGCCGTAGATGCAGAGGGAAACGCGGCTGCGGCGCAGCCAGCCCTTGCGGAACAAAACGCCTGCCAGGAACCCGATGATCCCTGCAGAGAACATCTGCCAAGGTGTCCATGGTCCCTGTCCGAAGAGTACGTTGGAGGCGACCATGGTCATGGCCCCCACCAGGAAGCCGGTCTCGCCCCCGAAAGCCACACCGGCGACGATCACCAGGGCCAGCACCGGCTTGAAAGCGGGCAGCATGAAAAAGGCTGCCCGGCCCACCACGCCGATGGCGCATAGCACGGCGATGACCGTCAGCTCCCTCGCCTGAGGCTTCCGCCCCTCGAAAATGAGGAAGAATGGGAGCATGGTCTCTACCAGGATCAGCAGGGCGATGAAATAGTATTTTCGTCCGCCCAGATAGTAGACCCCGATGAAGATGGTCAGGGGGATCAGCAGAAGGATGGAAATGGCCGCGGCAAGGGTCCGCTTGGACAGCTTCCGCTTTTCCTTCGGTGTTTGCAATCGGACAGGCTTTGGCGCCTTCCGACTCAGGGAGAAGGCACAGACGAGCAGACAGAGTACAAGGATAAGGTAAAGGGGAAGGTCGTTCAGGGCTGTGGTGGTGAGCCCGTTTTCGTTGATGAGGGCGGAGAGATCCTGGTGGGACAGGGTGTATACAAACAGGATGAGAGCCCCCAGGCCGCTGACCGCTGCAAGGAGGATGCGCCAGAGGGGCAGCCTTTTCGGCTTGAAGTTCACGCTGTCCTCTTCCGGCTCCGGAAGGGGCGGCGCCTCCTCCGGGAGTTCCGGCTCCGGCGGCAGGGTCCCGCCGCAGGCCGCCATCACGTCCCTGGGCGTCACGGCTTCGGGGAGGAGGCCGCGCGCCATGCGGTTTGCGGAGGTGGTATAGAAGCTGTTTCCGGAGAAGAACTGCCTGGGCCTGCCTTCGGAGACGATGTTCCCGTCGAAGAAAAGGGCGCAGCGATCCGCGTATTCCGCACAGAACTCCACGTCATGGCTGACCATGAACACGGTGACGCCCCGGCGGAGCAAAGTCCTGAGGATGAGGGCGAAGGCCTGTTTGAATTCCGCGTCCAGCCCCTTGGTGGGTTCGTCCAGCAGGAGGATCTCCGGGTCCAGCAGCAGCACCTTGGCCAGGGCGGTCCGCTGCTGTTCGCCTCCGGAAAGGTCGTAGGGGTGCCGGTCCAGCAGTTCCTCCAGGCGGCAGAGCTGCACCGCCCTGGCGACCCGGTTTTCCTGCACCGACTTGTCCAGCTTCGTCCCCTTGAAGATCTCAAAGAGATCCTCCCGCACCGTCTTTTTCACAAAGAGGGTCTGGGGGTTCTGGGGCAGCGTCCCCACACGGCCGTGGAGGCGGACTTCGCCCCGATAGGGCTTCAGCAGACTGCCGATCATGGAGAGAGTGGTGGTCTTTCCGGTGCCGTTGCCTCCCATCAGAGCCAGGAACTCGCCTTTTTTGACCGCCAGGCTAACGCCCTTTACCACATCGGGGAGGTCCTTTTCATATTTGAACCATATGTCCTCCAGTTCAATGGCGTTTTCGGAAGCGGGGGCCGGGATATATTCTTCCGGCAGCGCGCCCAGGGGATTGCGCTTCCCATAGTCCTCCAGCCAGCTGCGCCCGTCCCGCACGGTGACGGGGCAGGGGGACGCATCCTTTACGGAGGCCCAGACCCGCATAGCCGTAGGCATCGCCAGGAACATGCCGTGGCCGCTGCCCCGCAGGTGCCGCCCCACCTCCGAGGGCGTCCCGTCGGCGATGAGCTGTCCCCGGTCCATGACCAGCACCCGGTCCGAGAGGGGGAAAGCCTCCTCCAGCCGATGCTCCGTCAGGATCACCGTGGTGCCCAGCTCCCGATTCACCTTTCCCACGGTGGCGAGAAAGTCGGAGGCAGCGATGGGGTCCAGCTGACTGGTGGGCTCGTCCAGAATGAGGACGGAGGGCTGCATGGCCATGATGGAGGCCAGATTCAGCAGCTGTTTCTGCCCGCCGGAGAGCTCAGTCACGTTTTTATAAAACCAGGTCTGGATGCCGAAAAAGGAAGCCATTTCCGCCACGCGGCTGCGGATGGTGGGGGTATCGTAGCCCAGGCTTTCCAGGCCGAAGGCCAGCTCATGCCAGACCTTGTCCGTGACGATCTGGTTTTCCGGGCTCTGCTGCACGAAGCCGATGCGCTCGCTCTGCTCCCGTTGGCCCACTTCGTCCAGAGGGGTGCCCTCAAAGAGGATGATCCCGCGCCGGTCACCCGTGGGGGCCAGCACCGTTTTGAACTGCCGCAGCAGGGTGCTTTTCCCACAGCCGCTGGGGCCGCAAAGGGTGACAAACTGACCCTGGGGTATAGAGAAGGAAAGCTCACGCAGGGTATCCTGCCGCTGCTCCGGATAGGCGAAGCTCAGGCTTCGGACCGTAAACGTTTCCATTTCGCATCCTCCCTTCCGTTCAGGATCAGCGGGGTCAGGCAGAGAGCAAGATAGACGAGGAAAAAGCTCAGGGGAAGGGGAGAGAAGGCCACGCCCTTCAGGGTGGGATAATAGCGGAAGGAATAGCCGCCGCACAGCCAGCCGAAGACGATGAACCAGCAGCAGAAGCCAAGCCAGAGTATAGCGCTCCGGTCCCGGCTGTCAAAGCGGTAGATGGAAAAAGCGCTCCTTCCCGGCAGTCCGTAGCCCCGGCTTTTCATGCTGTCTGCCGTTTCTATGGCGTTTTCCAGGCTCCAGGTCACCATGATGGAGAGGATGGTGATGCCGTGCTTCATCCTCTGGGGTATGCTTCCGTTGGAGAGGTCCCGGCCGATGCACTGCTGGGCCTGGCGCACGGTCTTCATCTGCGCGCTGAAGCGGGGCACGAAGCGCAGGGTCATGCTCAGCACCAGGCTCAGGGCGGGGATGATGCGCCCGAAGAGATAGACGAATTTGTCCGAGGTCATGACCTCATTGTAGCAGCTGAACCACTGCACGACAGAGGCCAGCATAAAGGCGGAAGCGACGCCGTAGATCATGCTCTCCAGAGTCAGGGGATTCCCGGAGGGAAGATAGGCGAGGATCGTTGCCCCCTCGTGGTTGAAGGCGGGGTTCAGCACCGCCGCCAGGACCATCATGGGCAGCAAAAAGCGGAGGGAGAAGCTGAGCCCCTTCCTCCCCTTGAGGTATACGTTATAAGCCGTGGCGCTGCCCAGGGAAATAAGCAGGCACACAGGGTGCATGAAGCACATGCCGAATACCAACACCAGGGCGAAATACAGGAAATTCACCAGGGGATGGTAGCCGGAAAAGGTATCACGATTCAGCAAATTGAACCATCCTGTTCAGAACCGCACAGCGCTTATTCATCGATCTGGGCCATATAGTCGTCCCCAACGTCAGCGCCCAGGTCGCAGGTGTAGACCCACTCGACCACGTCGCCGTCCTTGAGGGCGTAGCGGCCGCAGCCGTAGTTGGGGAACCAGCCGTTGACCGAATACATCCATCCGCTGAGTTCTCCCACATCCCGCTCGTAGAGATTGCCGATCCCTTCGATGTAAGCGCTGTTGTAAATGGGGGTATTTGAAAACTCCATGTGTATTTTCTTCTGGCGGCAGGTGCGCTGCAGCACGTTGAATACGCTCTCCCCGCCGTAGAAGACCACCTCCGTGGGCTCCAGCAGCCAGCCGTCCTCCGGTACCAGTTCCACCTTGTCCTTGCTGCACTTATCCAGATTGTTCAGGATCATGGCGCAGGAGATGGAGATGGTGCAGTGGAATTCCTCGTCGCTGATCTCCCCGTCCTGCTGCGTGGGGGCGGGGTGTTCTTCCGGAGTGTCGTCGCCGCTCTCAGGACTGGCCGAAGCTGGGACTGTGGGCGCCGCCGTCTCCGCCGAAGGCGCGGCGGAAGGTGAAGGCGCGGCCGTGGCCGTAGGGGAGGGGGTACCGGCGCAGCCCGTAAGCAGGGCTGCCAGAAGCATAAGGGATACACAAAGGAATACAGCTTTCCGCATCAGCGGCTCCTTTCAGATCAGGGCTGCCTTTACAAGCAGCCGGTACACCATCAGAGCGACTTCGCCCCGGAGGATCGCCTGGGCGGGCAGAATATCCTCTTCAAATTCTTCACTCACCAGGATCCCGGCTTTGAAGCAGAAGGCCATGGATTCCCTTGCCCACTTGCTTACCTGTACATAGTCTGTGAACTGGGCAATATACTGCCGGACGCCGTCGGCATTCAGAGCGGTATCCATGCCGCAGAGCTTGGCAGCCCGCGCGGTCATGACGGCGGCCTCCTGCCGGTTGATGGTGCCCAGGGGATCGAAACTGCCGTCGCCCCGACCTTCCACGATGCCGTAGCGGTTAGCGGTGCCGACAAAGGGGGCAAACCAGCTGTCCGCCGGAACGTCGTTGAATCCGGCGGCGCCGTTTTTATCCGGCTTCAGGCCCAGGGCACGGACGATGATGGCGGCATATTGGGCACGGGTCATGGTGACATCGGGGTCATAGCGGTCAGCCGTCATGCCGTTGATGATCTCCCTTGCGGCCAGAGCCTCCACCGCCGCCTGGCAGGGGCTGCCCTGGATATCGGGGAAGCTGACGCCAGGCTTCGTGACACTGACCGGAAGCACGTTCCCGTGCCTGCCGGGAAGACCGACGCGCTCCGGCTCTGCAGTGACCTTTTCCACGTCACCCATTTTATAGAAGGAACACTGTCCGCGGGAAATGCGCAGGGTCTGCACCAGGGCATAAAAAGCCTGATCCGTAGCGATACTGCCCATACCCGGTTCACCGGCCACGTGAAGGAAGCTGCCATCCTCCTGCCGGAATTCCAGCAGCGCGTCCAGCAGGTTGCCGCCATCCTTTACAAAACGGCTGTCCTCCGGGGTGAGGCCCAGCTCGCCCAGCGCCATCAGGACCTGAGCCGAGCTTTCACTGGTGGTGATGCCCATGGTCTGGAAGCCGCCGCTGGAAAGCTGGATCTTGGACAGGCATTCCAGCGCGCGGTCGATCGCTGCCGAAACCGCAGGCTGTTCCCGATATCCGGCGAGGGCCTGCAGGGTCATGGCGGTGATATCCGTGTCTGCGGGGGAGTCGCTGCCGCCTCTTCCCACGAGGGAGAAGCCGCCGTCAGCCAGCTGGCGGGAGACCAGCAGGTCCACGTATTTCTGGCGCACCGGGTCGTCGGGCCGATAACCGCCGCAGTCCAGAGCGAGGAGCGCCCAGCTGGCGCCGTTGATACCCACGGAAATCATCTTGTCATAGTCACAAAGAGTTTCCAGGAGGTCATAACCGCCCACGTTTGTGGGGTCCCTGCCAATGGCGGTGAGCGCCAGGGTCAGGCGGGCGTATTCCGTGTATTTCCGGAAGCTGCCCTCGTGTTGGGCCACATAGTCCTTCACATCCAGCCAGTAGTTGTCAAAGGCTCCCTCCGGCACGTCGCAGCCGCCGCGGGCCAGGGCCATGATCGCCCATTCGCAGCCGTGCTCGAAGCTGATGGTATTGAGCTGATAGGCGGCGATCTCGTCCACCAGCTGCTGAAGATCCGACGTCCCTGCTCCGAACACTGGCACAGTCCCCAGCAGTAGGAGGATGCAAAGCAGCGCGGCGAGCGATCGGGTGGTTCTCATCGTCATACCTCCTATCCAGTCCGACCCTCAAGCGATCGCACAGATCCGCTGTGCACCTGCCTTGGTATCGGTGTGCGGAAAACCGAAAACGGGTTTCTCTGCGCCTTTTGGTGCAGAGAGACCCGTAATTTCGATCACTTCCGGCTTTCAGGCCGGTACTGTCAGCATTAAGGGATCTGCAGCACCTGGCCGACATAGATCATGTCGGTGCCGGTCATGGATTCATAGTTGGCTTCGTAGATCCATCTCCACTTGAAAATGGTCCCGTAGAACGCCTTCGCAATGCTGCGAATGGTATCACCCTCCTGCACGGTATAAGTGGTGACGCCTTCCGCATGTCCGGGATCGATGTCGGGGATGGTCGCTTCCGTGGGAGCGGGCTCTTCTGCGGGGGCGGCGGCCTTGTCGACGGTCACCTTGCAGATGGCGGGCACCAGAATGGTGTACTCATCGGCGCCGACAGCGGAAATCAGGTAGCTGCCGTTTTCATCGAAAGTCACGGTCACCTGGCCGTTTTCATCGGTCACATACTCGGTGGCAGTGCCATTGCAGGTGATGATCGCACCGGCGCAGGGAGCGAAGACCACGTCCCAGTTCTCGTCAAAGGAACCGGCAAACAGGGTGAGGGTCAGGGTGCCGTCCTCGGTCACGGCGTCGGTCTGATCAAAGTAAGCATAGATGTCGGAGTAGAACTCCTTGTCGGTATAGACATAGGCATACACGCTGCCGCCTGCCTGCACCGGATCGGAAAGGCCCCAGGCCATGGTGTTGTTCACATAGTAGCTGAAAGCATAAGAGGTGTCGCCCCAGAGCATATCCATGCCCAGGCCCCAGTCGCCAACAGAGGAGGCGTAACCGGCCTCAGCGCCGCCCGGATAAAGCTGGTCGTGAGCGCACTTCAGAACTTCGTCCACGTCGAAACCGCCGTCCGCATTCAGGTCGGAAACGAGAACGGGCACAGAGGGGGCCACGATCTCACCGGCGACGCTGATGGTCACATAGACCACGGCGTCCTCGGAGGCAGCAGGCTGCTCCTCGGCGGGTTCTTCCTCGGCGGGCTGCTCTTCGGCGGGTTCTTCCTCAGCAGGCTGCTCTTCGGCAGGTTCCTCAGTGGGTTCTTCCTCAGCGGGCTCTTCAGCCGCGGGAGCGCCGGCGCTGACGGTGCCGGGGAACTCGGTGAGCGGCGTATCCGCCGGATAAGGGCCGAAATTGCCAGGATCGTCTTTGTCAAGGATCATCAGATTCGTGCCGTCATCCAGGGCGACGTAGACTTCGGTATAACCGTCGGCAATCTTATAGACCTCGCCGGCAGTCAGTTCAGCCTTCACCTGACCCTGGTAGCTCAGGGTAACATCCTTGTCAAAACAGAAGGTTCCGTCGTGGTCGAACCACAAAGCATAGCTTGTGCCGTAACCGGTGAAATACGTGAACTCATCGTCCACGCCGGTGGCGGTCAGCGTGATGGTCTCTCCGCCGACAGTCGCATCCGGAGTGATCGTCACGGCGTCCGCTGCGCTGGCGTTGACGGCACACAGACCGAACACCAGCATGACTGCCAGGATCAAAGCAAGGGTTTTCCTCATGATATGTTCCTCCTTACGAATAGATATTCTTTCCTGGTTCACTTATCATAGCACTTCGACGATAAAATGACAAGTATTTCTGATGTATAAATCGGCAGCCAAACAAAGCACAGCGCTTGTGCAGTCTGCCATTCTCATAATCTTCGTCTCAAGTTTTTCTGGGGCGGTTCTCGACAGACGCGCTTTCGAATTTCAAAATATGCATCCAATGCCGCATCGTAGAACGAAATGATTGACTCAATTCACAAACAATGTCTTGGATATATTGACATTCATTCAAAATTAGTTCATAATCATTTAAAATGAAGAAAAGCGTGCGATAATGTCTGCACAGAACTATGGCGGAAAAGAGGAAGCGCGATGGCATATAAGCGTCTGGGCGAGCTGCTGGTTGCAGCCGGAACGATTACGGAAGAAGAACTTGCGCGCGGGCTTGCCCTCCAGAAAGGTACGAAGGAGCGCCTCGGCACCGTGCTGATCTCCAACAATATCATCACGGAGGAAAAACTCATCGAAGCCCTGCAGATGCAGCTGGGCATTGAGTTCGTGGATCTGACCAAGGTCAATATCCCCACGGAGCTGGCGCAGGCCCTTCCCAAAAATATCGCAAAGCAGTATCAGGTCGTGCCTGTGCGCACGGTCAAGGATGAGCTTTATCTGGCTATGAGCGACCCCATGAACTTCTATGCGATCGAGGAAGTTCGAAAGGCTGTCCGCAAGAAGGTCGTTCCCATGATGGCTACGCCTACCGCCGTGGATCGCGCTATCCAGGTGCTTTATGGCAATGAAGGCGCTGCCAAGGCTATCGAGGAAATGAAACGGGAAGCTGCCGCAACGCAGGAAGTCAGCGTACCGGACGCCGCCTTTGTTTCCAACCAGCTGGGGGAGGACAACATCAGCAACGCCCCCACCATCCGCCTGGTAAACGCCATCATTGAGCGCGCCATCACCGAACGCGCCAGTGACATCCATCTGGAGCCGAGGGAGAACGAACTGCAGGTCCGCATGAGGATCGACGGTTTGATGCGCTATATCATGACGGTCCCCCGTGATCTGCAGGCCAGCGTCATTTCCCGCATCAAGATCATGAGCAGTCTGGACATCGCGGAGCACCGCATTCCCCAGGACGGCCGCTTCAACGTCAGAATGAAGGACAAGGACATCGACCTCCGTATTTCCACCTTGCCTACTGTTTACGGCGAAAAGATCGTCGCCCGCCTGCTGGATAAATCCGGGCAGAAGCTCTCCAAGGATGCCATCGGCCTTTCCGGCTCCGACCTGCAGAAATACGATCACATGCTCCATTGCCGCAGCGGCGTATTGCTGATCGTGGGTCCCACCGGGTCCGGCAAATCCACCACCATGTACACCATGATCGACGACCTGAACAAGGACGATGTGAACCTGGTCACCCTGGAGGACCCGGTGGAATACAACGTAGACGGTGTCAACCAGGTCCAGATCAACGAGAAGACCGGCATGACTTTCGCCAACGGTCTCCGCGCCATCCTCCGTCAGGACCCGGACATCATCGCCGTGGGCGAGATCCGTGACGGGGAGACAGCGGACATCGCCATGCGAAGCGCCATCACCGGCCACGTGGTCCTTTCGACCATACATACCAACGACGCCGTGGGTACCATCGAGCGCCTTTTCGATATCGGCGTGGAGCCTTACCTGGTCTCCAGCGCCATGCGGGGCATCATCTCCCAGCGCCTGGTTCGCCGGATCTGCCCCAACTGCAAGGAAGCCTATGAGCCCAGCGAAGACGAACTGCTGGAGCTGGGCATGCCTGCCAGATCCGGCATGCTCTTCTATCGCGGCAAAGGCTGCCCCAACTGCTTCCATACCGGCTATCGCGGACGTACCGCCGTATTTGAGATGCTGGAGATCACCAGCAAGGTCCGGGCCATGATCTCCCGCCGCGCCAGCCGTGACGAGATCGAGGCGGAGCTGAAGAAGCCGGAAAGCGGTTTTGTTTCCCTACGGAAGAACGCCCTTCGCCTCGTGCTGGAAGGTGTGACCACCGGCGAAGAGGTCATGCGCGTCATCAGCGAGGAAGACTGAGCGGGGGAGAAGGCCTGCCATGATCGACTCCATCAACTGGAATATTGCTTATCATAATGCAGGCCTTTAGGCCTGAAACGAACGATATAATAGACGATTTGATTTCCTGGGGAAGGAAGTGAAACTGTTTGGAAACCTTTAAGTACGCGGCCATATCTCGCAGCGGTGAGCGGGTCTCCGGGATCATGGAAGGCTTTAATGAGCTGGATGCGGTGGATCGCATCAAGCAGAGCTGTGACGTGATCCTGAAGCTGACCCCCGTAAAACATGATATCGGAAACATTATGAACCTGAACATCGGCGGCAACAAGCTGAATCCCAAGGCATTTACCGTCATGTGCAGCCAGTTTTCCATCATTCTGAAAGCCGGTATCCCCATTGCGCGCACCGTGCATCTCATTGCAGAGAAGACCACGGATAAGACCTTGAAGCGCATTCTGAAGTCCGTTGCCGAGGACGTGGAATCCGGACGCACGGTGGCCGACGCCTTCAATGACCGCGGCGGTTCCCTGTTGCCGCCCACCTTCGTGGAAACCATCCGCGCCGGTGAGGAATCGGGCAATCTGGACAGAGCCTTTGACAGCATGTATCATCTCTTTGACAAACGGGTGAAGATGGCGGCCAAGGTGCGCAGCGCGCTGGCCTATCCGTTGTTCGTCCTTGTCATCGCCATCGGTGTCGTGATCGTACTGATGGTGAAGGTGGTGCCCACCTTCACAGCGATCTTTGACAGCTACGAAGCGGAGCTTCCCGCCATGACCCGGCTGCTGATCGGGATCTCCAATTTCTTCCGGGCAGCATGGCCATATATCCTGGTAATAGCCGCTATCATCGTGCTGGCCTATAAGCTCATCCAAAAGACGGAAAAGGGAAAGTTGAGTCTGGCCAAGCTGCAGCTCAAGCTGCCGATCCTGGGCAACATCGGGCTGCTCAACGGGGCAAGTCAGTTTGCCAACTCCATGACGACCATGCTTGGCGCCGGCCTTCCCATCACAAAGGCAGTTTCCATCACCTCACGCACGATGGATAACTATTATATCAGCTCTGAGACAAGCAAGCTGGTCGGAAAGCTGGAAGAAGGCAAGGCGCTGGGCAGCAGCATGGGAGAAGCTGCCTACATGCCCGACATCCTGGTGGATATGGTCACCGTGGGTGAAGAGACCGGCGAGCTGGAAGAGACCATGAATACCATTTCCGGATATTATGACGCTGAATTGGAAATGGCTACGGATTCTGCCATGAAGAAGCTGGAACCTGCGCTCCTCATTTTCATGGCTGTGATCGCCGGTTTTATCGTCATAGCCATATACATGGCCATGTTCGATATGTACAGCGTCATGTGATCATACCGGTATCTGGTTTCCGAGCGGGGCAGCACAGTAATCGTTCCCGCAAGAGGAAACGGGATCCCATTTCTGACGGGACATAAGGGAGAGAAAGCGGGCATGACGAAGATCATCAGCCGAAAACAAGGGGTTGACGACAAGCAGGAGGACAAGGAACGGGGGATCAGAAGACTTCTGATCCTGCTTGCCTTCGTGGTTCTGCTGCTTGCCGTGATGATCGTGCTCCCGCTCATCCAGAACCGGGAGCGGAAAGCGGAAGGATACGCCTGTACGCTCGCCATCCGTCGGGCGCAGGATGCCGTGTTGGTTGAATTCTACTCCGACCCGGAGATGACGGAAAGGGATGCCGCAGTCGTCGTGGACAAAAGCAGGCTCGCACGGGAAGATCTCTGTCCATCCGGCGGAGACTATTACCTGATCCCCCAAAGCAGCGGCAGCTGGCGTGTCACCTGCGGACTCCACGAAGAGGACACGATACAGCGGACGAGGATCAATGCCTCCCGCGTGCTGGAAGAGCTGCAGTCTCAGCTTGCGAACAAACGGCGCCTGGAGATGGACGTAGCCGGCAGCATTATATTGAATGTGAATGGGAAGGCGCTGGATGTGGGTCTGCTTGCAGGAGATAACGCCCTTCGCCGCGGGACGGACTATTCCATCGATTTTGACGGCGTTGTCAGCTTTTTCTCCCTCAATACCAGCGGTGAAGTGAACTGGTTCGTCTATGCCGACGAAAACCATGCTGCCGTTTGGAAGCCCAGCAGCGGCTGGAGCGGCGACGCTTATGCGTAAGGACCGAAACATAAGAAGGAGAGGACGCCGTGTCGATCTATGACAGCCGGATGATCCTGGTTTACTGTTGCTGCGTTGCGGCAGCCCTCGGCGCAGTGATGGGCTCCTTCCTCAATTGCGCGGCTTGGCGCATCGCCCATGGGGAGAGCTTTCTGAAGGGAAGAAGCCGTTGCCCGTCGTGCGGACATGTGTTGGGAGCCGCTGATCTGGTCCCGCTGTTCAGCTGGCTGTTCCTCAGAGGAAAATGCCGATACTGCAGAACAAAAGTCTCCGTTCGTTATTTTCTGGCGGAGCTCTTCATGGCCATCGTAACGGTGGTGTGCCTCCTGCGTTTCGATCTCAGCGTCCTCTGCCTCAGAAACTATGTTTTCCTTTGCTGTCTTTTCTGCCTTTCCCTGGTAGATCTTGAGAATTACACGATCCCGGACGGATGCCTGCTGATCTCTGCCGCCGTTTGGCTGGCGTCGCTCCCGTTCCTGGCCATGGGTTGGAAGCAAACGATCCTTCATCTGGCGGCTGCGGTCATTTTTGGAGGTGGGCTCCTGCTCCTGTCCTTGCTTTTGGATCGTATCCTCAAGCGGGACAGCCTCGGCGGCGGTGATATCAAGCTATATTTCGTCGTCGGATTATACCTCGGTTTGGCATCCACGTTGTTTTCTCTCCTCTTGGCTTGCGTGTTTGGCCTTATCTTTGCTTTTCTCCGAAAGAGGTTCGGGAAAACAGAGAATGAACAGATCCCTTTTGGTCCGTCCATTGCGGCGGCAGCTGCGGTCATGCTGCTGTTCGGAGATCCCATGGTGCGTTGGTACCTTGGCCTGATTTCCGCAGCTTGATAATATACCTGATAAAATGCGGAAGATGGAGTTGTGAGCATGGCAAAAATACTTGGCATCGATATCGGATATGATTCAGTCAAGCTGGCTTTGGTCAGCGGGAAGCAGGTCAAAAAGACTGCAATTGCTTCCATGCCCAAGCGTCTCATGCGCGAAGGGCGCCTGGCCTCTCCGGAGGCTATGGGTGAACTTTTGGCGCAGACCATGAAAAAGAACGGCATCCATTGCTCCTCGGCGGCGGTCGCGTTTTCCAATGAAGCCGTCTTCGTGCGCAACGTCACAATGCCGGTCATGGCTGTGGAGCAGCTGTCTCTGAATCTGCCCTATGAGTTCCGGGACTACATCACCGATGAATTGAAGAATTATATCTTCGATTACGCGATGCTGTCCGACGCCGCTGCTGCCGTCGCCGCCAACACGGCGAAAGCGGAGAAAAAGGCTGAAAAGCCGAAAAAGGAGAAAAAAACCGCGCTGGAAGCATTTGAAGCGGAATCGGAGAAGCAGACAAGCGTCCCCGAAGCCGTCGTGGAGGCTGGCGGGAGCGGGAGCGGAAGCGCCAACATGGAACTTCTGGCCGTAGCGGCTCCGGTTTCCCTGATGGAGGAAACCAGGCGCATGCTCCGGAAAGCCGGGATGAAGCTGACAAAGGCAGCGCCGGCAGTCTGTTCTTATACCGGCCTCATCCGCAGCATGGATCCCGCAAGGAAACCGGCGAGCGGGGAATACTGCTTCCTTGACCTGGGTTATCAATCCATCCGGATGTACATGTTCCAGGGCGAAAAACATATCGTCACCAGGGTACTGGAATCCGGCCTGGCAGCCGTCGATGCCGCCATAGCAGACGCCTACAATGTGGATGAGCACCTGGCGCATACTTATGTTGTAAACAACTATGAGGATTGCCAGAGCAAAGATGTCTGCGTGAACGCATTCAATAATATCGCGATAGAGCTTATGCGAGCCCTCAACTTCTATCGTTTCAGCAATCCTGAAAGCACGCTTTCCGATATCTGGCTCTGCGGCGGCGGCGCCTACATTTCTTCCCTGGTCGCAGCGATCGAAAGCGGACTTGAGGGAATGAAGATCCACTCTTCGGAAGAACTGCTGCCTGGCGGCAGGCTTTTGAGTGACAGCAATGCCCTGGCTCAAGCCATCGGCATTACACAGGAATAAGACTGGAGGTGTGCTGAGTGGCTGCTGCAGTTATGAACGATTCCAATAAAGCGGGCAAGATCCGCGGAAAGCTGCCCGTTAAGAAATCCATCAATTTGGCCGAAGTCGGGCAGAAAAAAACAAGAGTCTCCACCGCGCTTCTGGCTATCATCCTGATCCTGCTTGTCGCTGCTGCCATAAGCAAGTTCTTCGTAATGGATCGCTTTGCCGAGGTAGCGCGGGAACAGCAGAAGGTTCGCGATCTCCGAAACGAACTCAGTGCGGCCAACGCGAAGCTGGACAGCTTCGGAGAACTGAAGGAGACCTACGCTCACTATACGTTTTCTGATATGACCGCAGAGGAAATGCGGCGGGTGGAGCGCAGCGATGTGGTCGAGCTCATCGAACGCGTCGTTCTGCCGGCTGCAGAGCTCAACAGCTGGAACGTGAAGCAGAACCAGCTTACGCTCAACGTCACGCTGGATACCCTCCAGGATACGAACATGCTGGCGCAGATCCTCAACGAAGAGGATATGGTGGAATTTGCCACCGTGAAAAATGCGGTGACCAATGAGCTGGAAAAGGAAGAAGAGCCCGTCGCGAGCGAGGAGGGCGTCGAGGGGGCCGAAGAAGGGACACCTGCTGAGGACGTACCCCCAGAAGAAGCCCCTTCGGAGGAAGCCCCCGCTGAGGAAACGGAAGGTCAGGAGCAGCCTGACGAAGGGGAGGGCGAAGTAGAAGGCGAAGGGGAAGCGAAAGAACTCCTCTATAATGTGACCGCCCAAATCATCGTGTATCTCACCAATGTGGAGAAGGAGGGCTGAGAATGAACCGGGATGTGAATACAAGAGAAAAAGTGCTGCTGGTCATTCTGGTCCTGATCATTCTGGGCTTCGGCTATTATCGTTTCGTGGACCAGCCTGTCCGTAAGAACCTGGCGAAGGCCGACTCGGAATATGCATCCATACAGACCGAGTTGACCGAAGTGCGCATCAAGATACGGGAACTGCAGCGTATGCAGGATGAGATCGACGAGATCACTTCCGGCGGCAAGGACAGCTTTATGCCCAGCTATAACAATGCGAAGGAAGAGCTGGCTCTGCTGAACGATATCCTCAATGATTCCGTCACACAGTATTCCGTGGCCTTTACCAATGTGACCCGCTATAAGGATCAGATCCGGCGTGATTTCAAGCTGGATTTCACGGCACCGGATTATGACTCCATGAAGGCTGTCATCGACAAGCTCACGGGTGTGGATTACCGCTGTATGGTCGGCGATTGCAGCTGCAATGTGATCAGCGTCAAGAATCAGCAGAATGAGGAAACCACCGCCCTCGCGGTCAGCGCGACGGCCACCTTCTTTGAAACCATGGTTGGCGGCACAGAGGACGCCGGGCTTCCCCCTGACTCCTCTAAGAAGAGCTGAGTAATGAACGCTCGCAGCGAAGACTTGTGTTAAAATGTGAATGAAAGATAGATTCCCGGCCGGCAGATACTTTGCCGGCCGGGAATGATTTGTGGGAATCACGGTGTACCTCGTTTGCGCGAGATACGATGCTATCCTTCCTAACCGGATCGTTGCGGTCCGATTGCCGCCATGCGCCGTTGCAGGGAGAAAGTCATTCCCGATTTGCCCGGCGGAAAATGTGAGGGCTTTTCATATGGAAATCGGTTACATAAAAGGAGGAGCGACGGAGCGAGTGAGAGACGGCGGTAAAGAAACGTCGTCGCGAACGATACGAAGTCCGCGACGACGATGGCGGAGGGTGCAGGATTCGAACCCGCGTGGAGTTTCCCCCTAACGGTTTTCAAGACCGCCCCGTTATGACCGCTTCGGTAACCCTCCAGCACCGGAAGTGTACCACTCCCGGAAGGCAATGTCAATCCGTCCCCAGAGCGCGGATCACTTCTCCCGCATCCAGGGGCAGGGAGAAAGCGCGGTCAGTCAGGTCCTTCGGGACCTTGGGATAGCCGGGATGGGAAATATCCATATAGCCGCGATTGACCCGGAAGAGCTTCGCGCCGGGGATCAGACGGGTGAACTTCTCGAAAGGCCAGCGGATGACGCCGGGAGTGTTGAAGCCCACGCCCAGCTCGATGATGCAGAGGCGCAGATCGGCGCTGGAATCCACGAAGTCCGCGTAACGCTGAAAGCCCTCTTCATAGTTTTCCGGACGGAAAGCGATCTCCGCAAGCTCCCCGCAGTAGGGGCAGCGGGGGAGCCCTTCCTCCCGACATTCAAAAGTCTCGTGGTCGATGTGCTTCAGCACTTCCCGCAGGGCGGGCAGGCTTTCCCAGGTGTGCCTGCAGCAGCGCTTGGAGCAGCCCAGAACGTCGTAATTGCCCTGATACTCAAACACCCGCTCCATGGGGAAGCCCGCGCGCATGAATTGACGATCCGCATTGGAGGTCACCACAAAGTAGTCCTTGCCATCCAGCAGCGCCTTCAGCTCCCCGTAGAGGGGCAGGGGAGGCAGTATCTCCCTGACATAGTGGATATGGGTCGCCCAATAAGCCCACTTCCTTCCGACAGTCCATTCGTCGTCCTTCATGCCCACCAGTTCATACTGGCAGCGATAGCCCAGCCTGTACATCTCCGGGAAATGCTCACGGAATACCGCTTCGTCCAGATAGCTGAGCCCCGCGGAAGCGCTGAGTCCTGCCCCCGCACCTACCAGCACGCGGTCTGCCTGCATCAGTTCCTGTTTCAGCAAATCAATGTTATGTAAGCTCTGCTCGTCCATGATATCGTCTCCTTTGTGCTTATTATATGCGCAAAGAGGGAAAAGGGCAAGGGGCCTTTCCCCTTACCCTTTTTCCCGCGGTTTGAACAGCAGCGCCATGAGAAAAGCGAAGACCATCGCTGCGCCGATCCCACCGGAGGCGGCAGTGAGGCCGCCAGTCAGGATGCCCAGGGCGCCCTTTTCTGCCACCGCTTCCTTTACGCCCTTCGCCAGCAGGTGCCCAAAGCCCGGCAGCGGCACCGCGGCCCCTGCTCCCGCCCATTCCGCAAAGGGAGCGTACAGGCCCGCGGCGCTCAGCAGCACGCCCAATACCACACATCCGCTGAGGATGCGGGCCGGCGTCATACCGGTTTTGTCGATCAATACCTGGGCGGCGGCACAGATCAGGCCGCCTACTAAAAATGCTTTCAAAAACTCCAAGATCATTCCCTTTACCTCGTCGCTGAGATCGCCACTGCGTGGCAGATGCCGGGGATGCTCTCCCCCTGACCGGAGGAGGTGGGGGACATGAGGGCCCCGGTGCCGCAGAAAAGCAGCTTTTTCCACCGTCCGGTGCGCATCCCATCCAGCAGCCAGGTGCAGAGCACCGCAGCGCTACAGCCGCAGCCGGAAGCCCCGGCGTGGACGTCCTGCCGCTCCTGGTCGAAAAGCAGCACGCCGCAATCGTCGTAGACCGGGGCCATATCCACCCCGTCCCGTCGGAAGAGGTCCAGTACGATGCCTCTGCCCACCCGGCCCAGATCGCCGGTCACGATCAGGTCATAGCTTTCCGGCCCCAGCCGCAGGTCCTCGAAATGGCAGCATAGGGTATCATAGGCAGCTCTGGCCATCGCCGCGCCCATGTTGGTGATGTCCGTGATCCCCGCGTCCCGGATGCAGCCGGTGGTGACCGCCGTCACATAGGGGCCGCTGCCCTCCGCTGCCAGGATGGCTGCCCCGGCGGCCGTGGCGGTCCACTGGGCGGTAGGAGCCCGCTGGGAGCCATATTCCAGCGGGCCGCGGAACTGTCGCTCCGCCGAACAGAAATGGGAGGAGGTGAGGGCGCAGGTGAAGTCCGCGTAACCGCCGTCGATCATCATGGCCGCCAGCCCAAGACCCTCCGCCATAGTGCTGCACGCTCCGAACAGGCCAAGATAGGGTACCGCGCTGTCCCGCATGGCGAAGGTGGAGGCAGTACACTGGTTCAGTAAGTCCCCCGCGAAGATATAGTCCAAGCGGGAGGGCGTGAGCTTCGCCTTGTCCAGGGCCTTGAAAAAGGCCAGCCGCTGCATGGCGGACTCCGCTTTCTCCCAGCTTTTTTCCCCGAAATAGGCGTCTTCGCCGATGATGTCAAAGCTGCCGCCCAGGGGGCCTTCCCCCTCCTTTTTCCCGACGGCAGCGGCTGAGCCTATGATGGAGGGCGGGTCCGTGAGGCAGATGGTCTGTTTGCCGCATCGTTTCGTCTTCATGCTCCTATGTTTTGCGGCGAAAAAGGGATTATTCCGGGAAATAACGGCAGCGGCAGAGAAGGAAGAGAAAACACCGCACCAAAATCGTGCGGTGTTTCCTTCGTTATTAATCGTAAACGATCAGCAGAGTGACGCCCTTGCCGCTCAGATAGACGGTTGCAAACTGCATGAGACGGTGGGTCACACTGTCTTGCCTGTGGAACTCAATACGCCAAACATCTTCGGCTTTGTCATAGGCTCTTGTATACGATATGAAATCGCTGTCTTCACCCAGTTCCAGCTTCGCACGTTCATATGCGTTTTGGTCATAAAACGTCAACTCTGTCTCCGCTTCGTCCACATTCGCAAACCCCTCTGTTTTGACCAGGGGAGAATCCTTGTCGATGCGCTGCATGTCTTCCCTGAAGGAGAATTCGGGGTGCCAATTGCCGCTCGTCATATGCGGCGGTATGATCGTGCAGACGCCGCACGCCTGCAGGATCGCGACGACCGTACAGAGAACAAGAGGGACGCCCAGGACCGCCGTCAGGATCCGCGCCCTGCGCAGGTGCTTTCCCGTGATCCCCTTTCGCTCATAGTGGATCAGAACAGCGGCGCTGACGAAAGCCAGATAGCAAAGGATCCCTGCAAGAACGAATAGATAGAGCCTATGGCCGGCATAGATTAAGTAAGAACCGCTTACAAGCCCTGCGGCTAACGCAAGGAATAACAGGATAAGGACCGCATTCTTCTTTTTCATGCCGTACCTCCCTGAACTCCGTTTCGTTTCGCCATACGGGGGATATGGTTTCTCTGACCTGTGAACACTTACCGCTATCTCAGCATTCTCGTTGCCCGCTCCAGAGAGCTTCGCTCCGCTTCCGACAGGGGCTTGCCCGCGTTGCGATGGTCGAAGCTGACGGTGAAGGCCGTCACGTCTTGCCGCAGCTGCGTGAGGGCTTCCCGCATCCTTCCTGTGACAGCCTCGTACAGGGAAGCATACGGCCCGTCCTTCAGCTCCTCCTTTGCCACGCGCAGCAGCATGGAGCCATGGGTGAGGCAGAACCAGGGCTGCCCCTTCAGTTTTTCACGGAAGGATTCGTCACTGTCCCAAAGCCAGGCCGTGTTGGAGCAATAACGGTATTCCGTATTGCGGATGCGCTTGCAGGCATAGCAGCTCTTGGCCTGCTCTGCCAGAATCTCCGATGCGTCGCCCTTTTCTTCTTTTTTGCCGAAAAAGCCCCGTTTGCCCTTTCCCGCCGGTTCGCCCAGCATACCCGCCAGCTCATCCAGGCGGCTTTCCAGGATGAGGCCGAGAGCCAGCTTGTTCTTCTTCCGGTACATGGCCTGCAAATGGGGATTGCAGAAACCCTCCCGGTTCATCTCAATGCGGATGGCGGGCTCCATCATGGCGGCGCCCAGGGCGCTTTCCAGGGTCTGCTCCTCCAGCTTGTCCCGCATCCGGCAGAGGGGGCACCCGTCCCTTTCGTCAAAGGCCTCGTTGATGGGGATGGTGAATATCTTTTCCGGCATGGCGACCGCTCCCTTCGTTTCAGTGTGTCAAGTTTACCATGAAACCGGTGGGGATTTCAAGAAATGCGCCGTGTTTGACAAGAAAAGACGAAGGTGGTAAATTATAAGTCGTGAATTTCACGCAGCTGCGGCGCAGAGCCCTCTGCGGCAAGGGAGTGACCAGCATGTCCGAGGCGATCGAGACCCTGAAGCAATGGATAAGCGAGAGCGGCAACATCGTTTTTTTCGGCGGCGCCGGTGTGTCCACGGAGTCCGGCATCCCGGATTTCCGCAGTGTGGACGGTTTGTACAATCAGAAGTATTCCGAGCCCCCGGAGGAGATCATCAGTCACAGCTATTTTGTCCGCTGGCCGGAGAAATTCTATCGCTTTTATAAGGAAAAGATGCTCTATCCGGAGGCAAAGCCCAACGACTGCCATCTGGCCCTGGCGAAGCTGGAGGCGGAGGGGAAGCTCAGGGCCGTGCTGACTCAGAATATCGACGGGCTGCACCAGAAGGCGGGCAGCAAAAAGGTGATCGAGCTCCACGGGACCACCTTGAAGAACTACTGTATGAAGTGCGGCAAGTTTTTCCCCGTGGAATACGTGCTGGAGCAGGAGGGCGTACCTCGCTGCGACAAATGCGGCGGCATCGTGAAGCCGGACGTGGTGCTTTACGAGGAGAGCCTCCACGACGGAGACATGGAAGAGGCGGTGCGCCTCATCCGCAAAGCGGACATGTTCATCGTGGGCGGGACCTCCCTGACGGTATATCCCGCCGCGGGCCTGGTAGACTACTACCGGGGGAAAAAACTGGTACTCATCAACAAATCCGCCACTCCTTACGATTCCAGCGCGGATCTGGTGATCCATGAAAGCATCGGAAAGGTATTCCGTCAATGCGTATTGCAGTAAAGGGCGTCGGCTTCGACCCGGTCACTCTGGGTGAAGCCGAGGACCGCTGCCGGGACCTGATGGCGGAGGCGGGCGGCCATTATGTGGTGACCCCCAATCCGGAGATCGTTTGGCTGGCCCGGCAAATGCCGGAACTGAAGACCGCGCTCAACAGGGCGGATCTGGTGATCCCGGACGGCATCGGCATTATCTACGCCGCCCGTATCCTGGGTACGCCCCTGAAGGAACGGGTGCCCGGCATCGAACTGACGGAAGCGCTGCTTGCTTATGCCGCTTCGGCGGACCTGCCGGTCTTCCTCCTGGGGGCGAAGCCCGGCGTGGCGGAACGGGCAGGAGAGAATCTCCATGAGAAGCACCCCGGCCTGCGGGTCGTCGGCTGCGGCGACGGCTATTTTAAAGAGGATGGACCGGTACTCGCCCGCCTGCGGGAATCCGGCGCAAGGCTGATCCTGGTCTGCCTGGGCTTTCCCCGGCAGGAAATATGGATGGCAGCCCACCGGGATGAGGTGGGGCAGGCGCTGATGCTGGGCGTCGGCGGCAGCATGGACGTCTTCGCCGGCGACGTGAAGCGAGCACCGGAGGCATGGTGCAAGGCGGGTCTGGAATGGCTCTACCGTCTTCTGAGCCAGCCCAGCCGCATAAAACGCATGATCAAGCTGCCGATATTCCTGGTTTCGGTGGTTTGGGAGAGGATCACGCATGGGAAAGCTGATCGTGTTTGAAGGGGTGGACGGATCGGGCAAGTCCACCCAGTATCGCCGTCTTTGTCAGCGTTTGCAGCAGGAGGGGCGGGATTTCCGCAGCCTGGTTTTTCCCCAATATGAGGAGCCGTCCTCGGCGCTTATCCGCATGTATCTTGCGGGGGAATTCGGAGATAAGCCCTCGGACGTGAACGCCTACGCGGCTTCGGCCTTCTTTGCCGTGGACCGCTACGCCTCCTACAAGAAATCCTGGGGCGCATACTATGAAGCGGGGGGCCTCATTGTCACAGACCGCTATACCACTTCCAATGCGGTGCATCAGGCTTCCAAGCTTCCGGCGGATGAGCGCGCAGACTATCTCCGCTGGTTATTTGATTTTGAATACATTAAGCTCGGCCTTCCTGCGCCGGACCTGGTGCTGTTCTGCGACGTGGATATCTCCGTCTCAGTGCAGCATCTGCGCCATCGGGAATCGGAGACCAACACCCATGCGGATATCCACGAGCGGGACGAAAACTATCTGGCCGCCAGCATCGAAGCGGCCCGGCAGGCCGCCGGGCTCTGTGCCTGGCATCGGCTGGACTGCGGCGCGGCAGGTGCCCTGCGCAGCGTGGAAGAGATCGGCGCGGAAGTGGACCGGGCGGTGGAGGAGCTATGCAGGATCTGAAAAGTTGGAAAAAGGCGGCGCGGCGTACTTTGCGGGCACAAATCGCGGCGCTGGATGAAAAAGAACTTGAAAAAAGCGACGAAGCTATTTATAATAATTTATCAGTCTTGCCGGAGCTTCAAGCTGCCCGGCGCGTCTTCCTCTACCTGAGCATCCGCCGCGAGGTGGATACCCGCAGGTTGATCCGCAGCCTGCTTGCAGAGGGGAAAACCGTGGCGCTGCCCGTGAGCCTGCCGGAGGGGCAGATGTTCTTCGCGGAGTATCGCCCCGGCAATCTGACCGACGGCAGCGTCGTGCCGATCCCGGAGCCGGATGCGGAGGCGCCGCGCCTGGAGCCGGAGGATGGGGAGCTGATCCTGGTTCCGGCGCTGGCCTTCGACCTCAAGGGCTTTCGGCTGGGTCAGGGCGGCGGTTATTACGACCGCTTTCTCAGCGCGCATGCGCTGTTTTCCGTGGGTCTGGCCAGGGATGCCCTGCTGCTGGAGGAAGTGCCCAGGGAAGACCATGACTGCGGGGTCAGCTGCCTGGTGACGGAAAGCCGCATCCTGCGCTTCTGAAAAGCGCGCGGGAGGCCCCGGACCGGAGCCCCCCGCAGGAGTTCAGCAGCAGCTGTCACAGCCGCAGCCGTTGTTGCAGCCGCAGCCATTGTTGCAGCCGCAGTTATTGCTGCAGCCGCCGCCGCAGCTGTTGCCGCCAAAGCCGCAGCCCCCGCAGCTCCAGAACAGGATGAAGAGGATCAGAATGATCCAGATCCAGCAGTTGTTATTGTTGGAACAGAACATGGTGTGATTCCTTTCCCCGCGCTGTATTCACAGCGCCCGCCCCGCGCGGATTAGGTCAGACGGGAGCCGGTTTGGCAGCGGAAACGATTTCCGCCCCTTTCGGCCTATACTATGAGTTTCATTAGGAGAGTGTGACGACGGACATCAAGGGTCGGCTTTCCGGTCTGGGAAAGCAATGGAAGGAAAAACTGACCGCGGAACCGACAGCCGAAGAAGCGATGGATGCTTCTCCGGCTGAAAATGCTGTCCGGGAGGCACAGGGGGCAGCGGCTTCTGTGGAACAGGATGCTGCGGTCCGGGCTTCAGCACCGGAGCAGGCAGATAAAATGACTTCGGAAGATGCGGCCAAAGGTGGCAGCGGAGAGGAGATGCGATCCGGCGAACCGGCGGGGGAACCGGAGAAGGAGCCTCCGGAAGCGTCGGAAAGCAAGCGCATCAGCGATGAGGAGCTGGCGAGGATCCTGCTGGCTTTCGGCTGGCAGGTACCCAAGGAGGAGAAATCCGGCAGACCCTTCGCAGCCGGCTCGACGCTGACGTCACCGGCCCTGGAGGACCTTGCCGCGGAAGTGACTGCCGCCATGGAGGAATTCATCGGGGATTCCATCGGCGTATACGAAGAGGATGCCGCCGCGGCCAAGCCGGAAATGACGGAAGAAGAGCTCATTTCCCAGCCCGCTTCCCAGACGACCCATGTTTTCCCGGCCATCGGGTCCGGTGAGGCAGAGGAAACACCCTCCGAAATCCCGGCGGAGGAGCAAAAGCCGGAGGAGAGCCCGGAAATCGTCGGAGAAGATGCTCTGGAAGAGGCGCAGGGGATCGACTCCAAGACGCTCTTCAGCGGCATGAACCAGGAGATCCTGAAGGAGGTCTTCTCCGAAGAGGAGCTTATCGCCCTGGAGGGCGACGAGACCCATGTCTTCAAAAAGGAAGAGATGGAGGACCTCAGCGACAAGCAGAAGGAAGAGGAAGAGAATAAGCCCAGGCGGGAAGTTCCGGACCGTCGCCGGACCAGGCGTGCCGTCAGCAGGCCCAAAGCGGAAAAGCCTGCCAAACGTTCGGCGCCGCCTGCGGAACCCACCTTTACTGCCAGGGATTACCGGCCCATCCGGCGCAAGCGCAGCTACCATACCGGCCTGCGCGGCGGCCTTATGTACTTTGGTTTCGTCATCTGCGTCAGCGTCATCCTGGCTTCCGTAGGCTGGCTTGCGGCGGACGACGTGCTCTCCCTAAACAAGGACTATGTGGAAGCGGAGGTCTATGTCGGAGAGAAGCTGGATATGAAGCAGGTTTCTTCCGAGCTCTACAACAAGGGGCTCATCAAATATCCCCAGCTTTTCCGCATCTTCGCAAAGCTGATGAAGGCGGAGACTAAAATGGATCCGGGCGTCTACACCCTGTCCACAAAGCTGGATTACAATGCCATGGTCCACGCCATGCACCAGAGCGAAGACGGCCCTGTGGAACGGGCGACGGTCATGGTCATGATCCCCGAAGGCAAGACGCTGAAGCAGACCTTCCAGATCCTGTCGGACCACGGCGTATGTCCCTATGAGACCCTGCTGGAATGTGCAGCAAACTATGAGTTCAAGTATGATTTCCTGGCGGATATCCCCTATGGGGAAGAGACGCGCCTGGAGGGATATCTCTTCCCGGATACCTACCAGTTCTATGCATCCTCCAGTCCGGAGGAGGCCATCGACAAATTCCTCTCCAACTTCAATATCAAGGTCAACGCGGAAATGCGCCTGCAGGCGGAGGAGATGGGCTATTCCCTCCATGAGATCGTGACCATCGCGTCTCTGGTGGAGATGGAGGCGGGCAAGGACGCGGAGCGTCCCACCATCGCTTCGGTCATCTATAACCGCCTCAACAGCAGCTACTACCCCTACCTGCAGATCGACGCCACCATCCAGTACGCCCTGGAGGAACGCAAGGAAAGCCTTACTACCCAGGACCTGGAGATCGAAAGCCCCTATAATACCTATAAATACACGGGCCTGCCCCCCGGACCCATCGCCAACCCGGGCTTGGCTTCCATCCGCGCCGCGCTGGGGCCGGAAAGCACCGGTTACTACTTCTATGCACTGAACAAGAGCGGGAGCCACAATTTCTTCGCTACTATGGATCAGTTTAACTACTTCGTGAACAGTTCCGAATTCGGAGGTTGATAGAATTGGAAAAGTATGGATTGAATGAACTGCGGGAAAAGTATCTGAGCTTTTTTGAGACCAAAGGGCATCTGCGGCTGCCCAGCTTCTCCCTGATCCCGCAGAACGACCCCTCGCTGCTGCTGATCAACGCGGGCATGTCCCCCATGAAGACCTGGTTCACCGGGGAGCAGGAGCCTCCCCGCCATCGGGTGACCACCTGCCAGAAATGCATCCGTACGCCGGACATCGAGAACATCGGCAAGACCGCCCGCCACGGCACTTTCTTCGAGATGCTGGGCAACTTCTCCTTCGGCGATTATTTCAAAAAGGAAGCCATTTCCTGGGCCTGGGAATTCCTGACCTCTCCCCAGTGGATCGGACTGGATCCCGACCGGCTCTATCCCTCCGTGTACCAGGACGACGACGAGGCCTGGAATCTCTGGCATGAGATGATCGGCATCCCGGAGGACCGCATCTTCCGTTTCGGCAAGGCGGACAACTTCTGGGAGCATGGCAGCGGCCCATGCGGCCCCTGCAGCGAGATCTACTATGACCGGGGCGAAAAGTACGGTTGCGGCAAGCCGGACTGCACCGTGGGCTGCGACTGTGATCGCTACATCGAGGTCTGGAACCTGGTCTTCACCCAGTTCAACAACGACGGCCACGACAACTACACCCCCCTGAGCCAGAAGAACATCGACACAGGCATGGGCCTGGAGCGCCTGGCGGTGGTCTGCCAGGAGGTGAACAGCCTCTTCGACGTGGACACGGTGATGAACATCACCCACAAGGTCAGCGAGATCACCGGCGCCACCTACGGCCAGAGCTATGAAAAGGACGTGTCCCTGCGCATCATCACGGACCACATCCGCTCTTCCACCTTCATGATCGCCGACGGCGTCCTGCCCTCAAACGAGGGCCGGGGCTATGTGCTGCGTCGGCTGCTGCGTCGGGCCGCCCGCCACGGCCGCCTGCTGGGCGTACATGAGCCTTTCCTTTATCAGGTGTGCGACATGGTGGTCCATGAAAACGGCGGCGCTTACCCTGAACTACGGGAGCGTCAGAGCTACATCACCCGCGTTATCCGCACGGAGGAGGAGAGCTTTGCCCGCACCATCGACACGGGTCTGGTGATATTCAACGACTATATGGACGGCTTCAAGAAGGAGCAGGCCAAGGTCTTCTCCGGCGACGCCGCCTTCAAGCTCCACGATACCTACGGCTTCCCCATCGACCTGACGGAGGAGATGGCGGAGGAGCAGGGCATGACCGTGGACCGGGAGCGTTTCAACGCCTGCCTGCAGGAGCAGAAGGACCGGGCCCGCGCCGCCCGCGGCGATATGTCCGAGGCCTGGAAGAGCATCGAGCTGGGCCTGGACAACACTCCCACCGGCTTCATCGGCTATACCGACCTATCCGGGGAAGGGAAGATTTTGGCCATCGTGGAGGATGGCGAGCTCAGCGGTACCTTGGGCGAGGGCAAGGAAGGTATCCTGGTCCTGGACAAGACCCCCTTCTATGGGGAAAAGGGCGGCCAGAGCGCCGATATCGGCGTGATCGAGATGGGCGACGGCAGTCTCTTTGAAGTGACCAACGTGCTCATCAGCAAGGGCGACAAGTACCTGCACCACGGCGTCTGCCGCAAGGGCGCTTTCCATACGGAGGACAGCGTAAAAGCGAAGGTGGACGTGCCCTATCGCCAGGCCATCATGCGCGCCCACAGCGCCACCCATCTGCTCCAGGCAGCTCTGCGGAAGGTGCTGGGCGACCATGTGCAGCAGGCTGGCAGCTTGGTCATGGCGGACCAGCTGCGTTTCGACTTCACCCATTATGAAGCCATCACCGATGAGCAGCTCCGCGCGGTGGAAGTCCTCGTCAACGAGGAAGTGCTGGACGATCTTCCCGTTACCGTGAAGGAAATGCCCATTGACGAAGCCCGCAAGGAAGGGGCCATGGCCCTCTTCGGCGAGAAATACGGCGACGTGGTCCGTGTCGTCACCATGGGCGATGTATCCAAGGAATTCTGCGGCGGTACGCACCTGAGCAACACCGCCCGCGTCGGTTCCTTCCATATCCTCTCCGAGTTCTCCGTGGCTGCCGGCGTCCGGCGCATCGAGGCCATCACTGGCCTCCGCTGCCTGGAAAACATGGCGGCGGCGGACAAGCTGGAGAAGGAAGTGGCGGAGACCCTGAAGACCTCTCCCGCGGAGCTGCGCAACCGCGCCACCGCCGTGATGGCGGAGCTGAAGGAGAGCCACAAGACCGCGGAGAAGCTGCAGGATCAGCTCATCCGCGCCGAGATCGGCGAACTGCTCAGCGGCGCCAAGACCGTAGGCGCCTTCCGCGTCGCCGCCGTGAACGCGGGCAGCGTCAGTGCCGATTGGCTCCGCAGCGCCGGAGATCGCATCCGCGAGAAGGATGACAAGGCCGTGGCGGTCCTGGCCGGCGTCAACGGGGAAAAGATCACCTTCCAGGCCGTCTGCGGCAAGGATGCGGTGGCAGCCGGCATCAAGGCGGGCGACATCATCCGCAGCGTGACGAAGATCACCGGCGGCAGCGGCGGCGGCAAGCCCGACAGCGCCATGGGCGGCGGCCGGGATCTGAGCAAGCTGCAGGAGGCCCTGGACAGCGTGGAAGCCTTTGTGGCAGCCAAGCTGTAAGAAGAAAGGACAGCAGAACATGAAGGATTGCCTTTTCTGCAAGATCGCAGCGGGGGAGATCCCCTCCGACTGCCTGTACCAGGACGAGCTGGTTTACGCTTTCAAGGATATCGCCCCCCAGGCGCCGGTACACTTCCTGGTGATACCCAAGGAGCATATGGATTCCGCCGCCTGCATCGACGAAAAGAACAGCGCGGTGGTAGCCCACATCTTTGAGGTCATCGCCAAGCTGGCGAAGGAGCAGGGACTGGACGGCTTCCGCGTGGTCTCCAACGTGGGGGAAAGCGCCGGTCAGACCGTGAAGCATCTGCATTTCCATGTCCTCAGCGGGCGGGATATGACTTGGCCGCCGGGCTGAACCGTCGATCAATTTAAGAAAGGGGCCGCAGCCGTGAGAAGACTTGCCGTATTTGCATACTCTTTTTCGGCGGCGGCCTTCCTTTTGGTATTCCTGCGGCCCGGTATGGCGTTTTTGCTGGCCGCGGGCGCTCTGCTGCTGGCGTTTGGACTGTGTTCGATCCTTCTGCGGGGCAAGCGGCGGGGCTTGCGTTTCCTGCGCTGCGTCCTGCCGGGGCTTGCGCTGGCCTGCGTCAGCTTCGCCCTGTGGAATCAGCTGATCCTCCGTCCGGCGGAGAAGCTGGTGGGGGAGGAACGCCAAGTGGAGGCGACGGTGCTGGATTATCCGCTGCCTGCGGCCTACGGTGAGAGCCTGACGGTGCGGATCGGCAGGGTGAAATGCCGCCTCTATCTGGACGATGCTTCCGGCCTGGAGCCGGGGCAGCGCATCGCATTCGACGCCAGGATACGCTTGACGGAGGAACGGACCGGCGAAGATTATCACCTTACCACGGGGCTGCCCCTTTTTGCCTATGGAAAGGGGAGCGCCCGGCTCCTGGGGAAAGCCGAAAGGCAGTGGCTCTATTTCCCGGCGAAATTTGGGAAACGCCTGCGGGACCACATCGAGGCTGCATTCGATGAAGCTACTTCGCCCTTCCTGACGGCCATCCTCACCGGGGAGCGCAGCGGGATAAAGGCGGATGGGTTTTTCTATTCCATGATGCGGGAAGCGGGGGTGCTCCACTGCATCGCGGTCTCCGGTATGCACCTATCCTTTCTTGTGTCCTTCCTGGCTGTTATCCTGGGAAGGGGGAAGCACAGCAGCCTGATCTGCATCCCCGTGATCCTCCTTTTTATGGCGGTCACAGGCTTCACGCCCTCTGTGGTCCGGGCGGGCATCATGCAGCTGGCTGTCTGCGGCGCAGTGCTGCTGGACCGGGATTATGACAATCACAGCGCCCTGGCGCTGGCTCTGGCGGTGCTGACGGCGTTCAATCCCTTTGCCAGTCACAATGTGGGGCTTTTGCTGAGCTTCTTCTCCACCCTTGGCATCCTCCTGTTCTATGAAAAACTGCGCAAAAGCCTGTTTCCCGTACCGAAGGCGTGGGAGAAAAAGCTGCCGGGAAAAGTCGCCGGCTATCTGCGAAGCTCTCTGGCTGTGAGCCTGAGCGCCCTTGTCCTGACGCTGCCGATCACGGCCGTCTGCTTCGGGCAGATCCCGCTGCTGGGCCCGCTTGCCAATCTGCTCATCCTCTGGGCGGTGACCCTTTGCTTCGGCTTCGCCCTGATTTCCGCTCTCTTGGGATTCCTGTGGATGCCGGCCGCTGTGATCGTCGGCTGGCCCGCCCGCTGGCTGGTGAAGTACATCCGTCTGGTGGTCACCGCTGTCGGGCGGCTGCCCTTTGCCTCGCTGTACCCTCAGAATGAGATGATCGCCCTCTGGCTTGTCTGCCTCTATCTGCTGATGGCGGCCTTCCGCTTCCTGCCGGGGATCGAGCATCGGCTGCGGGGCTTTTCCCTGGCGGCGGCGGTCACCCTGGCCTTCAGCTGCGCCGCGGGCGTTGTCCTATATCGGCAGGATACGCTGGACACAGCGGTGCTGGACGTGGGACAAGGCCAGTGCATGGTGCTGACTGGCCGGGATTTCACCCTGGTTGCGGACTGCGGCAGTACGAGCGCCACCGAGGATCCGGGGGATACGGCAGCCCGGTATCTGCTCAGCCGGGGCAGGATGAAGGTGGATGCCCTTGTCCTGACCCACTATCATGCAGACCATATGGACGGTGCGGAGGAGCTGATGCGCCGGATGCCCGTGGGCATGCTGCTGGCGCCGCCGCCGGATAGCGAGGAGGCGCGCTCGCTGCTTATCTTTGCAGAGGAAAGAGGCACGGAGGTCTGCATCGTTTCTGAAGAATTGCGGCAGCTTCGTTTCGGGGAACTGCAGGCTGTGATCGTGCCCCCGCTGGGGAACGTGGGGGATAACGAGGAGTGCCTCTGCGCCCTGTTTTCCGTGGAGGACTACGAGGTGCTGATGACCGGGGATGCCTCCGGGGCCACGGAGCTGCGGCTGCTGGAGCGGCTGCCCATGCCGGATATCGAGCTGATCATCGCCGGGCACCACGGCTCCGCGAAATCCAGCTCAAAGGCTTTGCTGGACGCCGCTGCGCCGGACGTGGCGGTGATCTCCGCGGGCCGCAACAGCTATGGGCTTCCCTCGGAGGAAGCCTTGGCGCGCCTGTCTGCCGCAGGGGCCGCCATCTATCGGACGGATCGGGCCGGAACGGTGGAGATCCGTTATCGTGCTCAGAAAGGAGCAGCCGATCATGAGTGAGATCAAAGCGGATGCGCTGCGCAGGCAGCTGAAGAGCGGCCAGCTGGACCGCTGTTATCTGCTCTGGGGGAAGGAACACTATCTCCAGGAGTACTACAGCCGGGAGCTCAGAAAAACCGTCCTGGGCGGGGAGGACGATCCCTTCAATCTGCGCCGTCTGGACGGGAAAAACCTGGACCTCCAGGAACTGGCGGATGCGGTGGACGCCTATCCCTCCTTTGCGGAGAAGGCCCTGGTCGAGCTGCGGGACTATGATCCCTTTCAGCTCCCGGAGGAGGAGTGCAAGCGCCTGTTTGCCATTCTGGGAGATCTCCCGGAGTATTGCTGCCTGGTTTTCCTCTATGACACGGTGGAATTCAAGCCCGATAAAAGGAAAAAGAAGCTCTGGGAGCAGCTGAATCAGCTGGCGACATTGGTGGAATTCCCCCTCCAGGAACAGAGCGACCTGATCCGCTGGGTGCAGAAGCATTTTTCTGCCAGGGGAAAAGAAATCACTGCAGAGGACGCGGCTTACCTGCTGTTCCTCTGCGGCACGCAGATGGAAAACCTCACCAATGAGATCGGCAAGGTGGCCGTATACACCGCCGACAGGCAGGTCCGGCGGGAGGATATCGATGCGGTGGCGGTCCCCATCGTGGAAGCGCAGACCTTCAAGCTGACGGATGCCCTGGCGAGGAAGGAGTTCGACCAGGCTGCGGAACTGATGTACAAGCTGTTCCAGCTCAATACGGAGCCCGTCGCCATCAACGCCATGATCGGAAGCCAGCTGCGAAAGCTGTATGCCGCCCGGCTGGTAAAGGAAGCCGGGGGCACGGCTTCCACCCTTACCCAAATGGGGGGAGGAAGCAGCGATTACGCGTCCCGCCAGAATCTTCGCATCTGCACTGCCTTCCCGGAGGAATGGTATCTGCGTATGATCCGCCTCAGCGCCGAAACAGACTTTCGCATGAAGACCAGCCAGGGCGATCCGGAGGACCTTCTCCGCAGTCTGTTCGTGACCATGGCGGCGGAAGCATGAAGCCGCGGCTCCGCGAGGCCCTGGTGGTGGAGGGGCGGTATGATAAAAACAGCCTGAAGCAGGTGGTAGACGCTGTGATCCTGGAGACGCGAGGCTTCCGTGTCTTCAAGGACCGGGAACTGCGGGACCTTCTGCGCTTTTACGGAGAGACCAGGGGCCTCGTTATTCTGACCGACAGCGACGGCGCAGGCTTCCTCATCCGCAGCCACCTCCGGGGCGTCGTGCCGGGGGAGAAGGTCAAGCATGCCTATATCCCGGAAGTGCCGGGCAAGGAAAAACGAAAGACCCAGCCGTCCAAGGAAGGAAAGCTGGGCGTGGAGGGCATGCCCCCGGAAGTGCTGCTGGACGCCCTGCGACGGGCAGGCGCTACCTTCGAGGGGGAAACGAAGGAAGCCGCGGGTGGTAAAGCCCTGACAAAGGCGGACTTTTATGCCCTGGGCTTCAGCGGGAGAGCGGACAGCGGCGCGAAAAGGAAAGCCCTGGCGCGAAGCCTGGGCTTTCCCGAAAAGATGACGGCAGACGCCCTGCTGGATGCCGTGAATACGATGCTCCTTGCGGGACGGCTAGAGCTGTCTTTCTTCGATGCATACCGCGCCGATCACCCCGATCAACAGGACGGCTGAGGCGGTCCTGATCAGCTCAAAACCGAGCTTGTGTACAGCATATGTAGCCGGTGTCAGCGGCGCCGCCCGCTCCAAAAGGAGCAGCGCGCCTGTCAGCAGGATACAGGCCCAGATGAGGCTGAGCTTTTGTATGCGGAAAGCCGCCGGGCACATCCGGCCCGCCCGCTGCAGGATCCTGCGGATCAGCATGAAGCATCCCTCCCGTTACAGAGTAGCAGGATCTCAGTCCGGAAATCAAGTCGAAGAATCTGGAAATGAAAAAAGGCTTTACGAGCAGAAAAGGTTTGATGTATACTAATTTAGTTAAAAGAGGGAGGTCGAGCCAATGCGCTGTCCATACTGCAGCTACAGTGAAAGCAAGGTCATAGATTCCCGGCCCGCCGAGGAGGGCACCACCATCCGCCGCAGGCGGGAGTGCCTCAGCTGCGGCAAACGTTTCACCACTTATGAGATCATGGAGCGGCTGCCCCTGCTGGTGATCAAGCGGGACGGAAGCCGTCAGAGCTTTGATCGGGTGAAGGTCATCAACGGCATGGTGAAGGCCTGCGAAAAGCGGCCCGTGCCCGTGGACCAGATCGAGCGGGTGGCGGATGAGATCGAGCAGGAGCTTCAGAGCTCTCTGGAGCGGGAGGTATCCAGCGAACAGATCGGCGAAATGATCATGGACCGGCTGCGGGATATGGATCAGGTCGCCTATGTGCGTTTTGCTTCCGTTTATCGCCAGTTCAAGGATATCAATACCTTCCTGGATGAGCTTAATAAACTGCTCAAGGAATCCAAATGATCAGAATATGCTCCCGACGCGCAGTTGCTCCATGACCAGGAGACTGCGCAGTCCGGCGGTGAGACGCAGGTAGGAAGCAAGGATATCCCCTTCATCCCGCCCGGCGAGGGCGCCCCGATAATCGCAGAAGGCTGCATTCAGGGCGTCGATGTCCGTGTGCCGGATGAAGATGTGGGTGTAGAGATCGGCATCCGTCCACTGTGCTTCCGCTTCCTGCGCCGCGTGGGCCGCCTGCTGCCAAAGCCCGTTCCGGGCGGAAGCATATGCTTCCTCCACGAGGGTATCCAGGCTGGAGGTGAGCGTCTCCAGCCTGTGCTGGTTCCAGACGTTTCCGACCAGGATGAGGAGCAGGAGGGCGAGAGCAAACAGTTCTTTTTTCATTTGGCGTCCTTCTCCTGCAGAAAGATATTCCCCAGCTCATCCAGGTTCATATAGCTGATTTCGGAGGGTGAACGGAAGCCGCGCCCGCGCAGCTGCCGAAGCAGCCAGTCCTCGTCCTTGCAGAGCTTCCGCAGGTTTTTCCATTCCACCTTCCCATCGTTGATGACCGTGACGGGGAGGCCGCCGTCAGGAGCAGAAATGCCCATCTGCGCCGGAGTCACCGCGTGACATTCCGCTTTGAGCAGCACGTTCAGCGTCCCGTCCGTTTCCAGTATGGCACAACGGACCGTGCTGAGGTCCGTCACGCCTTTGCCGCGAAGCTCTTCGCAGAGCTCGTCCAGGGAGAAACGGTTGCGGCGCAGTTCCTTCAGCAGGATGCGCCCGTCCCGCATCAGGATGCTGGGCCGACCGAAGCAAAGGGCGCGAAAACCGCTGCTTTTTAGGCTGAGCCAGGAAATCAGCAATTCACAGCACAGCAGGATAGCGATGGGAAGCAGCCCGTTGAGCAGTGGTATCCCGATGTCCTGCAGCGGATGCGCGGCCATGTCGGTGATCAGCACCGCCACGACCAGCTCGCTGGGCTCCAGCTCCCCCAGCTGCCTTTTTCCCATGAGGCGCATGGCGGCATAGATACAGAGAAATACGATGAGTGTGCGAACGGTGATGACAGCCAATCCTGCGCCTCCCTTCGTTCACAGTATCCCAATCCGATGCGCCTATATAATTGCCATTTTTTGAAATTATCGATATAGACGCGGTACGGGGCAGGGGAAAAAGGCGCTTCTGCCGGGTATCAAGCGAGGAGGAGAAGGACAAGCTGAAGGCCGGGGAACTCCCGGATATGGGCAGGTCCGCCCCGTTCCGGATGGGAAGAACCCGCTCGGAAGAGGACCGGTTTTTCGATCTAACGGCAAAACTAGGAGAGGATTATAGAGATGACGCTGAAAAAAGCATGGATACTGCTGCTGGCTGCGGCAATGCTCCTGGGCTGCGGCTGCACGATAGTGAAGAAGCCCGAACCGACGGCGCCTGCGATCTCCGTCCAGGATACGCCTGTGCCGACGAACACACCGGCGCCCACTGCGCAGCCTGCGCCGACGCCGACCACAGCGCCCACGCCGGAGCCCACCGCAGAGCCCACACCGGAGCCGACGCCGGAACCCACGCCCGCGGAATTCGAGGGATATCGCCGCGGCCTCTATTCTTTCGACGATCTGGTGTATGAACGTCCCGATTTCGACAAGATCGCCGCTGAGATCGAGGCTGTCCGCGTCATGGTGACGGACGGGACGTCCAGCGAGGATATCCTGGCAGCCTACGAAGCGCTGGATGAGGAGTTTTATTCGATCAACAATGCCTACGCCATCGCGTCCCTCTTTTCTTCCATGGACACCTCCGACGAATATTATTCCTCAGAGGAGGAACTGCTTGCGGAAAAGAGCAGCGAGCTGCAGGTGCTGGGGACCAAGCTGGAGATCGACATCTATGAGTCCGAGCATCGGGACGTCGTTTTCTACGACTGGACGGAAGAGGATTTCGCCTATTTGCGCATCGCTGAGAAGCTGTATGACGACGAGTATGTGGCCTTGAATACCCGCCTGGAGGGCATCACCACGGAATACTGGAATGCCCAGACGGACACCACGGTGACCTACCGCGGCGTCGAATATACCCGCGATGAACTGGACGAGCTGAATATCGACTCCGAGACCTATTATACTCTCCTGAATGAATACTACCGCAATCTGAACGCTGTAGCCGGGCAGCTCTATCTGGAATTGATCGGCATTGAGAAGCGGATCGCGGAAAAGGCCGGATTCGACAATTATGCAGAATTTGCCTACGAATTCGAGTACGAGCGGGATTACACCGTGGAGGACGCGGCGGAGTTGTCCGCCGCCGTCAAGAAATACTGCGTGGATGAACTGGAGAGCCTGTACAACGGCCTGACCAATCCGGAGCGGCTGGGCCTTCAGACAGCCTTCAACGGCACGAACCAGCTGGAAAAGCGGCGGGAGTATATCGAAGAATATGTGCATGAGATCTCGCCGGATATGGTGGAAGCATACAATTATCTGGTGGAATATCAGCTCAGCGTCCTGACGGATAGCCCGGTCAGCCGGGCGGGGGCCTACACCACCTTTATGCCCACCTACGACATCCCCTTCATCTATATCCAGGAGGGCGGCGGCTTCTATGACGTCACGACCTTCATCCACGAGTTCGGCCATTTCTACAGCAACTATATGGGCGGCAGGGAAACCGCATACCAGATGAGCTTGGATATCAAGGAGATCTGCTCCCAGGCCAACGAGCTGCTTTTCCTGCCCTATTACGGGAAGTACTACAAGCCGGACACCTATACCGGCGTCGTCAAGTATCAGATGATCAACGCCCTCAGTTCTTTGATCGAAGGCTGCCTGTATGACGAATTCCAGCAATATGTTTTCTCCCATGACCTGAAGACGGTGGAGGAGATCAACGAGGCCTTCTGCGAGATCAGCCGCTCCTATGGGATGGGGGACGATTATTACTATGTGGACCTGGATTACGTCTGGGTGGACGTGCTGCACAACTTCGAAGTCCCCATGTATTATATCAGCTATGCGACTTCCGTTGTTCCCGCGCTGCAGATCATGGAGCTGTCCCTGACCGACCGGCAGAAAGCCATCGGCGTCTATAACGATATCGTGACCAGCGACCCGAAGCTGAGCTTTTCCCAGGTGGTGGCGGACGCCGGACTGGGGGACCCCTTCGACGCACAGACCATCGCGGATGTGGTGAATGCCATTGTGGATTATACCGGCGTCGGCAGCCATGTAAGCGTCCCCTGAAATAACGAGATAAAAACGAGCTCCTCTGTTTCGGCAGAGGAGCTCGTCCTTTTCAATCATCAGTCCAGCTTTCTTTTACTGTCGCGGAATTCCGTGAGGCGGGTCTCATAAGCCTGCAGCGCTTCGGTAAAGCAGGCGGGCAGCCCCTCGCATCCCAGGGAGGCCATCAGCCTTTGGGTGAGCAGCGGGTTCAGCACCAGCAGCGGCCCCAGAAGGTAGGTGCCGATGAAGTTGCCGACCCGGTAGCCTTCGTAGGCGCAGTCCGGGTCCAGGCCGATCCCTCTGGTCACCTTGGCAAAACCGCTGAGGCCTGCGCCGGGGACGCTGTGACTGAAGCGGCTGTTGAAGGCGGTGATCTCGATCCCCTCCGTATTTCCCAGGAAAAACCCATTGTAGCGGTGGGCGATGTCACGCCGGGAGTGCAGTTCCACGATACCCAGGCCTTCCAGGGTCGTGTCCCCCGCGGTGATGCTTTTTCCCAGCAGCTCCATGCTGTTCCCGGTGAAGAGCCCGTGCAGGCCGCCGTTCAGCTTCTCGGCCAGCGTTTCCCCAAAGGGACGCAGCTCTTCCAGGGCGATCCCCTGTCCCCGCTCCGTCATCGGGCCGGAGTAGATGAAGCGGACTTCCGGATCCGTGACGAAAGCGGGGGTCTCCCCGATATGTGTCTCCACATATTCCGCCTGGGGCAGGCATTTGCGCAGATAGCGCATGTTCGCGCCGTCCCCATAGAGGTTCCCCAATTCAGGATAAAGGTATTCCAGCTTCATGCGTTACGCATCCTTTCCGCGATGGCATCCCTGACTTCCATAGCTTGCCCGTGACGGTAGACCTCAAACAGGACGAAGACCTTCTCGCAATCCTCCAGCTTCACCTGCGCCGCGGCGTCGGAAGCTTTCTTCACCGCTGTGACCCGCTGCGGGTCGGCCCCGGCCAGCAGCAGCCGCAGCCGCGTATCCAGGCACCGGGTACCCACCGCCAGGATCTGAACGATATCCTCGTCGCAGAGAAATTCGAAATCCGCGTCGTAGAGCCAGGCGATGTTTTCCGAGGAGGTTTTTTCATCGAACACATCATCCAGCATCAGAACGACGGCTTTTTTGCCGGGTGTATTGAGAACCATGTCGAAATTCCGCGAACAGGCGACGGCATTGAGCCCCTTGGCCATGGATGCCGTCAGCTCCCAGCGCCCGATCTCCTCGCTGCGCAAGCGGGTCTGCACGACCTTCAGCTGCCCCATGGCGCCGGCGATCTCCTCGGCGGAATAGCCCATGTGTCGAAGAAGGGTGACTGCGGCCAGGGCATTGTAAAGATTATAGACTTCGGGGGAGGGCATGGGATACTCCTGCCAGATCGTGGATTCCATGACGGTGATCTTTCCGGCTTCCCGGTCCGCAGAGACCAGGAGATAGTCGGGATCGGGGGAATGCCAGCCGCAGGAATCGCAGTGAGCCTTCCCGATATGATGGTAGCGGCGGAAGTCATAGACGATGCGCTCCCCGCATACGGGGCAGATCTGCACATCCTGCACCAGGTTGTCCCGAAGCGGCGGCTCCTGGGGCAGCTTGTCCACGGAGAAAAGCGTGCGGTTGTTCAGGGGCGCCAGGGAAGAACTGATGGGGTCGTCCGCGTTCAGTATCAAGTGGGTGGAAGGATCGATGCTGGACTCCATCAGGTCCGCAATGTATTCGGGATGGGCGTTCCGGCGCATGGAATCCCGGAAGAGGTTCGTAACGATGAGATGATCCGGCTTCAGGATCGGGAACAGCTTGGCGGCACTGCGCTCGTCCATTTCCAGAACGCCCAGCTTTTTCCGGCATTTTCCGCCTAGGGTCGCCGCCGCGATGAGGGAGGTGGCGGCTCCGGCGTCGATATTGGCGCCCAGCCGGTTGGACACCGGATCCATACCCATGGTTTCAAAGATATCGCACAGCATGTTGCTGACCGTGGTTTTTCCGTTGGTGCCGGTTACGCCGATCAGGGTCTCCGGACGCCCGATCCGCGTCAGAAAATCCGGACAGATCGCCAGTGCGACCTTTCCGGGAGCAGTGGTGCCGCCTTTGCGTACTACGCGGCAGGCCAACTGTGCGGCTTTCGCGCTCCAAAGAGCGAAATAAAACGACAGCTTTTCCATTCTTGTGACTCCTTCCAAGACTCCCTGAATTCTATCACAGCAGGGTGAAATAATACAAGGGTTATTGCCAGAGAAAGGGAAAAGTGTTAAAATATGCCCGATCAACAGAGAGGGGGCGGCAACTCTATGGCAGAGCAGGACAGCCGTTCGGCATACCTTGCAGCCCGGCGCATGGGCCGGAGGTTCGTATCCGAGCACGAGCGGGAAGCTACCAAGGGCTATTTGCCTGTGCTGGAAGACATCATGCGGGGCGTCGACGTACTCGGTGAGATCAACCTGGGCTATCATGAGATACCCCTGGCGCGCGTGGTGGGGACGCGTACAGCCGCCCGCAGCAATTCCTTTGCGGGCAATTTCATGCCGCTTCTGGCTGACGATACGGAATTCGCCATCAAGTGGAAAAAGGTGTACGAGAGCCAGCTGGTGGAAGGGATCCGGGAGCCCATCAAGGTCTATGAATACCTGGGCCGTTACTATGCGCTGGAGGGGAACAAGCGCATCAGCATCCTGAAATATGTCGGGGCCGCTTCCATCTACGGGAATGTGATCCGTCTGCTCCCCGAACGGAACGAGGACAACGACGAGATATCCATTTATTACGAATTCCTGGATTACGACAAAAAGCTCTTCCTGGATGACCTCTGGTTCAGCCGTCGGGGCAATTTCACGCTGCTGGCCCGCCAGACGGAGGATTACCTGGCAAAGCACCGGGAGGTCAACGGAAGCGTCGAGGAGGTCATGACCACCGCCCACCGCCGCTTCCGGGAGGCTTTCCGGGTGGCGAAGTTGGACGACGTAGACCTCACCACCGGCGACGCGCTGGTGGAATATATCAAGATTTTCGGCTATCCCTACGCGGAGAACCAGGTGGATATGGTGAAGAATATCCGCAACGCCAAGGCGCAGTTCCTGGTCGCCGAGGGGGTGCGCCGCCGGGATACGGTGGAGATTTCCGCCAGCGAGGTCGAGACGGTGCAGACGCGGGGGCGGGTACGCCGTTCCCAGATCCGGGCGGCCTTCGCCTTTGACGACGACGCGGAGACCAATCTCTTCACCCACTGGCACACCCTGGGCATCGACCGGGTGGAAAAGAAGTACAAGGACAACCTGGTGGTAGAGCGGCTGTTCCACGTGAACGACTATCCTGGCGGGCCTTATGAAGCGCTGCGCTCCCTTGCGGAAAAGAAGCCGGACGTGCTCTTTACCACCAGCCCGACCATGTCGGACGCCAGCCTGCGCATCGCCCTGGAGAATCCCCGCATGATCGTATTGAACTGCGACCTGCCCAAGGAAGGAAAGAACCTGAATACCTATTTCAGCAAAATGTTTGACCTGACCTTCCTCTGCGGCGTACTGGCCGGCGCCATGAGCCGCAGCGGCGTGGTGGGCTATATGGATTACGCCGCCTGGGGCGAAGAACGCACGACTTATGAGATCAACGCCTATGCCTTGGGCGCCAGGCTCATAAACCCGCGGGCCAAGACCGTGGGCTATACCCTGCGGGGCATCAATCGCTGGAATGAGCATGACAAGGCTCGCCAGGTCATGGCAGCCCAGGGAGCCGACGTGGCATTCTGCCGCCATTCCCCGGACAATCCCCTGGATCGGATGGCATTCCCGGAGATCTACGCCCAGCTCTATGCCATTTCCCCGGAGGGGTACACCCTGGAAAGCTATGCCGGCGCTTCCTTCGACTGGGAGCATTTTTACGATAAGGTCATCGGGGATGCCATAGAGGGGCGCACCGCTCTTCTGGAGGGCCGTCACCTGAATGGGAACCCCATCCATTTCGGCTGGGGCATGTCCACGGGCATCATGGATATCTACACCGTCAATGCAGCCATCGGCGAGCGGGCCGGGCGACTGCTGGATATCTTCCGCGACCTGGTGCGGGAAAACCGCCTGCATCCCTTTGAAGGGCCGATTTGGGACGACCAGGGCGTCCTTCGCATCGACCACGGGGTGGTGCCGCCCCTGTTGGAGATACAGCGTATGACCTGGCAGGAGAGTGCCGTTCGGGAACTGAATCCGCTGTAAGGCAGCTGAAAGAAAGCAGCAGTGCGCCCCTAATCCGGGCGCACTGCTTTTTCGTCGTCGTTCTCTCCGACGGTGAATTCCGTCCATTCGACGTGGTTGTACTGCATGACGTCTTCTGCCTTTTTCATGCCCAGCTTTTCGTAGAAGGGAACGGCCTTTTCATTGGCGACCAGATAGACGGCGATATCCTTTTCCCCTCCGGACAGCGCAAGGGCTTGCTGCATCAGGCTTTTGCCGATGCCCTGCCGCTCATAGCGCCTGTCCACGCCAAGATCGGTCACGTACAGCCAGTAGGCAAAATCCGTCAATCCCAGCAGCACCCCTATGAGGCGGCCCTCCTCATTTCTGGCGGCCAGACTGACGGGGGCGTTCTTCAAAAGCCTGGCGATCCGTTCCCGGAACCGTTCCCTGGGATACTGGGAGCCCAAATCGGTACGCTTCAGAAAATCTATGTATTCTTCCGCAGTCAGACGTTCCCTGGCGATACTGTACATAATGCTGTCATTTCCTCCAGACTCTGGGAGAGAAAAGCATCAGGATCGGGAAGATCTCCAGCCGTCCCAACAGCATGCAAAGGCTGAGTACGATCTTGCTGAGGGGGGAGAACATGATGTAGCTTCCCATGGGGCCGACCAGCTCCAGGCCGGGGCCGATGTTGGAGAGGCAGGCAACGACGCTGGAGAAGGTGGTGGTGAGATCAAAACCATCCGTGGAAACGATGGCTGTGCCCAGGAAGAACAGAAAGAGGTAGCAGGCAAAAAAGACCAGGGTGGAGTGGATGGTCGAGTCGTTGATGGGTTTGCCCTCCAACCGCTCGATATTGACGCTGTGGGGCCGCAGCTGCTTCCGCAGCTCCAACCGGATGGATTTTGCAAGGATGAGGATACGGGAGCACTTGAGGCCGCCGCCGGTGGACCCGGCGCAGGCGCCGAAGAACATCAGCAGCACCAGCAGCCACTTGGAATAGGTTGGCCAGAGGTTGAAATCGGCGGTACCGAAGCCGGTGGTGGAAATGATGGAGGCCACCTGGAAAAAGGAGTATCGCAGGTTCTGAAGGAAGCCGCCGAAAGTCCGGCCCAGATTCAGCGCGATGGTAATGGCTGAAAAGAATACCACGCCCAAATACCAGCGGAGCTCTTCGCTTTTCAATGCCTCCAGGCCTTTCCCCAGAAGGATCAGGTAATACAGGTTGAAATTGACGCCGAAAAGGATCATGAACACCGTGATGACGGTGTCGATATAGGCGCTGTCGTAGTACCCGATGCTGAGAGAGCGGCTGCTGAAGCCGCCGGTGCCGGCGGTACCGAAAGCGTGGATGGCGCTGTCGAAGACAGACATGCCTCCGCAGATCAGAAGGATCGCCTCCGTCACAGTCATGCAGATGTAGATCCCGTAGAGCAGTATGGCTGTTTTTCTGGCGGAGGGCACCAGTTTGCCCACGATGGGACCGGGTACCTCGGCCCGCATGATATGGATAGAGCGGCTGCCGGACATGGGCAGCACCGCCATGATGAACACCAGGACGCCCATGCCGCCAAGGAAATGGGTCAAACTGCGCCAGAAGGTTGCGCCGCGGGTGAGGGCTTCGATATCGGGAAGGTTCGACGCGCCGGTAGTGGTAAAGCCGGATACGGTTTCGAAGACGGCGTCGATATAGTTGGGGATATCGCCGCTCAAGACAAAGGGGAGCGCGCCGAATAGGGAAAGCAGGATCCAGGAAAGCCCCACCACCACAAAGCCTTCCGCCGCGTATAGCTTCTGGAGCCGTGGCTTGAAGAGCAGAAGAACGGCGCCGCAGAGCGCCATGGCGACGGTCACCGCCAGAAAGGGAAGGGGGGATTCCCGATAGAGCAGGCAGATGATTGCCGGCAGCAGCAGCACGGCTGCGATGGTACAAAGGACCTTCCCCAGAAGCTGGGCGATCATTCGATAGTTCATAACAACCGACCTTATCCTTCAAATGTCGCGGCTGCGACCAGGGCTTTTGAGCCAGCGTCCAGAACGACCGGCAGCATCAGCCGTTCCTGGCAGCCTTGGAGCTCGGTGTTCAGCTCCCTGACACAGTCGAGGATCGCAGCCTCATCTTCCGGATGCTGAGACAGAGCGGATGAGAAGAGGGAAAAGCATCCGTTCCAGGTTTCGCTGTCAGAGGTGTTGAAGTGAACGCTCTGCTTTGCTGCCCGCAGCGCTTGGTCATATTCCTGGTATGTCAGGTAATAGCTGATCAGGTGCTGATGCAGGGAATTGGAGGGCACATCCATGAGCTGTTCGGCATATCGGTCCGCAAAACGCTTATAGTTGTTGTTATCCAATTCTGCGCAGGTGTTTAGATAGGAGACCTTCCAATCATTCTTCTCAAATACATCCACTTTGGCGGCGTATTCCAAGGCGCTGAAGAAACGGGTGACGCTGTGGGTAGATTGGCGGACCTTGGAATCAGCGCTCAGATTCAGGATGATAAGAACCGCATAGACCAGAGCCGTGAGGCCGGAAACCGCGGCGGCGGCCTTTCCAGCGGCTTTCCTCCCTAATTCCGGCGCGTAGCAGACGGAGCTGAGCGCCAGCACAGTGCAGGCATAGGGAAGATAAACGGAGGCGGACATGACGACCTCCATAGCACTGTGAAGGACGAGCATCACGAAAGCCGCGCAAAGCGCAGGGTGCAGGTTCCGATAGGGCGCGTCCTTTTTTCTGCCGCGCCAAAGAGCAGCGGCCGTGAGGAGCAGGAGGGAGAGATAGAGGACCAGGCCGATGATACCGCTGTCCAGCAAGACCTGGATATAGTGATTGTGGACGTATTTCGTTTCGTAATAGAAATCCTGATAGCCAAAAAGCAGCGTTTCAAAGCTCCCCAGCCCGGCGCCCAGAATCGGATAGTCCCGGAAGATCTTCATACCGTCCCGGAAGAACGCGCCGCGCTGGATCGCGTTTTCGTTTGCGCGCAGACCCTGCAGGCGGTTGGCGACAAAGCCGGGCAGCAGCGGATAACCCAGGTGCAGGGAAATCGATTCCGCCCCGATCAGCTCCGCCTCATGAAGCACCGCGCCCTCCGGCGAAGTGAAGGTCATATAAACGACCAGCGCGCCCTCCGGTACGGAAAACGACGCGTCGGCAGCGGCGCCGGAATACAGGGAAGTCTGCCGGTGCATAATGACTTCCAGCTCGTTCTGCGAGACGATGCGGACGTTGACGTCCCCGTCGGCGTCCATGGAGAGGGTGTAATCGCCGGCGGCAGGGTAGCAGGATCGACGCAGGGACTGCCCCTTTGCCAAAGCCGCGTCTCCCCGTGTCAAAAGGCCTGCCGCGGCATAGACGCATACGAGCACCAATACGGAGGCAAATACCGCCGCCGTACGCTTTTTACCGTTTTCCAACACTTCGGACAGGCGTGGGTAAAGGGCCAGTTCAAGGAAAACGGAAACTGCGGCGCTGAGCAGGGCAGTGACCAGAGGAAGCACCTTGCGGCTGTCGCTGACTTCAAAGAAACGGAAGGAGAGGAATACGGAAATCAGAACGGGAAGGGCGATCTCCAGCATGCGGAGAAACACGCAGAGGCGCCGTTTTCCCGCGAAGACCAGATAGACGATCATGCTGAGCAGGAAAAAAGCAGTAGCGCCGAGGCTGAAATTCAGCAGGAAGGTACCTGCCTGGAGCGCGGCAAAGACGACGGCAAAGACACGCTGCCTGCGGTTTTCTGCGGATTCCAGAAGATAGAGGGAAAGATTGATGCAGATGCCCAGCACACTGGCTGAGATATTGCCGTTGGCAAAGATACCAAACAGACGGGTACCGGTCTCGTAGCCGGTAGTCGCTCCCCGGAATCCGGGGATGAGATAGAGCAAACCGTGGGAAAGCCCGGCCGTAGCATTGTCGATGCTCAGGATCGCGTAAAACGCGCCGGTAGCGCTCAGCAGGAAAAGAAGCTTGCGGATGGAGGCTTCCTTTCTGGGCAGAAGGAAAAATACATAGAGTACGAGGGGAAGCGCCAGCAGCTGCTTTGAGTACTCCCGCAGGAAGAATCTGCCGGAAACGGCCCAAAAGACCCCCAGGCCAAGCCAAACCAAATATGCACCGTACAACAGGAAGAACAGCCGGGGCGATCTGTCTCGGTCCTTTCCGAAAAGAACGATACCGGCGATCACGGCGGATAGAAGGCAGCATATCAGGATCAGCCACTTCCGGTTATCCATAAACTGCAGGAGCGTGAGCATCGCCAAGGCCAGCGCCAGCAGCAGCGCGGGATACTCAAAGGGGAGCCTGCGCAGACCGGAGGGAGGGGAGCTGCCCTTCCGTGATTCAGGGCTGAGCTTCTTCTGCGTCCCCGTTTCCGTCGCCTGCCTGCTCCGATTCTGTGTCTCCGTTTTCGGGACAGCCTTCTTGTTCCGGCTGCGGGGCTCCGCCTTGGACGGGGTCTCCTTGTTCGGTTCCTGTATCTCCGTCTTCGGGAAGGGCTTCTGTTCCTGCTTGCGGACATCTCCCCCCGCTGTCGTCGGACTGTCCGTTTTCTTCATTTCCGCAATTGTCTTCTTTGATTTCTGCATGATGTTTGGTTTCTCCGATATCCATAAAGTGAAAGACCGTCATGAAAAGGATCTTTACGTCCAGAAGGAAGCTCCAGGTCTCGATATACCGAAGATCCAGCCGGATGCGTTCTTCGATGGAGGTATCTCCCCGATAGCCGTTGATCTGTGCCAGGCCGGTCATACCGGGCCTGACCTGGTGCTTCAGCATATAGAGCGGCACCGTCTCCCGGAACTTATCCACATACTTCGGAAGCTCCGGACGGGGGCCCACCAGGCTCATTTCCCCCCGCAGTACGTTGAGGAGCTGCGGAAGTTCGTCGATGGAGGTCTTGCGAAGGAAGGAACCGAAGGCGGTGATCCGTCCCTTGTCAAAAGAGGACCAACCGGATTTGTCGTCGGGTTTGGGTTCCCGCATGGAGCGGAATTTCAGCATGGTGAATTCCTTGCGCTGATAGCCCACCCTGGTCTGCCGGAAAATGATCGGACGGCCGAGGGTCATCAGCGTCCCCAACGCTGCAGCCAGCATCAAAGGGGAGGTGAGCAGAAGCAGCAGCAGACTTCCCGCAATGTCCATGGTCCGCTTGACAAATGCGTTGAACATGTTGTCCAGAGGGATGCGCCGAAGGTTGATAAGAGGAAGGCCCCCCACCTGGTCGATATAGGGTCTGGAAATCATATACGTGGCAAAATAGGGGATCAGGGAAAACTTCAGGCCGTATTTCTCCGTGAGATTGACGATATGCGCCATGGCGTCGAACTCATCGGAATCCAACGCAGCCACCAGTTCCTCCGCAGCAGTATCGCGGAGCACGTCGTCCAGCGTTTCCAGGGTCCCCAGGTAGGGCACGTCTGCGGTCAGCGGTTTGGAACCGACGGTTCCCAGCAGCTGGTAGCCCATCCAGGGCATTTCCGTGAGCGTACGGTAGTACTCTGCTGCCGAAGGGCCGGAGCCCACCAGGAGGACGGGCCGAACGTGGAGCCCGCGGGTATAGGCGGTCCTGCGGAGGCGGTAGTATAAAGCGCGCTTGCAGGAGAGTAATGCGGAACTGAAAACGAAGAAGAACAGCAGGAGGACACGGGATACGTCGATGCGGCGGGAGGTAAAATAGAACATTGCAAGCACGGCGGTACAGCCCAGGGAAACCAGAATGACCTGCTGGATGATCTGAAGGATCAGGATGTTCTGTCTGTCTTCATAGAGCCCCAGAATAGAGAACAACAAAAGGAACAAAAGCGAAATGAGAAGCGCGCTGCGGAAGTAGAACATCAGCGGCATGCTCTCTTCCCCCTGGAAGACCCAGAATCGAAAAAAGTAGGACAGCAGCATCGCCAGCACGATCAGAACGACGTCCGACAGGACATTGCATAATCGCAGGAAAAGCTGATTCTCTTTGTTCAAATGAGATGCACTCCAGTACCGCGCAGGGAGCAAAGCCTGCGCCTTATCTTTATCTGACAGGCGGTTATTCCACATTGGACCGGAATAGTGACCTATTTATTCATATTATTATATCATAATTCCAAGGAATGTAAATATCAAAATACGGGAAGGGGACACAGTGGAAAAGCAAGGGGAAACACAAAGCGAATTGCTTTTTTTTTCGCGCCATGCTAACATGATAGCAAAGGAGGGATAGGCATCGTGAGCAAGATCCTGTACGCCGCATCCGTCCCCATCCATTTGAAAAACTTTCATCTACCATACATAGACGCGATGGTTGCCCGGGGCGATGAAGTGTGGGTGCTCTGCAGCGGGGAGTTCCGGCAGAATGGCATCGCGGGCAGCATAGATCTTCCTATGAAGAAAAACATGCTGTCCCCGATGAATTTCCTTTCTGCGCTCCGCACAGCGAAGCTGCTGAAAAGGGAACGGTTCGACCTCATTTGCGTCCATACTTCGCTGGCGGCCTTTGTGGTGCGCCTGGCGGTTATGCTGGCGGGCAAGGGTGATACGAAGGTCGTCAATGTCGTCCACGGGTACCTGTTCGATAAGAAAACGAATCCTCTGCGCCGTACGATCCTTCTGACTGCCGAGGTTATTCTGCGCGGCGTCACGGACCGGGTGGCGGTGATGAATCGCTGCGACCTGGAGATAGCGGAAAAGCATCGTCTTGGGAAAGCTGTGATCATGATACCCGGCGTTGGCGTGGATTTTTCCCGTTTTGCCGCCGGGGACAGGTCGGGATTCCGGCGGGAGCTTGGCCTGAAGGAGAGCGATCTGCTGCTGCTTTTCCCCGGTGAATTCTCCGGACGGAAGAACCAGGCCTTCCTGATCGGCGCTTTGGCCGCCATGCCGGAGAACGTATATCTTGCCCTGCCCGGCCAGGGGCAGCGCCTGGAAGACTGCCGGAAGCTGGCGGGGAAGTTGGGTGTTTTAGGCCGCATCATTCTTCCCGGACAGATCAGCGACCTCAGCGATTGGTATGCCGCGGCGGATATCTGCGTCTCCTCCAGCCGTTATGAAGGCCTGCCCTTCAACGTAATGGAAGGGATGTATGCCGGCAAACCCATGGTGGTCACGCGGGTGAAGGGCCATACGGATCTGGTGACCGACGGCGTAGGCGGCTTCCTCTATGGCTGGAATGACCGGGAGGAATTCTGCGACTGTATACGGACCCTGGCGGGGGACGAGGAATTGCGCAGGATCATGGGAGAAAAGAACCAGGTCCTGGTACGGCAGTATGGACGCCAACAGGTGTTTTCCAAAGTGCTGGAGGCAATGACCACGGAAAGAACGCCCGCCTTTGAAAACGACGGTATTTTTTGAAAAAAACGAAACAAAACCCCACTTTATGCGTCTAAACCACACGGAAGGCAAAAAAACACCAGGAATATGTCGGTGGTCCTTGCGTTTTCCTATCCGGCACGCTATAATATCATATGGGTACATAGTAGTTTTAACCAGAAATCTATAATTTGGAGGTAATCTTCATGGGACTTATTAGTGCTGCTCTTGGCGCTGCCGGCGGCGTGCTGGCTGATCAGTGGAAAGAATACTTCTATTGTGAAGCAATCCCTGCCGATACCCTGGCCGTCAAGGCTTCGAAGCGGGTGTCCGGCCGTTCCAGCAATACGAAGGGGACGGACAACATCATCTCCAACGGCAGCGTGATCGCCGTGGCCGACGGTCAGTGCATGATGATCGTCGAGCAAGGCAAGGTGGTCGATCTCTGCGCTGAGCCGGGCGAATTCGTGTACGACATGTCCACGGAGCCCAGCATCTTCTGCGGCAGCCTGGGCCAGAGCCTGAAGGACGTCTTGGGCACCATGCTGAAGCGCTTCACCTTCGGCGGCGACGCTGCCAAGGATCAGCGCGTTTATTACTTCAACACCAAGGAGATTATCGGCAACAAGTACGGTACGCCTTCTCCCGTGCCCTTCCGCGTGGTGGATCGGAATGCCAACCTGGACATCGATATCTCCGTGCGCTGCTTCGGCGAGTACAGCTACAAGATCGTGAACCCTGCCGCTTTCTACTGCAACGTCTGCGGCAACGTCAGCTCCGACTATAAACGCAGCGAGCTCGACTCCCAGCTCAAGAGCGAGCTGCTGACCGCGCTTCAGCCTGCCTTCGCCAAGATCAGCGAGATGGGCATCCGCTACAGCGCCCTGCCCGCCCACACCTTCGAGCTGCGGGATGCGCTGAAGGAAGTTCTGACCCGCGACTGGAAGGAACAGAGGGGCATCGAGATCGCCAATGTGGGCGTCAGCAGCATCAAGGCTTCTGAGGAAGACGAGAAGCTCATCAAGGAAATGCAGCGCAATGCCGCCTACAAGGATCCCACCATGGGCGCCGCCACCATCATCGGCGCGCAGGCGCAGGCCATGCAGGATGCCGCCAAGAACAGCGGCGGCGCGGCTGTGGGCTTCATGGGCCTCAACATGGCCCAGGGCGCCGGCGGCGTCAATGCAGCCAGCCTCTACCAGATGGGTCAGCAGCAGGCACAGCAGGCTGCCGCCGCCCCCGCCGCCGAGGGCTGGACCTGCCCGAAGTGCGGCAAGGCGGGCAACACCGGCAAGTTCTGCGGTGATTGCGGCGCGCCCAAGCCTGCGGATGCGGCCGGCTGGACCTGCCCGAAGTGCGGAGCCGTCAACAAGGGTAAGTTCTGCGCGGAATGCGGCGCACCCAAGCCCGCGGGCGAACCTCTCTACAAGTGCGACAAGTGCGGCTGGGAGCCTGAGGATCCCAAGAATCCTCCCAAATTCTGCCCCAACTGCGGCGATCCCTTTGACACCGGCGACATCGTCGGCTGATCGGCAGACCGGAACCATCTTCTGCCGCCGCAGTTTTACCGACTGCGGCGGCGGAATGACAGTTAAAAGACTGGAGGCCAAAAATGGGACTTTTTGACAAGAAATTCTGCAGCATCTGCGGTGAAAAGATCGGCCTTCTGGGCAACCGAAAGCTGGAGGACGGGAATCTCTGCAAGGAATGCGCGCAGAAGCTCTCCCCCTGGTTCAGCGAGCGGCGTCACAGCACGGTGGAGGAAATCAAGGGACAGCTGGCCTATCGGGAGGCAAATAAGGCCGAGGTCAGTGCTTTCCACACCACCCGCACCATGGGCGACCGGACGAAGGTCCTGCTGGACGAGGACGGCGGCAAATTCATGGTGACCTCCGCCAGCAACCTGCTGGAAGCAAACCCCGATGTGCTGAAGTTCGAAGATGTGACCGGCTGCGATCTGGACATCGACGAGCGCAAGGTCGAACAGAAGATGAAAAACGCAGAGGGGAAGGAAGTCAGCTATAATCCGCCCCGGTATAAGTATGAATACAACATGAGCGTCATCATCAACGTGAACAATCCCTATTTCGACGATATGCGCTTTCAGATCAATCCCAGCACCCTCCACGGCAAAACAGATCCGGATTACCGGCGCTGTGAGGCCATCGGCCTTGAGATCCGGAAAACCATGAACCAGATTCGAGACGGCATCCGGGAAGGCATCGCGGCGGCTGCTGCGCCCAAGGCTGCGGTCACCTGTCCGAGTTGCGGCGCGTCCACCATCCCCGACGACAAAGGCTGCTGCGAATACTGCGGCGCGGCGCTGAACGTCTGACGTACATAACTGCGGGCCTGCACGTTCGGTGCAGGCCCGCTGGCTATACTATTCGCTGATAGATCTTTGGGGTTATCGGTGAATAGTTTTATTTTTGCAGGAGGAGCAGATGAAAGAAATACCCTATCGCACAAGAATGACGGTGCCGGAAGACTGCATCGGCTATACGGACAAGGATGGCGTCAAGCACTACGATTTTTACCATCCCTTCGGCAGCGTTCAGAAAAACGAGATGGACTGCATGGAGTTCGCATCCCCGGAGACGCAGGATATCGGCTATCATGAGCACACCTTCGGCTGTGAGACCTTCTTTGTCACCAACGGGCAGATCGAAGGCTGTGTGCTTGGCCGGCGTTTCCTTATGGGGCCTGGGGATATCCTCCATATCCAGCCCTATATGGGCCATGCCTTCAAGCCCGCTTCCCCCGGCTGCCGGTTGAATATCCTCTTTCAGACCATGGATATGGCAAATACCACTGCCCGGCGGTTCCGCGTTCAGGATAATTTCCCTGGCAGGTATGAGGAGCCGGAGCTTCAGGAAGCTCTGGACAAGCTCTATGGACGGGTACCCCGGACCTTCCCGGATGCGCCTTTCGTGCCTGCAGAGCAGGTGCCCGCTCTCCGACGGGAGGGGACCGGTCTGCTGACGCATGAGGCGGAGGGAGTCATTCTCCGGTTGAAGGTCGGCCGCTGGGAGACCCACGGGGAGAAGGAGATTTGGGAACTGGTCATGCAGCAGGGCTTCGGCGCAGATCACCCAGCTCTTCGGCCGGAACCGTATTTCTTTTATGTGACGGAAGGCAAGGTCCGTTTTCGCATCTGGGAAGGGGAAAATAAGATATGTGAGTTCGAGGCGGAAGCGCAGACCCTGGTAAACATTCCTCCGCTTTACCCCTTCAGCTATGAAGCGCTGGAGCCATCCCGCATGCTGGACCTGGACTGCGCGGTCCAGCGGCAGGATCTGCTGGAAGAGCTGGAACGGCTGCGCGCCAAAGAGCCTGAGAAGCTGCAGGACGCGGCGTATATGCGTAATCTGCGGCACCGCTTCAATTGCTGGTATGAAAATGCCGGCCTGAGAAAATGAGTGCTATCGTTGGTCGTTTCGCGCCTACCCCCAGCGGACGGATGCATCTGGGAAACGCCTTTGCCTATATGATGGCCTGGCTCTCGGCCCGCAGCGAGGGCGGAGAAGTGGTCCTCCGGATGGAGGATCTGGACACCTTGCGCTGCACCGAGGAATATGCCGAGGGGATCCGGGAGGATCTCCGGTGGCTGGGGCTGGATTGGGACAGGGAAACGCCGCCCCAGCGTCTGCGTACCGAGGCATATGAAGAAGCGCTGGAATTGCTCAGGAAAAAAGCAAATGTTTTCCCTTGCTGGTGCACTCGCGGCAGCCTGAACCTGGTGAACGCCCCCCACGCTGCCGACGGGCATCCCATCCACCCCGCTTCCTGTCGCCTGCGCTCTGAGGAGGAGCGGCGGAGGATGAAAGGGCCGCCGGCCTGGCGGTTGGAAGCGCCGGACCTGACGATCCGTTTTACAGACGGGATATACGGGCCGTATTCGGAGAACCTGAAGACCGGATGCGGGGATTTCGTGCTGCGGCGGGCCGACGGAGTGTTCGTCTATCAGCTGGCGGTTGTGGTGGACGACGGGGCGGCAGGCGTCACCCAGGTGGTGCGGGGCTGCGATCTGCTTTCTTCCACTCCCAGGCAGCTCTATCTTTGCCGCCTCCTTGGCTTGCCGGAGCCCAGCTATTGGCATGTACCCATGCTCACGGATGGGGAAGGGCAAAAGCTCTCCAAACGGGATGCGGCTATGGATCTGCGGCAGCTGCGCAGGGAGCGCCGCCCGGAGGAGATCATCGGTTTGCTTGCTTACCGCAGCGGCTTGATCGACAGGGAGGAAGCGATTTCCCCGCGGGAACTCCTGGTGGAATTCCGCTGGGAAAAGCTGAAAAAGGACGATATCGCTGTCATTTGAGCAAAAACGGGCGGCCGGGTCAGTCCCGGCCGCCTTCTTCCATGCCTTGCCGCAGTTTTTCCAAGGCCCGCTTCTCCAGCCGGGAAACATAGCTGCGGGAGATGCCCAGCTTGGCGGCGACCTCCCGCTGCGGCAGAGCCGGGAGGCCGCCGAGCCCGTAGCGCAGGGATACGATCTCCCGCTCCCGCTGATCCAGGGCGGTCCCCAACAGCCGGCGGAGGCGCATGCTGTCCTCCTTCAGCGCCAGGCGCTCCAGAATGTCGTCCTCCTCGTAAAGCACGTCCTGGATAGACAGCCCGCCTTCTCCGTCGTTGTCCAGGGCGTCGGAAAGGGATACGTCCCCGGCGGCTTTTCGTTGGCTCCGGAAGTACATGAGGATCTCGTTTTCCACGCAGCGGGAGGCGTAGGTCGCCAGACGCACGCCCCGATCCGGCCGATAGGAGGAGATGCCCTTGATAAGGCCCACGGTACCGATGGAAATGAGATCGTCCTGGTCGCAGTTCATGGAATAGTACTTTTTGACAATGTGGGCGACCAGCCGCAGATTATGCTCGATGAGTTTTCCTTTGGCCTCCTCATCACCGGCTGCCGCAAGCGCCACATATTTCCGTTCCTCTTCCGCGCTGAGGGGGCGGGGAAAGGAACTGCCGCTGCCGCCCAGCCGAAGCATGAGGAAGGCGGAATTCAGGAGTAAGGTCAGCATACTGCTCAGCATGTTCCCGCTCCTTTCCAGGGAGAAGTAATACCAACTTATTCCGCCCCGGTTCGTCCACATTGTAAACAGTCGGTAAAGATTGATAAACGGGGCATGATCGTCTATCACGCCCCGTTTAGTGCATTTGCTAAGCATACGGTGAAAAGATAGCCTTCCGGCGCTTCCGGGAATTGAAAATCGACGTCGTCGTATCGGGTAACGAGCCGGTCCCCAGAAAACCCGGCGCTGAAGCGGTCACCGCGGAAGATGCCGGTCCCCTTCAGCTTGGCGTAGGCTTCCTTCACCGTCCATAACCGGACGGCGCGTTCCAGGGTATCCCCGTTCTCTATCCAGTCCCGTTCCGCAGCTGAATACCAGCGCCGAAGCACACCCTCACGGATCATGCGTTTTTCCTGCAGGTCGATACCCACCGGCCGATCTGCCACGGCAGCGGCGACAAAGCTTCCAGAGTGGCTGAGAGATACGAACAGGGGGCTGTGGGGGAGAAAAGGCTTGCCGGATTCGTCCTCCTCCAGGCAGTGGGTTTCTCCCGGTCTAAGCGCGGCCAGAAGATCCCGGCAGAGCAGCTCGGCGGACATGGACTGGGCCAGGCGCACCCCCCGCAGGCAGCTCAGGCGAAGGGCCCTGGGGTCGCTGCGGCCAAAAAGCAGCGCGCCCCATTGCCGGGCATCCGGGATCACGGGACCGTAAGCGCAGCGGCAGACCAAGACAAAAGCCTCCTTTCTCCCTCTGAATCTACTAAAGTTGTTGTATTCTCCCGAAATAGGGTATGGACAAAACGGGAAAAATGAGATATGATAACCTAGTAACATGTTCAGAGTATTATTACAGAACGCGATTGTCAAGAAGGAAGTAAACATGAAAAGAAGAACAGCCTGGCTGTTTGCCCTGATCCTGATCCTCAGCCTGACTGCCTGTCAAAAGAAAGGCGGATCATCGGCGACATCGGGAAACCTGGTCACACCGACCCCCTATTCTCCCCATATCAGCACGGAGACAACCGATGTGAGCGGGGAATACGCCGAAAAACTGAGCAGTTATCCATGGCTGGATACCTACGATATGAAGTATTTCCGCTTCTCTCCCGACGGGACCTACGAACACTTCGACGATAAGGATCTGACGCAAGTCATCGACGGCGGAAAATGGCAGATGCAAAAGGATGCGGAAGGGTATTTGACGCTGCACATGGAGGTGAGTGGGGGAGAGCCCTTCGACCTTTATGAGCTGGAATTATATGATCAGAGCATCTTTGCCCACAGCCTCACGGAAACGGCATATATTTGGCTCCTTTGCGATTCTGAGGAATAATCGAAACGCACAGTCGGTTGACCGGCTGTGCGTTTTTCGGTAGAGCGGTTATTTGGGGATCTTGGCCAGGGGTTTCTCCAGCAGGAAGCAGATCACCACGGCCAGGACCAGGTTTGCTGCCATATAGCTTCCGTTGTAGATGATGGAATACAGCACCGGGCTGGAATACATGGTTCCGGCGAATTCGGTGGGTTCCAGGATCTTGTAAATGGTGACGCCGCTGATGAAGTGGACGATAAAACGGCAGACGCTGCCCACCACGGCGCCCAGGGGCAGGCCGAATTTCACCTTGCGGACCAGGCCTCCGAGACCGACGACGGCGTAGGCGATGCTGTAATCCAGCAGGATGGACTGCCAGCCCCAGGCAAAGCCGCCTGCGAAGAAGCACTTGATGGTGCCGAAGATCAGCCCGGCAGCGACGCCCCAGCCGAAACCGCGCCGCCAGGTATAGATCAGCAGCGGGACCATGACGATGTCGATGGAGCCGCCCTCCGGCCAGATCTTGAATTTGATGAAGCTCAGCGCATAGGACATGGCGATGCAGAGAGCGCCCTCCACCAGGGTAAGCAGTTTTTGATGTTCTTTCATATGTGCCTCCGAAAAAAAAGATTGCGCCCGGAAATGCGGACGCAAAAACATAAACCCTCACGGGCTAGATTCCTACGCCGGCATTATCCGGATCAGGTTCCAGGGTTCGGAGAAGCCTCCGTCTCAGCCGCAAGCAGCACCCCTTTGAAATTGAACACATTGTAACCGGGGAAGCGGGGAATGTCAAGCCTTTCCGCTCCCTTGACCGTAATAAAGGAGAAGAAGATTATGAGCAGTATCCCCCAGAGGCTCAGCGAGCTGCGCCGGGAGATGAAGGCCCGGAGCATCGACATCTATGTGGTCCCCACAGCGGACTACCACGGCAGCGAATATGTGGGCGAACACTTCAAGGCCCGTCAGTTCATCACCGGGTTCACCGGCTCCGCCGGAACGGCGGTGATCACGATGACGGAAGCGGGATTGTGGACCGACGCCCGTTATTTCCTCCAGGCGGAAGCGCAGCTGGAGGGCAGCGGTGTGACCCTCTACCGGATGGCGGAAGAGGGCGTACCTACGATCCATGAATTCCTGTCGGAGAAGCTGCCCCAGGGGGGCTGCATCGGGTTTGACGGCAGGACCGTCAGCGGCACCGAAGGCCGGGCTTACCGGAAGCTGGCGGATGAGAAAAAAGGGCGCCTCCACGTGGACGAGGATCTGATCGGCCTCATATGGACGGAACGGCCGCCCCTGCCTGCCGGGAAAGTCTGGCGCTACGGCATCGAATACGCCGGGAAGAGCACGGCGGAGAAGCTTCATGCCGTGCGCGGGGAAATGGAGAAAGCCGGGGCGGTTTATCATATCCTCACCTCCCTGTATGACATTGCCTGGCTCCTGAACGTACGGGGCAGCGATATCGCTTTCGTCCCCGTGGTACTGTCCTACCTGGCGCTGACGAGGGAAGAATGCATCTGGTTCGTGCAGCCGGAAGCGGTGCCGGCGGAGATCGCCGCAGAGCTGGCTGATGCCGGCGTTTCGATGCGGCCTTACGACGAAGTCTATGCTTATGTAAAGACGATCCCGGCGGGGGAGAAGGTGCTGATGGACGCTTCCAGCGTCAACTACCGGCTGTGCAGCACCCTGCCCGCGGGGGTGATCCTTCGGGACCAGGGGAATCCCAGCACCCCTATGAAGGCAGCCAAAAACGAAGCGGAGCTGAAGGCCACCCGCAGCGCCCACCTGAAGGACGCGGTGGTGATGTGCAAGTTCCTCTATTGGCTGAAGACGAACATCGGGAGAATACCTATGACGGAGATCAGCGCGGCGGACTACCTGGCGGGGATCGCGGCGAAACAGCCGGGCTTCCTGGACCTGAGCTTCGGGACCATCTGCGGCTACGGGCCCCACGGCGCCATCATCCACTACGGCGCGACGCCGGAGACGGACGTGCCCCTGCAGCCGGAGGGGCTGCTGCTGGTGGACTCCGGGCGGCATTACCTGGAGGGCACCACGGACATCACCCGCACCATCGCCCTGGGGCCGGTGACGGCGGAAATGAAGGCGGATTTCACCAGGGTCGCCAGGGCGAACCTCAACCTGATGTACGCCCGCTTCCTCTATGGCTGCAGCGGCATGAACCTGGACATCCTGGCTAGGGAGCCCTTCTGGGAGGCAGGATTGGATTTCAAGCACGGCACCGGCCACGGTATCGGCCATGTGCTGAATGTGCACGAGGGGCCCAACGGCTTCCGTTGGCGCCGGAGCCCGGACCGCAGCGAGCATGCGGTGCTGGAGGAGGGGATGATCACCTCCGACGAGCCGGGCATCTATCTGGAAGGGAAATACGGCATCCGGCTGGAGAATGAGATCCTCTGCCGCAAGGGCGAGAAGAACGAATACGGGCAGTTCATGTATTTTGAGAATCTGACCTTTGTTCCCTTTGATCTGGAGTGCATCGACCCTACGCAGATGGACCGGAGCGAGATCGAAAAACTGAATGATTTCCATGCCAAGGTCTACGAAAAGGTCGCCCCCTATCTGGAGGAGGAAGAGGCCGCCTGGCTGAAGGAAGCCACACGGGCGCTATAAAATGGATCCCCGGCGGTTCAATCGAGCCGCCGGGGATTTTGCAAAGACGCATTAACCGAAGAAAACGCGGGAGCAGAAGGCAGCTTCGCCGCTCTGGCCGTGGACACCCAGGACGGACGCGCATCCCGGCTCCCGGCGCAGCAGAAGGGAGACCTCCTCCCCCTCGTGGAGCTCCCCCACGAAATAGAGCTCCAGCCGCCGCAGAAGACCATCAAAGGAGCCAGCAGCGCTGAGAGTATCAAAGATCATGTCGCCGTATCGGGAATTGTTCACGTGGCCCAGGCCATCCAGCCAGCTGGGATAGATCTTCCTGCGGTCAGCCTCCCGATACTTATCGAGCTCCGGCGTCATGCGGCTGTCAGCCTCCAGCAGGGGTTCGCCCGCGGGCAGGGAATAGCGTTCCAAATAGGTCCTGTCCCGGATGATCTTCCGGGCAGAGAGGTCGATGAGGCCGGAAAAGCAGGAGAAGGCCGCGGCCCGGCTCCCGTCGGCGTGGCGGTATTCCAGCTCGCGGCGGAACAGGGGACCCCTCCGCCCGGAAAACCAGGTGCGGCCCGTGAGCACCTCGCCGGGCTCGATGGGACTCAGCACCTCCGCGGTCAGGGAGAGAAAGGCCCAACTGATGTTTTCTTCCCGCACAAGCCTGGGGTTATCCATGCCGATATCCAGAAGATGCTCCTCCAGCGTCGTTTCAATGATGCGAAGGAGACCGGAAATCTGTATGTCCCGGCGGCTGTTCAGCATGGAGGAATCCACCAGCGCCCTGTATTCCATTTGCATTTCGTCCGTCATTGTCGTACCTCCCGAAAGGATGGGCGTATTATATACGTTTTTGTATGATATGGCAAGAGCCGATGCCTCCCATTCCGCGGCTTGCCCGCTGTCAAAAAACGGTTGAAAAGAAGGTTGCGATATAGTATGATGAAAGAAAAACAGACATACAGGAGGTAGAATAATGGTCCCATATTCCGATGATGAACTGAAGGTAATCGGCGAGCATATCAACACGACGTCCTTCGGCGGCAGATTCACCTTCAAAACCCCCAAATACAACACGCCCATCACCCCCAGGGAGAATGTGGCCCTTTGCGTCAAGCGGGAGAAGCCCTACTGGTTCCCCTCCTCCGCAGATTTTCTGAACATCGAATCACGCACCAACATCGACCATGTAGCCCGCGCCGAGGTCATGGACATGGGCCCGCCCTACAAGGAAGAAGAGAAGGGCGGCAAAGACCTGTTCGGGATCAACTGGGTCTTCGTGCCCACGGCGGGCGGCAGCATGGTGCAGCCCGGCAATCCCACCCTCCTGGACGCCAACGACTGGCCGGAGATCATCAAGTTCCCGGATATCGACGCCCTGGATTGGGATGAGTGCAGGCGGCTCAATTCCTGCATGAACGAAACCACCCGCAGCTTCTACGTCACCTTCCAGAACGGCATTTTTGAGCGGCTCATCAGCTTTATGGATTTTGAAGGCGCCGCCCTAGCCCTGATCGACGACGAGCAGCAGGACGCGGTCCACGCGCTGTTCAGCAAGCTCGTCGATATGTACAAATCCCTGATCGACCATTATCTTGAGATCCTGAATCTGGATGGCGTCCTTTTCCACGACGACTGGGGTTCCCAGCGCGCACCCTTCTTCTCCCTGGACGTTTGCATGGAGATGGTGGCGCCCTACCTCAAGCAGATCGTTGACTACTGCCACGAGAAGGGACTTTGGTTCCAGCAGCATTCCTGCGGCAAGAACGAGCTCCTGGTGCCCGCCATGATCTATGCGGGCGTGGATATGTGGCAGCCCCAGGCCATGAACGACGTGGAGATGCTGCGGGAGAAATACGGCGACAAGATCATGTTTTCCATCACCCCGCCTGCGGTGCCGAGAGACGCGTCGGACGAGGACGTGGACGCCGCTGCCAAAGCCTTCGTGGACAAGTATGCTCCCGATTTTGCGGAAAAGCCCTTCCTGGTGGGCACCTTCTTCGCCGATCCCCGCTTCACCAAGGCGATCTACAAATACAGCCGCATTGCCCTGAGCAAGTGAAGATTTCTGAATTGCAGGAGGCGTCCGCAGGTCCCTGCGGGCGCCTCTCGTTGAATGGAGCTATGAAAAAGACCCTGTGCATTCTGCTCTGCTTCCTCTTCCTCTGGGCTTTTCCCGCTGCCGCCGCGGAGGAGACGGGCATCTGCGGCGACAACCTGAGTTGGACGGTGGCCGACGGGGTGTTGACCATCTCCGGTCATGGCGACATGTATTGGTATGACATGGGCTCCGCACCCTGGTATCCTCTGCGCCAGAATATCCGCTCCGCGGTGGTGGAGGAGGGGGTCACCAGCCTCAGCTACTGCTGCTTTTTCTATCTGACAGAGCTGCGGGAGGCCTCCCTGCCTGGCACGCTGGGAAGCCTGGGCGGCATGGCGTTTTACGGCTGCCGCAGCCTGCCGGAGGTGACGATCCCGGCAGAGGTGTATGAGATCGGAGAGGATGTGTTCTACGGCTGCCGCAGCCTGACCGCCATCCGCGTGGACAGCGCTAACTCCAGCTATTGGGAGGACGACGGCATCCTCTATGCAGGGACGAGCCTCATCTGTTATCCCGCCGCCCGGCCTCAGGAACGGTATGAGATCCTCCCCGGCACGGAAAAGGTGGAACCCTGCGCCTTCTCCTATTCGCCGCTGGAGGAGCTCCGCATCCCGGAAAGCGTCCGCAGCTTTGACGCCACCGCTCTGACCGACTGCTATTTGCTGCGTGCAGTGGAAGTGGCCTGGGGTAATTGGTATTACACGGCGCGGGACGGCGTCCTTTACAGCGGCAGCATGGATACCCTCATCTGCTATCCCGCGCAGAAAACCGGCAGCAGCTACCGCGTCCCTGCGGAGGTGAAGAACATCGCCATCCGTGCCTTTGCCGGAAATGGGAACCTCCAGCGTCTGGAGGTCATGGGCAGCCTTCAAAGCATGGGCAGCCTTGCTTTCGTCAGCTGCGGCGCCCTTCGACGGGTCTATTTCCATGGAGACGTCCCGGAAGACATGGGGTTCAGCCCCTTCCCGGAGAGTGCCCGCATATTCTACCTGTTGGGCCAAAAGGGCTGGGATCGGATAGCTGGAAAGACCTGGAACGTCCGGGAAGTGCAGCCCTGGACAGAGGAAACGGACCTGCTGGGAAAGAGCGGACGGCTGACGCAATGACCGTACTAACCCGGAATTGGAGAATCGAAGTATGAGCAGACAGCGCGTTGTCCTCAGCTGGAATGACGAATTTTGCAGGCACTGTTTCGGCTGCATTGCCATGTGTGTCCGCGGCGCCCTGACCCTGGATCACGAACGGGGCGTCCTGGCCTACGACATCCGCAAGTGCATCCGCTGCAACAGCTGCCTGCGGGCTTGTCCCACTGGCGCGCTCCATACGGAACCTGTCGAGGAATGACGTTCTTTCACCCGGAAGAGAGCTTCCGGGTGATTTTTCATTGTATTTCCCCGGCAGGTCTGCTATACTCTAGGCAGAAAACTAAAAAACAAAAAAGGAGAATCGAGCATGGGAAAATATGACGATCTGATCTTTACGATCCCGCAGGAGCATCATTCCTGGTATGGCTTCGTTGCGCCCCGCGGCTTCTTCCGCGGCACGACGATGATGGAGAAAGCCCATGTGTACATGGACTGGACCGCCGTCAACAAGCCCCTGCCCATGGAGGTGCCCCATACCCACCACTGCGCGGATGAATACCTGGTGTTCACCAACGCCGACATGTCCAATTTCTTCGAGTTTGACGCGGAGATCGACGTGTGGCTGGGCGACGACGCGGAAAACATGGAGATGTTCACCATCACCCAGCCCACCATTATCCGTGTCCCGCCAAAACTCTACCACTGTCCCGTCAACTTCCGGAAGATCAATCCGGAAAAGCCCATCGTCTTCTCTGCCGTTTATTTGGACGGCGACTGGTCCAAGATCAACCGGCGCGTGAACGAGCAGGGCAGGGAGGAGTTCACCTATGACGGCGCGGGCATCCGACGCTGCGTCATGGACCGTACCAAGGAATGCATCTACTGCGGCAAGTGCTTCTCCAAGGCAATGAAGGCCATGGAAGAAAAGCAGCCCGAAGAGAAAAAGCCGGAGGAGAAGAAGGAAGCCGCCCCGCAGCAGCAGAACATGCTGGCCGCCTATTATGAGATGGCAAAGAAGCCCCGCACCGGCAAGTTCGACAAGTATGTGTATCCCTACAAGCCCGACGTGCATACCGACAGCCGCTTCATAAGCCCCCGCGGCGGCTTCCGCGGCACCGAGGAAATGGAAGAGAGCCGCCTGTGGTATCTCTACAACATCGTGCAGAAGGAATGCACCATCGGCGAAGTGCACATGCATCACGCGGTGGAAGAGTATCTCTTCTTCACCGGGGCCGATATCTCCAAGTTCTTTGAATTCGACGCGGAGATCGAGATCTCCCTGGGTCCCGATCCCGAACACCTGGAGACCTACACCATCACGGAGCCCACGGCCATCCGCATCCCCGCCGGCCTCTGGCATGGCCCGGTGGTCATCAAGCGCCTGGGCGCACCCATCAACTTCGAGCCCTTCTATCCCAATGGGAGCTACGGCAAGGTCGTTTACCGCGACGGGAAGTACATCTACGACGGCAAGGATCTGCCCAAGAAATAATGCTGCATGAGAATACCGCCTGCCCAGACCGGGCAGGCGGTATAAGCATGGGGACAGGGGCAGCCCCAGCAGGAGATCCACGTGGAAATGAGAAAGCAGCAGGGAGAGCGGGTTTTCCTCGGAGCCGGCAGGCGGTTCAAAGCATAAAAGCTCCGTCCCCGCATCCAGAAGGATCGCTTCACCGCCAGGCACAGAATGGGATGCGCTTGACCGGGAGATGCGGAAAAACGTGCTTGGAATCCGATACTTCACCCTTGACAATTGCCTTTGCCTGTGCTATTATCGCACAAATTCCACAGTGACCCAGCGAAACAACCGGGGTCCGGCGCTGTCATGGCGGAGACCGGCTGCGGAGGAAACTCTGGAGAAGCTCATCTTGCATGAGTGCCGAAGGTGCAAGGGCTTTGGCCCGAATCTCTCAGGCAAAAGGACAGAGAGGCGAGAGACAGCTCCGGCTGCCGTTGCCTCTGCACTTTTTCGGAGCTGCCTGCAAGGGCGGCTTGATTCATTTACAGGAGGATGGACATGGTAGAAGAGAGCATGCAGTATATCAGCGCATACGACCCGGAGATCGCAAAGGTGCTGTCCCTGGAGCTGGACCGTCAGCGCAACAACCTGGAGCTGATCGCTTCCGAGAACCTGGTGAGCCAGGAGGTCATGGCGGTCATGGGCAGCGTCCTTACCAATAAATACGCCGAGGGTTATCCCGGACGCCGTTTCTACGGCGGCTGTGAATACGTGGACATGGCGGAGAACATCTGCATCGAGCGGGCGAAGATCATTTTTGACGCCCACTATGCCAACGTGCAGGCTCACAGCGGCTCCCAGGCCAACTATGCCGTTTATCTGGCCCTCTGCAAGCAGGGGGATACCGTGATGGGCATGTCCCTGGACAACGGCGGGCACCTGACCCACGGCAGCGCAGCCAACTTCTCCGGCAAAAACTATCATGTCGTGTCCTACGGCCTGGATCCCGCAACGGGACGCATCGACTACGACCAGGTCCGTGACCTGGCCCTGGCCAATCACCCGAAGATGATCATCGCCGGCGCTTCCGCCTATCCCCGCGTCATCGATTATTCCATCTTCAGCGAGATCGCCAAGGAGGTGGGCGCCTATCTGATGGTGGACATGGCCCATATCGCCGGCCTGGTAGCGGCAGGGGAGCACCCCTCGCCCGTGCCCTATGCCGACGTGGTCACCACTACCACCCACAAGACCATGCGCGGCCCTCGCGGCGGCATCATCCTCACCAACGACGCGACCATCGCCAAGAAGATCGACAGCGCCATTTTCCCCGGTGTGCAGGGCGGCCCCCTCATGCATATCATCGCCGCCAAGGCCGTGGCCCTGGGCGAAGCTCTGCGCCCGGATTTCAAGTCTTATCAGCATCAGATCGTCGCCAACGCCGCCACCCTGGCCGAAAGCCTGATGGAAGGCGGCCTGGATCTGGTCTCCGGCGGCACGGACAACCATCTGATGCTGGTGGACCTGCGCAAGATGGACATCAGCGGCAAGGAGCTGGAAACGCGGCTGGACAGCGTCCACATTACGGCCAATAAGAATGCCGTCCCCGCCGATCCCAGGCCTCCCAAGGAGAGCAGCGGCCTGCGCCTGGGTTCTCCCGCCGTCACCAGCCGGGGCTTCAAGGAGCCGGAGATGAAGGAAGTGGGCGAGCTGATCTGCAAGGCCACCCTGGATTTCGCCGCCAACCGCAAGGAGGTCATGAACCGGGTCGCGGAGCTCTGCCGTCGTTTCCCCATCTACGAGCGGAAGACCCCCTCCACCCGGGACAGCATGTTCCCCGCGTAACATCCTTTTTTCCCGGAATGCCACACAGCGCCGCAGGCGGCGAAGAGTGAAGATTCCGGCAGAACGTCCTTGTCAAAATGGAAGCTTCCGCTTCCATTTTGAGGAGATAATTCAAAATCGAATCGCCCCCGATGCGGCCAAAGGCTGCATCGGGGGCGATTTGATTACAGAGGCTTATCTTACCTGGCCTTCACCGTAGACCACGTATTTCCAGCTGGTCAGCTCCGTGAGGCCCATAGGTCCGCGGGCGTGCATCTTCTGGGTGGAAATGCCGATCTCGGCGCCCAGCCCGAATTCTCCGCCGTCGGTGAAGCGGGTGGAGGCGTTGACATAGACGGCGGCGGCGTCCACCTCGTTCAGGAAGCGCTGGGAGGCAAAATAATCCCGGGTCACGATGGCCTCGGAGTGGCCGGTGCCGTGTGCCTCAATGAAGGCCATGGCCTCCTCCAGGCTGTCCACCACCTTGACCGCCAGGATATAGTCGCCGTATTCCGCATCCCAGTCCTCTTCCTTGGCCGGCACGCCCCGGCTGCCGAGAATGGCAAGGGAAGCTTCGTCGCAGCGCAGCTCCACCTTGTCCTTGTCCAGCAGGGGAACGGCGTTTTTGAGGAATTCATCGGCGACGTCCCGATGGATCAGCACACACTCAGCGGCGTTGCAGACGGAGGGACGGGAGCATTTGGCGTTGTAGAGGATCTTTGCCCCCATGTCCAGGTCTGCGTCTTTGTCGATATATACGTGGCAGACGCCCTCGCCGGTGCGGATGACGGGGACGGTGGCCTCCTTGGCCACGGTGCGGATGAGCTGCGCACCGCCGCGGGGGATCAGCACGTCCACGTACTGGCTCAGATGCATGAGACCGCGGGCGCTCTCCCTGCTGGTGTCCTCCACCAGGCACACGCAGTCCTCCGGCAGCCCGGCCTCCTTCAGGGCTTCGCGCATCAGCTTCACCGCCGCCATGTTGGAGCGGATGGCCTCCTTGCCCCCGCGGAGTATGCAGGCGTTGCCGGATTTCAGGCAGAGGGCGGCGGCGTCCACCGTCACGTTGGGCCGCGCTTCAAAAATGATGGCGATGACCCCCAGGGGTACCCGTCTGCGGCCGATGATGAGGCCGTTGGGCCGCGTCTCCATCTTGTCCACGCTGCCGATGGGGTCCGGAAGGGCGGCAACCTGCCTCACCCCGTCGGTGATGCCCTCGATCCGCTTTTCCGTCAGGGTCAGCCGGTCCAGCAGGGAAGGGCGCATGCCTGCCGCTCTGGCCGCCGCCAGGTCCTCCTCGTTGGCCGCCAGCCACTGGTCTTTCCCTTCGGTCAGCTTTGCGGCGATGGCCGCCAGCGCCTTGTCCTTCTGCGCCGTGCCCGCGATGGCCAGCGCCCGGCTGGCCGCCTTGGCCGCCGCGCCCAATTCGTTCAGCGTCATGTTCATTCCCTCCCGGTTTCAGTGGCAAGAAAGCGGGTGCCGATGGCCTGACCCGCCACGATGCCGTAAATGTCTTCCATGCGGCTTCCGTTGGTGATCACCATTTCCACCCCGGCGGCCATGGCGATGCCCGCGGCGTTCAGTTTGGTGGCCATGCCGCCGGTACCCCGCCAGGTGCCGCTGCCGCCCGCCAGATGCAGCACCTCCTCCGTCAGCTCTGTCACCGTGGGGATTAGTCTGGCGTCGGGATTCGAGCGGGGGTCCGCGTCAAAGAGGCCGTCAATATCGCTCAGAAGCACCAGCAGGTCCGCCTTGCAGAGCTTGGCCACGATGGCACTGAGGGTGTCGTTGTCGCCCAGGATCTTGTTGTGCCCGGTCTCGATCTCCGCGGAGGAGACAGAGTCGTTTTCGTTGACGATGGGGATCACGCCCATTTCCAGCAGGGCGGAGAACGTGTTGGAAAGGTGCTCTGCCCGGATGGGATCATCCACGTCGTCCCCCGTCAGCAGGATCTGGGCCACGGAACAGGTGTATTCGGAAAAGAGCTTGTCGTAGATGTGCATGATGTTGCACTGACCCACCGCAGCGGCAGCCTGCTTGTAGCGCAGCTCCGTGGGCCGCGCGCTCAGCTGCAGCTCCGCCACGCCTACGGCGATAGCGCCGGAGGAGACCAGGATCACCTCATGGCCCATGCCGTGCAGGTCCGCCAGCACACGGGCCATGCGCTCGATGCGCTGCAGGTTCAGGGAGCCGGATTCGTGGGTCAGGGTCGAGGTGCCCACCTTGATAACGATGCGCATTTTCTCCTTCATGTATGCCTCCGTTTTCAGGAAATCGGCAGGTTACGAAAAAGGGATTGACAACCGCCTGCCAGTCTGTTAGTATATCGTTTGCTGATGCGTTTTGAGATGCTAGTGTAGCTCAGTCGGTAGAGCAGCTGATTCGTAATCAGCAGGTCGGGAGTTCGAGTCTCCCCACTAGCTCCAGCGTCGTCGCGGACTTCGTATCGTTCGCGACGGCGTTTTTTTTTCTCAGAAGAAATAGCCGTCCTCTCTGGAGAGCTTTTTCAGCAGCAGGTTGGCTGCGATGAACATGCCCGAGACGAAGACCAGGAAGATGAGGCCAAAGCCCTGCCGTTCCGACATGGCGATGCTGTCATAGCAGCCGTGGAGCAGAACGGGGATATAAAAAGCCTTCCACAAACAGGATTTGCTCTGATCGCTGAGGCCGCAGTTGGCATATCTGCGGGCCGTGGAGTACCACATGCCCATGAATACGCCAAAGCAGGCGTGGCCGGGCACGGCTGTCACGGCGCGGATCAGCGCCGTCCCCAGGCCGTACATCGCCACATAGCCGATATTCTCCCATAGGGCAAACCCCAGGGAAACGAAGACTGCGTATACCACCCCGTCGAACTGACAGTCGAAGCTGGGGCTGCGCCAGGTGCGCCATTTCAACAGCAAGAGCTTGGCCCCTTCCTCTGAGCCGCCCACCACTACGAAGCAGAGCAGCAGCCGATAGAGCAGGGAACGCTCGTCGAAGAAAAAAGCCAGGATAAATTCCCCGATACGTTCGGCCACCAGGGCCAGCACCGTCGCCAGGATGCCCCGCAGCACCAGCCCCAGCAGGAGGCTGGTAGGTTCCCGTTCCAGTCGGTCTGACCGGTACACGCGGATCATCAGCAGAACCGCGGGGATCACGGCTGCGGCGATCAGCAGGGGATGAATGAAGAAAAATGACAGCATTTCAAATGCCCCTCGGTGATTTGCTGCGCATGGAACCCGTAACTGACGCGTAGCCATCTTTATTGCGTTATTGTATTGCATTTGCGTCAACTTTGCAAGGAAAGAATTGTGAAAGACACACCAAACCGGAAGTCCTCCGCAAGACTTCCGGTTTGGAAAGGAGGAAGGAGGCTGCGGATATGGAGTCTTCGCGGTTCTAACGGAAGCCGCGGAAACGGAACGGAGTAGGCAATCGAAGAGAAAAAGACAAAATCGGAGCCCAGCGGAGCGGGTCCGATTTTGAAAGGAGGAAGGAGGCTGCGGATATGGAGTTTTCGCGGTTCTAACGGAAACCGCGGAAACGGAATGGAGCAGCCTTCTTCCGACGTGGAAGGGATGATAAAACAGATTCCGGTCTTTTCTGCCGCAATCAATCTGTCTCGCGTTCAAACAACTTGCGCTTTTTCCCATTCTCGTCGATTGCATAAATGGTGATCCAGGTATATGCGTCCGAAAAGTCTTCAAAATCACATGCAATTCCGGTATTCTTCTGAAAGTCCGCAAGACTGTCATCATACTCGAGCTGAACGCCTAATGAAACCGGAAGCTTGTCCCGGCGTCTCTTCTGCCTGAAATGCGGGACATACTCTTTTTCAGATTTGGTAGCAGCATTCCCGTTTTTTCCGCTGTCTCCGTGGTATCTGCTGTCAAACAGAATATACTCTTTCTGACATCTGCTGCCTTTTGCTTTGATTACTTGAATGGAAGAAAAAACCGGAGGTTTTGGAACAAACACTTCTTCTTTTGGCCCACTGAGATCTTCTCCCAATAAAATCCAATGGTGTACCGTACCATCCTCATCAACCGTACAGGTGGAAGCATGTCCGCTCATGAAAAGTCGGTCCAGTGCGTCGCAGTACGGTTTACACGCTTCCCGTTCAGCCTGATCAAGATAGGACTCAAATACGTCGAACAGCGTGGACCCGCAGGGACATTTTAGTGTAAATTTCGTTAAAGATCCTTTCCTGGTTTCATCACAGGAAATCTCCTTCAGGTAATTCGGAATCGGCATATTGTTCCCCCAAAACGAGTATCATAATCCTCTGTTTTCTTTCATGGTTTTTATTGACGAAATAAGCATACGTCTGATCGCACCACAGCTATTTTGTATGGAACTGTACGTCTGTTCTTCCAGGTATCCGGTCTCATACAGCAGCTCAAGCCAATACTCTGTCTCAAACGTTTCTTTCAGCGCGATTTCAAACTTTGAAATAAAATCCTTGGTCCCCTGCGCGTACTGCGCCTCATGGATATTTGCGCCGATCGACGTACCGCTTCGGAGCAGTTGATTGGTCAAAACAGATTCTCGGTGCTCCTGTTTGATCGTTCTGCAAAGAATGACGATCTGCTTTGCAAACTCTTTGGATTTATCACGGAGGACGCTGTCAGCCACTGGTATCACCTCGATTTAATTCTATCATATGGCAAAGTTGTTTTCAAGTTATATAGTTATAAGTGATATTGCGTCTGCGACGCAGTGATATTGTCCCTGCGGGACAGTGATATTTTGCAGCAAGCTGCAAAGTGATATGATATTCGCCTCCAAAACTCCGCGCAGCGCAATATCACTC
>JAEEGK010000882.1_pt1 | contig 75398 bp, 71 predicted proteins | sample 8958771 | NCBI WGS metagenome assembly JAEEGK01 (sample SAMN16246547, study PRJNA631951) | gut metagenome | biome: gut microbiome; feature: rumen; material: SC-attached | host: Bos | place: Iran: Karaj | collected 2018-10
TTAGTAAAAAGCATAATTGTGTCAGATGACTGATGAGTGTCAAGGTCAAGCTCAACGTGCAAATTCATTATTGAATCGTTACCAAAGGATTGGGGCCTCAACGATACCACCATCTGATTACACTCCAGTTTTTGACCATACAATGAAGATGTCACTACTAACGACATCAACAAATCCACCAGAAGAACTCTCATAAATTGTCTATGCATATATTCACATGTCTTTTTTACGCTCACGCTGCAAAGATAAAGAGATTGTTCTTTTAAACAAAGAAAAAATCACTTTTCTTTTGCCAAACTATTTAAAAAGGAAATACCGCCATTCCAGCAAATCATCGATTTGCTGTCACCAGACATTTTGCTGTCACCACCCATAAACCGCACATATTTAGCGGTTTATGAATAAAGTGACAGCAAAACAGCAAGTGATGCAAAATAATATGTATATATACAACTCTCTTTTTTCCTTTATTTATGACACTGCTGCTGTTTTCTCGTTTTCAGATAGACATACACAGAAAGCAGGAAGTTCCACCGCATTTTCTGCATCTCACACTCGTCTGGCGAGAGAGACTCGTGCTGCCGTCCAATCAGAAGTTTCTCAGAATAGCACCCTCCTGAGCACAGATACTTGACCCAGCAATCGCGACAATTCTCAATCTCATGAACCGAGGTGGGACGATACGACCTCATCTTCTTCACGTCAATACCGCTACGGATATCACCGATGGCATACTTTTTGTCGTAGGCCAGATGTTCGCAACTGAAAATTTCTCCTGTATCAACAATCGAGAACATGTACTTTCCCGAAGAGCAGGCCCTCAGATGTGTCCTGTGCTTATCGAGTGTCTCAACCTGCTCCCTAATTGACATGCAGTGAACAGGCCGTCCGCTGTCTATGCGACGGATATAATAATCAATCAGGTCCTCATACTGTTTCTTAAACGATTCAAGACGTTCGTCATAAACACATGTTCTGTTAACGTTCCTCGACTTATAGGCAGGTACGGCAGAGAAAGGCATACCCAGATTCTCAAAGTAGTCGTAGACCTTCCACATGCATTCGCAGTCGCTTGGGATGGTCGCCCTCATCTGGAACTTCAGACCGGCATCCTTCACTTTCCGAATATTCTTCAGCACGAGGTCGTTGCTACGCTTCCCATTAGGGAACACGCGATGAGTCGTAAACTCCTCAGGACCGTCATAGCTGTAAAGAATGTCAATCTGGTGGTTTTTGAAGTATTCAATATTCTCGTCGGTGAACAGCGTTCCGTTGGTTGTCATACCATACCCCACATTCCTGTCTGCGTATTTCTCGGATATATAGTTAAGCACAGCGTCTATAGTGTCCATCCTGAGCATAGGCTCACCACCGAAGAAGTTGAACCGGCATTGCATGTCATTATTCGTGTGCGCCATAACGTAATCAATAATCTCGTGGCAGTTCTCTGGCGTGATGTCACCGAACCCGAAGTTTCCTTTGTTCTGCGCAAAGCAATAGGTACACCTCAGGTTACACTTGCCCGAAATCGGCAAAATCACATCCTGCATCGAATATGAATCATCGTCACCTTTTTCTTCATACCTTTGGCAGAAAACCGGGAAGACCTCCAACACCTCCTTTTCAAGGCTTTGGAACTCCTCATCATCAAAGAACTGGCCTTGCCCTGTCAGCTGTGCGAAGAACTGATCGACAACCGTATTCTCCTTCAGGTTCACCACCGTCATAGTTGGAATATGCAGGAGATAGCACTGGTGGTCTCTCTTCAGATAGTAGAAATCACATTTTGATAACACTTTCAACATCATCGTAAGCATTTAAGAGATTCGCCATTCTTTACTAAAATGGCGAATCCCATGAAAAATACTAAGGTCTCAGAATAACCGGATCGGGGAAATCTACCTTGTAGTTATAGTAACAACAGGCAAACTCCATGTGATTGCAGATGGGAAGAGACTTCTCAACATTAATTCCACCATTGACCTCATTCATCTCGCTCTCATTCAGAATAGCGAAATCTTCTTTCTTAATCTTTTTCATAATTTTAATGAGTTAATAATTAGGGTCTATTTTATGCGCAAGACCGCTAGCGCTTATTGGTTATCCGTTAAGTGATCGTTAGACATTTTGTAATATAAAGGCTTTCCATCATCAGGTAAAAGACTTTGGTAAATATCTGCTCATATGTCAGGTTGGGAAGATACGCTTCTCTGCATATTTCCCGGCATACTGCCTCCCCCGTATTTGCTTGTGAGAAAAGAGTCAAAAAGACGCACCATCCTGTTAGCCTATATTTTCCATAAGGTGAATTCATATAGTAGTCCTCACTCTCTTCCTCTATATGACAATTGGGGCTGAGTTTAAATTCAAAATCCGTCATAACCTCATGTATGTCCTTAGCCTTACCAATTCGTGAAAATATTTTGTAGAAATGATTGTATTCCTTCATTGACTTGATGTTTTCTTCATACTCCACCCCGTCTTTATCCAGATAGGATAATATCCGATCATAATACGAAGGGAACTCATACTTTAACCGATATTCTATCTGTTCACAAACATAATTATACCGTTTCAACTGTCCTAAGCAATGCGTATACTTACTTTCGTATTGAGCAGTTTCGATAGTACTGTATTTCACAATTTCGTCAAGGTCGTTACTTCCTATTAAATACGAAATCCTCTGATGGTGTTTCTCTGCAAGTTCTGTCAGCAAAAGCTGCTCATAGATAATATTGAACTTTCCTTTTATATCTCCTGAACACATGATCCCATCATACATATCATGAAACGCGCTCTGGGCCTCTTGACAGTATTGCTGGATAAAGTCTAGATTATTGCCGCCGAATATACCCATATTGGCAGCTGCTTTGCATTTACTTTCTCGAATAATCTGAGGAGCCGTCTTAAGATTATGCTTAATATACTCCATGGCAACCTCATAGTCTGTCAATGAAAAATTCTCAATCATCTCCAGACTTTGACATACGACATCTGCATTTACCACCCTATCAGGAAATTCCTGCCAAATAAATACATCATTATCTACATGTAAGAACGGTTCCTTTTGTACAGAATAGGTCATGATTTTCCCATACGCCCACAAAGATTCGTCAACGTTGGCCATATCATCAAGATTTGTGTGGAACTTATAATATGGGAGTTTCAAAATATCTCTGAAAAGCTTCACTCCAAAAGTATCCGTGTATAATTCAAGATGAGGATAGTATCGGGATATAGTAAGGCAACTATAAGCCATTGACAATAAGCAATAGCGATAGTTTATCCAACCGCCATGATACCTGTTCTGGCTCACATCGCTGTTTGCCTTAAAAAGCGGCTTGCTCCAAAAAGACTGTATTACATTCATAATGTATTAAAGAAAAAGTGTCTCATTGCAGTTCTGTCTACAAGAGACACTATGATAAAGTTTGCTTAGTAAGTTAATGATTTTACCATTAACACAGGCAGATCAGTCCAGTAAATGGCCAGTATCCGCATCTTCCGCTCTTACCATTCCATGTACATGGGCTACCCGGACCCTTACCAGCGCAAGGTGCGGCACCAGTACCTCCAACAACATGTTTCAACTGTTCGCGAGTCAGCGAATTGTCCATCATTCCCTCTAGGGAATTCATCTTAATCTTTTTCATTTCTTTTGTTTTTTTATTAATACTACAATTACTGGTATAAGCGTACTGCAGATTACTTACACCAAATTATTTATCACTCAAATAGAGATTCAAAATCATTATACGAATAGAAATCATCTGGTAGTTGATGATTGTTTATATAGAATGTCGGAGTATAATGTATCTCCAGCTCCTGAGTTCTCCGTTCCATCCACATGATCTTATCTTCTTGTGCGTCTATTGCTTTGTCATCTATTTCATACTTTTTTCGGAATTCTTCATATTTTTTTTCCTTTTGGCCATACCAGTCGTGCAAAACCTTTATCATATATTGATCGCCATGTTTTTCCTTCAGGGCAAAAAACAATTTTATGGCATTCTTCTTGGCATCACGATCTATAGAAGACACGTTGAAGATAACTTGTAAAAAGACATCCTTCTTTTCCAAGAATTTTTCCATTTTAAGATGAGACTTGGAACAAGCGCTACAATACGGATCACAGACCTTAAGTATTGTCACCGCAGCAGTTGGTTGGCCTATATTTATACTCATATCCTGAGGTACTTCTGCTATCAATGGGCTCTCTTCCAACAACGTCCGGAATACATTCTCATCATATCTAAGTTTATTGAAAGCAGGAAATAGCTCATTATACATTTTATTCTGTTTACATAGACTCAGATACATATTACTTCCCCATAGCATTATCAAATCAATGATGATAAAGGGAACAATGCTACTCATTATCTGATTTAAACGCAAACTCAAAAAACCACCAAGAATTGATATCACAAACAAATAGAGCAAAAGCGTCAGTACAGACAAGCACATTACACACCAATGCTTAGACACTATGACTTGATAATAAAGCGAATATATAATAAAGGGGAGGGCTAATACATTTATGCAAGCAGCCGCCTGATAATAGCTCAGATTATTACCAACACACGTTAAAGTGATTAACGTGCCTGCAAAATAAGCGAGTCCTATCGTAGTCCAATTTATACCATAAATGTTGTTTGCAGCCGATTTTAGGACAATCGAACAGTCCCACTTCTTCCCAACAGGGCATAGTTTCTCAATAAAAGATGAGTTATAATCATTTACTTCAGAATATAAAAGAACCGCACAAATGAGACTTCCAATCCCAAGTCCTACAGCATACAATCCGAAATAAATCGGTATTTCGAATGGCAATAATGACAAAAATACCGATACAAAAGCTATAACAAATACAAAAATCGGCATTGTTTCTATAAGCTTTTTTACAAAATACTCTTTCTTTTTATTCTTGTACTCTGGTTCTGCAATATAATCCTTAACCTCAACGAAGGTAACAATTCCACCATATATATTCTTGAATTCTCCGAAAGAGATGTTTTCTTTTCTATTATTTATTGGATTATACCATATAACACTTTCATTTGTTACCGAATCTATAATACTGAAATAAGGCTGTGAATGAACATATACCAATGCAATATATGATCCGTCCTGTTGTATTAAAGACTCTGCGTCTTTTATATTATATGAGGTCGTTGCTATGTTATAATTCTCCAAGACATCAGAAATTGCCATAAGGGAATCTGAGTAAGGATGCTCAGACAACTGCTTGCAAATTGTTTCCCTATTAATGGAAAGCGCGTTACGCTTTACGATTTGCCAACAAATGTCCAAGCTATTTGTCGATGTAAAATTGTACATATCCATTAGACGCAATATTTAAGTTTCTGAATTATTAACTCGCCATTTATAATTTATTACGATTGCGCTGCAAATTTAGGCGGATAATTTCTTTTTACCAAGAAAAGAATGTCGCAAAATAGGAACTAGGAGAATATACTGATTTCATAGTTAATATATTGAATTAAAGATAATTGCGTATACGCAACACGATTGCGCAACGCTTTTTGAGACATTCTATTTCTCCTATATGATAGTTTAAGCCATACATAGTAGGAGTTTACTCTTGCATATATCAAAGATAATGTGTACCTTTGCCAAATATTAACTAAACAACATTGTATTTATGACTCCTAAAGAACTCAGAAACGAACGGTTGGCAGAGCGGATGATTAAGAATCTGAAGCGTCGCAACATGGAGGCTTTCTACTGCAAAACCTCTAGTGAAGCTATTAATAAGGTGTTGGAACTGATACCTGATGGCAGTAGCATTACGTGGGGGGGCTCCATGACTATCCGCGATATGGGTCTACCAGACGCACTTCGACAGAAAGGTACATACGAAGTTTTAGACCGTGACCTGGTAGAAGGTAACGAAGAGAAAATACAGATGTACGTCAGAGCCTTCACGGCAGATGTTTATCTGTCGAGTGCAAACGCCATCTCTGAAGACGGCGTAATCATAAACATTGACGGAAATGGCAATCGTGTGGCTGCTATCACGTGGGGGCCAAAGAAGGTCATCTTTATCATAGGCCTGAACAAAGTAGCTCAGACTATAGAGGCTGCTCTGGCCAGGGCTCGAAGCACGGCATCGCCTATCAACGCTAGTCGCTTTGACATAAAAACTCCATGCCAAGTAGACGGCATGTGCCATAACTGCAACTCGCCAGAAAGCATTTGTAACTACGTACACTTCCTGCGCAACTCACCACGAGGCAAGCATACAGTGATTCTAGTTGGTGAAGACTGGGGCTACTGAGTCACTGCTCAGAAGTTTCCTTAAAAGCATCCATGATGGCGGTAGGACGATGATTTCGGAAGGCTCCCAAACGATAACGGCCTTCGGCCTCGGGAGCCCAATAGAAAATGCCCTTGCAATGGCCTTTGGTCTGGCTACGAGCCGCATCGATCATTCGCCTCATCCATCGTTTGCCATCTTCAGCACGATCGGCATCATAGCCTGTCTCTACTATCATCAGTGGGGTATGATAGGTTTCCCATAGCTGATTTATATTAGCGATGGCTTTTTCAAGCGTCTCGTCTTCGCTCGTTGTCAGTTTTGCGTCAATATCCCAATAAGGATAAATGCTCATACCTATCATATCCCACTTAGCACCAAACTTCTTCAGTCCATCAAAGATGAATTGATAACGGTGAGGGTCGCAACCTGCATCGAGATGAACGATACAGACCGCTTCTGGAAATACGGACTTCACTGCATCATAACCTGCTTGTGTAAGACCTGCATATTGTTCCATATTCTCTGAGGCACGCCCCATAGGCCAAAGAAAACCATTAGTGGTCTCATTGCCTATCTGAACCCATTTCACATCAATGTCGTTATCTTTCAATAGTTGGAGGGTTTCACATGTGTGCTGAGCCAAGGCCTGTTTCATCTCTTCATAATCCAATTGCTCCCAAGCCTTAGGAATAAACTGTTTACCAGGATCTGCCCACGAGTCACTATAGTGAAAGTCAATCATAACAGCCATGCCTTGTTCCTTAGCACGGAGAGACAGGCGGAGCACATCCTCTTTGCTACTGAATCCCCCCATAGGATTCACCCAGACACGGAATCGGGCGGCATTCAACCCGCACTCCTTCATGATGGTGACATTGTCACGAGGCTCGCCTTGGGCATTATAAAGTTGTACATCATAAGCCTCCAAGCCTGATGTGCCACTAATATCAGCACCCAACCAAAAAGTATCGTCAGCAGAGATTGAGACAGTCATTGTCAGCATGACTAATGTTGATAACAGCTTCTTCATAAATTATTTGTTTTAGTTCTTTGGTTGCAAATATACGAAAAAATATGGTATCTCCATATATTATACTCCTTTTTCTGAAATAAAATGCTTACCTTTGCAGGCAAAATTACCAAAAGGCATGTCACCGCATTACGCACTCTTTTTCGATATAGACGGTACGCTCGTAAGTTTCAAGACACACGAGATACCACTCTCTACAATACAGGCCCTGACTCAAGCAAAGGCCAACGGCCACAAGGTTTTTATAGCTACAGGCCGCCCACCAATTATTATCACGAACCTTGGTGCCATTGAGCACTTAATAGATGGCTACGTGACCACCAACGGTGCTCTATGTTTTGTTGGCAACGAAATCGTAGTCTGTAACGCCATTCCTCAAGAAGAGGCCAAGCTGGCTGTAAACGACGCGAAAGAAAAGCAATACGGCATTATTGTAGTCGGAGAGAGAAACATTGCTGTTTTGGATCCCAAAGGTGATGTGGATTTCATCTTCAGGCAGCAATTAGCTGTGAAGAACTTGAATGAGGCCATACCCGTGGAAGAGGTTCTTGAACAGCGCATCCTGCAACTTACACCTTTCTTCAACAAGGACTATGAAAAGGAACTGCTGGGACGTATTCCTGGCTGTATATCCGGACGTTGGCATCCTGCCTTCACCGATATCACCGCAGAAGGAGCAGATAAAGGTCGAGGGTTGTTAGCAATGGCTGCCCATGAAGGGTTAGACCCTCAATATACCATGGCCTTTGGTGATGGAGGGAACGACACCACCATGATTAAAACTGCAGGTATTGGCGTTGCTATGGGAAACGCTATAGACGAGTTGAAAAAAGAAGCCGACTACATGACCACATCTGTAGACGAAGAAGGCATCTGGAATGCCCTACAACATTTCAAACTGATATAGAATGTCTTTATTTCTCTATCACCTCTAAAGCTTTCTTTACCATCTCACTATTCTCGTTGAAAACAGAGAAATACTCGCTCATATCCCAAATATCGCGAGCGATCAAGGCCTTTAACTGCACACATAGATATGAGAGAGTCTTTTCAAGTTCAGCCTCATCATTTGGCTTAACACCTTGCTTCTCTCCTTCAGAAATGATAGAATCAAGGAGTTGCTGAGGCACTTCGAACTGCTCTTTAAACTCAGCAAACGATGTCCAACGCTTCTTTAGTTCCTTACGATGGTTATCGACATAGCGTAGATTCTGCTGAATGACAATGCCCTTTGCCGCCAACTCCCGATGGAATCGGGTATAAATAGTCGTATCGAGCGGAACAAACTCATCAGGAACGATGCCTCCACCGCCATAAACCGCACGGTGCTGACGCAGAGTCTCGTATTTCAAAGAATCAACGAAATGAATGCTATCGGCATTGGTCAACTCACCACTCTTCAAACGATTAAGCATATCCATAGCATAATCTTTCGAGTCCCCTTTCTTATAAGGCTTCTGAATGCAGCGACCAGAAGGGGTATAATAGTGAGCAATCGTCAGACGAATCATAGAACCATCAGGCAAATCAACAGGACGCTGAACAAGCCCCTTACCAAAGGTACGACGACCTACCACAATACCGCGGTCCTGATCCTGAATAGCACCCGTGACGATCTCAGCAGCCGAAGCAGTATAGCCGTCGACTAGCACAACTATTTTACCTTTTAGGAATGCGCCATTGCCATCGGCCTTATAATCGGTACGAGGTACTTTCAAACCCTCTGTATAGACAATCAGATCACCACGCTGCAGAAACTCGTTGGCAATATCAACCGCTGCTTTTAAATACCCACCTCCATTCTCCTGGAGATCAAGAATCAGACTGGTCATTCCAGCGTCACGAAGCTGCTTAAGATGCTCCATAAATTCCTTATAAGTTGTGGCGCCAAAACTGCCAATTCGGATATATCCGATATTGGGTCGAATCATATAGGCGGCATCAACGGACTTAACTGGGATTTTAGCACGGGTAACGGTGAACTTTAGTCGGTCCTTAATGCCTTGGCGAACGACCCCAAGACGAACCTTCGTTCCTTTTGGGCCACGCAGACGCTTCATAATTTCCTCTTTCGACATCTTCACACCTGCAATGGCTGTATCATTTACAGATACAATACGATCGCCAGCAATGATACCGACCTTCTCCGAAGGGCCGTTAGTAACTGGCTGGATAACTAAAAGCGTATCCTCAATCATATTAAACTGTACACCGATGCCTTCAAAGTTGCCATTAAGCGGCTCATTTAGTTCTTTGACCTCTTTGGGCGTGGCATAGGTGGAATGAGGATCAAGTTTCTCCAACATACCACGAATGGCATCCTCAACCAATTTCTTTTCATCAACACTGTCGACATAAAGATTGTTAATGGCTATCTCAGCATATTGTAACTTGCGCAAAGGACTGTCATCATTCTGCCCAATACGAAACTGAGCAGAAACAGAAAGAGCAAACAGCAACAAAGGTGCTATAAACAAGTTTGTTTTCTTATTCATATATGTCTTCTTCTGGGCGGTCCTCCTCTACCACAAGGTTATCAATGATAAAGTTCTGACGCTCCATCGTGTTCTTACCCATATAATATTCAAGAAGTTTCTGAACCTGATCGGTCTTATGAAGTGTCACCTGTTCCAAACGCATATCAGGACCTATAAAAGCTGCGAATTCATCGGGAGAAATCTCACCAAGACCTTTAAATCGGGTAATCTCGGGATCTGGCCCTAACTCATTAATGGCAGTCATACGTTCTTCATCGCTGTAGCAATAACGAGTGATGAAATCACTTCTTTTATCGTTTTTCGCATCAGCATCGGCAAGAACCTTCTTATTCTTAATCTTTGTACGACGATTACGGACACGGAACAAGGGCGTCTGCAAAACATAGACATGACCTTTTTTTATCAACTCAGGGAAGAACTGGAGGAAGAAAGTGATGGTAAGCAAACGGATATGCATACCATCGACATCAGCATCGGTAGCCACAATCACCTTATTATATCTCAGGGAGTCAAGACCATCTTCAATATCCAAGGCAGCCTGAAGCAGATTAAATTCCTCGTTCTCATATACTACCTTTTTCGTCAATCCGAAAGAGTTTAGGGGTTTACCTCGAAGCGAAAATACGGCTTGTGTATTCACATCGCGGCTCTTCGTGATACTTCCACTGGCAGAATCACCCTCTGTGATGAAAATGCACGATTCTTCTTTGCGGTCGTTCTTCACATCGCTGAAATGAATACGACAATCACGCAGTTTACGATTATGTAGGTTGGCTTTCTTGGCTCGTTCACGTGCCAGTTTGGTGACACCTGCCATCGCCTTGCGCTCTCGTTCACTTTCCTTAATCTTATTTTCTATCACCTCAGCCACATCCTGATGGATATGCAGATAGTTGTCGACCTCCTGTTTTATAAAGTCTCCAACATACTTATTGATGCTTACCCCGCCAGGAGCCATCGTCAGTGAACCAAGCTTAATCTTTGTCTGACTTTCGAACATAGGTTCCTCAACATTAAGGGCAATAGCAGCCACGATACCTGTACGGATATCACCATACTCATATTTCCCGAAGAAATCGCGAATAGTTCGGGCTATATGCTCTTTAAAAGCACTCTGATGAGTTCCACCCTGAGTAGTGTGCTGGCCGTTGACGAAAGAATAATACTCCTCACCATACTGATTAGAATGGGTAAAGGCAATCTCGATATCCTCACCCTGCAAATGGATAATAGGATAAAGAGCCTCATTGGTCATTCGGTCTTTCAACAGGTCTTCCAAACCATGACGGGAAAGAATACGACGACCATTGTACATAATGGCCAAACCCGTATTAAGGTAAGTATAGTTTCGAAGCATATTCTCCACAATCTCATCGTGGAAAGAGTAATTCAGAAACAGCGTATTATCAGGTTCAAAGAATATGTATGTTCCATTCTCATCCTGAGAATTCTCGGTAACGTCGCTAGTCATCTCGCCTTTTTCGAAAGTGGCCTTACGTACCTTACCATCACGATAGCTGCGCACCTCGAAATGAGAGCTCAAGGCGTTTACGGCTTTCACGCCGACACCATTCAGGCCAACTGACTTCTTAAAGGCTTTTGAGTCGTATTTACCCCCCGTATTCAGCACAGATACGGCTTCAATCATCTTACCCTGAGGAATACCACGGCCATAGTCACGCACTGAAACACGCAGATTTTCATCAATAGTAACCTCAATTCGATCACCAGCCTTCATCTTAAACTCATCAATCGAGTTGTCGATAACTTCTTTTAGCAACACATAGATGCCATCTTCTGGCAATGAGCCGTCGCCAAGGCGGCCGATGTACATACCTGGACGGGTACGCACATGTTCCATATCACTTAGATGACGAATATTCTCATCGTCATACTGTACTTGTTCGTTCTGTTTACCAATGATGTTATTATCTTCTGCCATAGCTTATTTATAGTTTCTTCAGATAGCAACGACGACGCTTATGCTGATGGTGCTCCAGATACTGCCACTGGCTCTGCACCTTCTCGTTGGTCTCCATCTCTACATTAGTCTCACCCCATTTGAAACCATACTTCTGATATCTCGGTATCAGGTCGTAGAACAGCAAAGCATTAGCCCCCTTCTGCTGATATTCGGGTAAGACACCCACAAGCATCAAGTCGACACACTCTGCCTTATGGAATTTCAGAGCACGAAGGCAATGCCACCACCCCAATGGCCACAGACGGCCTTTGCGACACTTCTGTAAGGCGCGCGTCATTGAAGTAATGGAGATACCCACACCAATTATATCATGGCCAGGCGTATTCCAATCTTCTATCAGACAGACCAGGTTCATATCAAGCATGGGGAAATACATCTTCAAATACTCATCAATCTGCGCTTCTGTCATTTGTGAATAACCATACAGGTTCCCAAAGGTCTTGTTAATGACCTCAAGCACCTTACGGCCTACCTGTTCCTTGCCAAACACCTGACTACGTTTCGGATGTGTAGGATGCAGGTTATAACGCTTCATGACCAATTCTGCAACTTTCTTGAATTTATCGGGCATTCCCTCTTCGGGTACAATGACCTTATACTCTACGTAATCATTATCTTTCTCCCATCCGCCCATCTGCTCAATATGCTTGGGATAATAGGGATAATTATATATAGTAGCCATGGTTCCCATCTGATCAAATCCATCAATCAGCATGCCTTCTGGATCCATATCAGTAAAGCCAAGAGGACCAATAATCTCTGTCATTCCCTTCTGACGGCCCCACTCCTCAACGGCATTGAACAAAGCCCTGCTTACCTCTATATCGTCGATGAAATCAACCCATCCAAAGCGAACGCTTTTACGCTCCCATCGCTCATTGGCACGATGGTTGATAATTGCGGCTATACGACCAACAAGTTTACCATTCTTATAAGCCAAGAAATATTCAGCCTCGCAGAACTCAAAAGCCGCATTCTTGTCCTTGCTTAACGTGTGCATATCATCACTAAAAAGATTGGGCGCATCAAACAGATTGCCCTTATACAAGTCATGATGAAAGTCGATGAAGTCTCTCAGACCTTTTTTGTCTGCTACCTTCTTAATCTCAACTGATGACATATTTCAATGTTATTGTTAAAGCTTTAAAACGATGCAAAGATACTTAAAAAGGCGCAAATAACAAAATTATTAAGATTTTTTACGGCAAACAAAAAGTTGATGCCCTTCGTTTGCTACTGTCGTTGCAAAAATATAAACATCACCACCTTCCTTTAATTTTAACCGCTTTCGAAGAGCGGCTACTGATAGCGGAAAATTACGCACGGCAATATTTGCTTTATCAAAACCTGCGAGTACTTTCTTCAGTTCGCGCTTGTTCATAGAGGCCTGATGTTCAATGACAAATTGGCGACCCGGGAAATGCGTCTTTTCTTTGTCGGAAACAAACAAATGGCTATTCTTGTCAAGTTGGGCAACACCAAACCGTTGCTCCAACAACTCAAAACAACCTGCCTTCATGATTGAGGCGTTTGGCTCATACAAGTATCGGAACTCCTGCGGCAAAGCAGGCACATCGCTAACATGACTGTCTGCAGGGCGATAATCAAACACCTCACCATTGTTCACACAGAACACACTCAGCGACTTTTCTTCCTTTGATAGAACAAGCAACAGCTCCTTGCATTCATTATCAACTGAAACGATATGCACTTCGTTCACCTTTCCCAAATCAGCAACAGCCTTGCGCCAATCAAGCATTGGAGATAGTTTCACCATGACGCGATCTGCCTTTTCCAACATTTCATCGCGCATTTCCAATACATTTGGGGTACAGTCGGCAATTCCGTAAGTACGGCCACCATGTTCATCCCTCCTAGCTGGATCAATAAACAGCAGATTGACATGCGACAGCTGATGCAAGTACTCCACCCCATCGCCACAAACAACCTCAATCTGTTTCAAGCCTAAAGATTTATAATTTGCTGACGAAATCGCACAAAGGGATTCTTGACGCTCCACATGGACAGCCCGCTGAAATCCTTTTGCTATAAAAGCTATGTCGACTCCAAAACCTGCTGTAAGATCAACCATAAACTGGCCTTTACCTGCAATAGCCGATTTATACAAAGCCGTTTGCTCACTTGAACATTGCTCCATCGATAAATGAGATGGATATATTATATCATCATTTGCTGCCCATGAGGGCAATTTCAAACGTGCCTTCTGTCTGCCTGCAATCTGTTCAAGAGCATAAGGAAGATTTACCTCAGGAACCTTCGTTCCCCGAAGTGCCAGCTGTCGGACATCGTCATCTGCATGCTGACGAATAAAGTCGAGTGTCTCAGAATTCATTATTTTCAGCTATTACGGCTACAAAATTAGACAATTATTTCCAAGTTCGTGTAGTTTTTCGTAACTTTGTTGCGTCAAATGGGTGAAGTTTCAAAAAACAGATGAGACAATGAATGTTTTAGAACGACAGTTTGCGCAAACCGTTAAAGAGCATAAAAGCACGATCTACACCGTGTGCTACATGTTCTCTAAAGATGTCGACGAAGTAAACGACCTGTTCCAAGAGGTACTAGTCAATCTGTGGAAAGGCTTCGAGAGCTTCGAGCATCGCAGCGACATCAAGACGTGGATTTATCGCGTTGCTCTTAATACCTGTATCTCTATAGACAGGAAGAAGAAGCGCGCCGCATCTGCTAAGGTCTCAATGGACATTAATCTCTTTGAAGACTGCGACGAGGATACTCGTCAAGTGGACATGCTCCACAAACGCATATCTAAACTGCAGCCTTTCGATCGTGCAATTGTCCTACTCTGGCTTGAGAATCTCTCTTACGAGGAAATCGGACAGATCGTAGGTATATCCACGAAAAACGTCAGTGTCCGTCTGTACAGAATCAGAGAGCAATTAAAACAAATGTCAAACGATTAAAACCTATCCCATTATGAACAACAATTTCGAGTTAGATAGCATGCGCCAGCAGATGGACACACTAAAAAAGAAGCTGGACGAACAGGAGATTGTGAACGACAAGCTGATTCACAACTCAATGAGAAAAAACGCCCATTTCATCAGCCTCCGCTACTATATTACTATTGCCATTGGCCTGTTGATGATCCCTTATTCATATTGGTGCTTTATCAAGACCATAGGACTTTCGCAGGCTTTCTGGATTGGGACAAGTGTTTTCATGCTAATCTGCGTTGTGGCTACATATTATAATTGTAGAAATCTAAACAACTTTGATCTCACGAAAAGCAATCTGTTGAATGTCAGCAAGAGAATGGCCCGCGCCAAGAAGTTCGATAGTAGTTGGCTTTTTTTCGGTATCCCTGCTGTCATTCTCTGGTTTGCCTGGTTAGTTTATGAAGTTTACCAAATTTCTACCGCATCAACGGTTTTACTAATTGCCGGCTTCATCGGTGTTATTATTGGTGCTATCATTGGTTTTTCTCTTTATTTTAAAACCCAACGAAAATACCAGGAGATTATAGACCAGATAAAGGATCTTACCGCAGAGGATTGAATCAGCCAATTATCCTAAGAAGAACAGGCTGACACCAACAACAGAGATGATTGCGCCCAAAACGGCTCGCCAAGTAATCTTTTCGTGAAAGAGCCAGTATGACGGAAGAAGAATAATGATAGGGGTCATCGCCATCAATGTAGAGGCAATACCCGCAGCAGTATATTGGACAGCCATTAACGAGAAACCAACACCTACAAAAGGCCCAAAAATCGTCGTTGCCGTAGCAACAGCCATACCTTTACAATCATGTATGGCATCACGTAAATCCCCCATTTTACCACGGAAATACAACAATAACGTAAAACCAATGATGCCTGCTATACAACGATAGAAATTTGCACTGAACGGTACCAGCCACTCTGGTATACCCGCTTCAGCCAATGCGGCAGCTTCATAATGATCCATGCCTATCTTACTCAACACCAAACCTATACCTTGACACAAGGCCGCACCTATAGCAAAGAGCACACCATTAAGAGGCAAGCGCAATGATATCTTATGACGCTCCCCACGTCCAAGCACAGAAACACCAATACCAAGAAGCGTCACAAGCATAGCCATAACACTCATGGGCTTCATCTGCTGTCCTAATGTTATCCAAGCCATCAATGCTGCCGCCAATGGAGCAAGGGTCATAAAGAGCTGACCATAACGAGAGCCAATAATAATATAACATTGGAAAAGGCAGAAATCGCCAATGACATAGCCTATAAGTCCTGACAAGAGCATCCATCCACAGGCCTCCGACGAGGCCCCTGCGGGCAACGGATTACCAGTTATAACCCCAAAAAGCACCAATGAAAATACCAATGCCAAAGCCATTCGCAACACATTAAGCGTCAGATTGCCTAAACGCTTACTACCAAACTCACTTAATAATGCCGTAGCCGTCCATGAAAAGGCTACACCTATTGATATTAGTTCACCTATATATGTCATTGTTAAGTCTTTCCCTAACTATATTATGTCATCGACAATGCTTCATCTACACTCCCTGCTTCCAACAAACGCTGTTGAGCCTCCTCATAGCTTAAGCCTAAAATCTCCTGCAGCATTCGTGTTCCACGATCTACAAGTTTAGCATTTGTCAACTGCATCTTAACCATACGATTACCCTGAACGCGACCAAGTCGTATCATCAGTGCTGTAGAAATCATATTCAATACCATTTTCTGAGCCGTTCCGCTCTTCATTCGGCTGGAACCTGTCACGAACTCCGGGCCAACGATTGTTTCTATCGGGAAATCAACTTCCTTGGCTAAAGGCGTGTCAGGATTGCTCGTTATACAGCCAGTTAACAGTTCGTTTTGCTTTGCCAACCTCACAGCCCCAATCACATAAGGCGTCGTTCCTGAAGCCGCGATACCCAACACCGTATCATTAATGGTTGGATGATGGACCTGTAGGTCTTTCCACCCTTGTTCAGAGATGTCCTCAGCTTTCTCAACAGCATGGCGTAAAGCGCGATCACCACCAGCAATGACACCCATTACCCAAGTGTCTGGCACACCAAAAGTGGGAGGCAATTCACTAGCATCCAACACACCCAATCGACCGCTAGTACCAGCTCCTATATAAAATAGTCTACCACCTTGTTTCATCCGCATTTCTATAGCTTTCACTAATGCTTCTATCTGAGGTATCGCATTCTTTACAGAATCGGCCACACGGCAGTCTTCTTCGTTGATGTGCTGCAACAACTCCAAGACCGACATCTGCTCCAGATTATCGAAGCGCGACGGTTGTTCGGTGATCTTCTTCTTAATCTCCACGGCTGCAAAATTACAACTATTATTTGAGAAAACAGCAACTATATCATGTTTTTCGCCATACTCGTTTCGTCTGAAGGAGAACGCTAAGCAGAATAAGACAGATACCTATATAGAAAGAGAAGTTAATCTCTCGTCCTTCACCAAAGATGAGGAAAGCCAAAACAATGGTATAGCAGGGCTCTAGATTATACGTCAAATTAACGGTGAAGGCCGAGAGGCGTTTCAAAGCCTGAATCTGTAACAGATACATGCCAACGGTGCAGAACAAAGCATGACAGAGCATAAACCAAAGGTTTGTATCTTCAGGAACGACAACGACTGGTTGCTGACTGGGGAAAACTAAGAGATAGAAAGGGATAATGGCCGAGACAGCAATAAGCCCACCTGACATTTGGTACATCAGCACCGTGCGACTTCGCACCCCCACACTGGCCTTTTTGTTACAAATGGCATAGAGAGCACAGACGGCCGAGGACGCAATACCAATTGTGATGCCATAACGATAGCGAGCATCAAGAGAGAAAATACAAAGAACACCAGCCACCGTTATCAACGAGAACAAAAGTTCGACGCCTGATATACGCCTTTTATAAATTAGAGGTTCGAAAAGTGCAGTAAAGAAGCCGATAAGCGAGAAACAAATGACACCTATCGAAACATTGGAGGCCTTGATACTACCATAGAACAGCATCCAATGAACCCCTAGCAACGCACCACAGCCACAGAGCTGAAGGAATTTACGCCATCCTATCCTTGGCAGACCAGTAAAGACTAACAGTATCAGGCTTGTAAAAAGCATGCGATACCACACAATATCTACCTCGTTTAGTGTAATCAATCGTCCGAACAAGCCTGTGAAGCCAGCCAGAAGCACACTCAAGTGCAGTTGGACAAATCCTCTTCTCGTTTCAGTCATCGATCTCTCTGAGTTGATTTAATTCTACAATTAAGTTCTCGCGCATCCGACAATAGATTCCAGATACCATCCTCAGAAAGCACGCCACGTTTGAGGTCTACAGGCAAGAGACCTGCCTCATCATCGGCATAATCTTGTTTCCATTCCTCACTGCCATAATACGCGTCGAGGACCCTGATATCTTTCTGCACCGCAGCATACTTTTCCAAAGCTGCGGATAACTCTATCACTGCAGCAGCGGCTCTTTCCAGCCGCTGCTCCATTTGTTTGATTCGTTCTATCTGTTCCATGTTACCAGACTGAAGTCAAGAGCTTTGCAGTATCTGTTCTGCATGCTCCTTGGTTTTCACCTGTTTCCCTGAGAATATACGCTCAATGATCCCCTCCTCATTAATAAGAAAAGTGGTACGAATGGTACCCATGATTTTCTTGCCATACATCGATTTTTCACCCCAAGCACCCATTGCTTCTAACAAAGTGTGGTTTATATCGGCAATCAACGGAAAAGGCAACTCGTGTTTATCCTTGAATTTAACATGTGAGGCAGCAGAATCCTTGCTCACACCCACAACCTCATAGCCAGCTCCCTGAAGTTCATTATAATGGTCTCTCAAGCTACACGCCTCTGCCGTACAACCACTGGTATTGTCCTTGGGATAAAAGTACAACACCAACTTTCTTCCGCGATAATCACTCAGACGTATATCACGGCCCTGTTCATCCTTGCCCAGTATCTCGGGCGCCTTATCTCCAATTTTCATAATCCTTTTTTGTCTTTTCGATTCTTTTTCGGCTTTGGTTCTGGTAAAACCTTACACGTCTCATAAACAATGAGAGAGAGATAGTCTCGGTCGTCAACATCGCCAATATAAAAATAATCCCTAGCACCCTCATATGGCGGACGCATATCAACTACACGCAGCAACGGGCGAACGGTTTCCGTGGGTTTCAGATAAAAGCAATCGTCACAAATAAGACCGAAGATTTTACCGTTACAATAGATGCCATAATCACCAAACATCTTCTTTACCGTAATATCACCAGCCTTTGCACACTGATCAACAATATACTGCACGAAGTCTGAACTACTTGCCATAACGCTCTGAAATAACATCCCAATCCATAATCTGCCATAGAGCTGCAAGATGGTCGGGACGGCGATTCTGATAATCGAGATAGTAGGCATGTTCCCAAACGTCGAACGTCAGCAGGGGGGTGAGCCCCTTCTGAACAGGATTGGCCGCATTCAGCTCTTGGGTAATAACCAGTTTCCCTTCCCTATCAGCAGAGAGCCACACCCAGCCACTACCAAAAAGCGTAGCACCTGCCTTTTGGAACTCTTCCTTGAATGCCTCAAACGATCCGAAGTCGCGTGTGATAGCCTTTGCCAAAGCACCTAACGGCTCTGCCTCTGAAGGTTTGGAAAATTGTCCGAAGTATAGCTCATGATTCAATATCTGACCTGCATTATTCAACAGTCCACCCGATGCCTTACAGACTATTTCTTCCAGCGTAGCATTCTCAAAACCACTACCTTCCAGCAATCCATTCAGATTGTTCACATAAGCCGCCAAATGCTTTCCGTGATGGAAACCAATAGTTTCGCGACTAATCACTGGCTCTAACGCCTCTGGTGCATACGGCAGCACCATCAATTTAAATTTTTCCATACCTTTCAATTATTTTGTGATTGTGGGTACAAATATACATCTTTTTTCGCATCTTTGCAATCATAATAACCAAAAAAGAACGAATTATAAAGAAAAAACTTTCCTAACTATGCTTGCAGGACATCTAACAGCATGTAGTGGCACATTAACCATTGACAATACCCGCATCAGAATATTGATCTGCAAATTCAACTGGGTGAAGCAGGTTCAAAAAGGGAACATCTCACATCATTGGGATTCTTTTACTCAAAAACATACCCAAAACCTTGTCGGCTAGTAATGTTCGAAGCATAGGGACCAAGTTTTTTACGGAGGCGGGTGATATGGACGTTAATGGTTCGCTCCGTAACAATGACACCAGTCCATACATCATCCATCAGTTGCTGGCGGGAAAGGACGGTTCCACGATGCATAAGAAGCAGGGAAAGGAGATCGAACTCGGTACGAGTAAGACTAATGGGAATGCCGTCGACAACAACAGTCTTGCGGTCGAGGTTCATCTGCAGACCACGAAACGTAAGATAGCGCTTACCAAGACGGGCCTCAACGACATTCATCACATAATCACCCAGTTTTTCGCAGTCGGCAATGATATCGGTATAAAGAGATCCAAGGGCATAGCTGTATTCGTGTGCCATAGCGTCTCTAGAAACCTCGCCCTTTAGACGGTCGCGCAGGGCATTGATGTCGCGTTCGATGTCTTGCGAGGCACTAATGCTAAGATCGTCGCGTCGTCCACTCACCACGACCAACATCTGCGTCATGGCCTCGTTGACTAAACGGAACATATCGTGGAGGTTGGCATACTGTTGAGGTGTGAAATCCTGACGACTATCATGACGGTGCTGGATTGTGCGGGCTATCTTGTAGCAGGCATCACCTATAGATTCAAGTTCACCAATCTGTCGGAACATATCGCGTATCTTGGCTTTCGTGTCGTCGGAAAGGTGCTCATTGCCCACACGTTCCAAATAGGCGGCAATTTCAATCTCCATGTTATCGGCGATAGTCTCGTAGTGTTCAATGCGTCCATATTGCCGTTCAAATTCTTTTTTGTCCTTTTCATCGAGCAGAGTATGAGTCATGCCAAGCATACGTTGCATGCGCTCTGCAAAATGGACGATTTCCTTCTGTGCCTGAAGCACAGAAATTTCGGGTGTAGACATCAGTCCTCCATCGATAAAGTGAAGCGTCGTTGGCGAAGACTTGTCCATCGTGCTCTCCGGAATCAGCCAACATACCAGTCGCTCCATCTGCGGAATAAAGCCGATGAGGAACACCGTATTGAGGATATTAAAACATGTATGGAACATGGCGAGGACAACGGGTAACCGTTCCGTCTGCGCAACAGCCATCGAATCATAGCCCACAAAGCCACATACCATATCGGCAAATGGATAGAATACAGCGAGCAGCCAAACGACACCAAACACATTGAACAACAGATGGGCCAATGCTGCTCGCCTCGCTGCAATGCCAGCACCAAGGGCTGCAAGGTTGGCTGTAGCCGTAGTTCCGATATTCTCGCCCATCACCAAAGCAATTCCCATATAAACAGGCAGTACGCCCGTAGAACAGAGGAGAATGGTGATGGCCATCACAGCAGCCGACGATTGTACAATACAGGTAATTAGTGTACCGACAGCAAGGAATATCAGGATAGTAAAATAGCTCGATGTATCAAACGACGCGAAGAAGTTCACTACGTCTGCGTTATGTTGCAAGTCCATGTCGCGTCCAACTCCACTCAGCATTACCAGCGACCAGAACAAAAACGCAAGCCCAAAAAGAAAATCACCCACAAATCGGTGGCGCTTCCTATAGATAAGCACCATGCCTATGAGAAATGCTGGAAATACCACATTTGTCAAATCAACATTATAACCTAATGACATAATCCAGGCCGTCAACGTCGTGCCGATGTTCGCACCCATGATAACCGAGATGGCCTGTGCAAGCGAAAGCAGTCCTGCCGACACAAAAGAGACCGTCATTACCGTTGTGGCTGATGACGATTGCACGGCACAGGTGACAAACACTCCCGTCAACATTCCGCTGAACCGATTCGATGTCATACGTCCGAGAATATGTCGCAGACCTGAGCCCGCTAGTTTCTGTAATGCATCGCTCATCGTTTTCATACCATAAATAAGCAATGCTAACGAACCGAGGAGTCTGAATAGAATTTCAATAGTCATAGTTTTCATCATTCGTTTACAATTACGCCGCAAAGATACAAAGAAATTCTCATATCTTAAGAATTAATGTGATTACAATTTGGTTACAATCATCATTAAACAAAAAAGAGCGCCGCAGACTAGAATCTGCAGCGCTCTGTATAGATAATTGAAAATTGTTTAATCAGCCATCTTGCCTTCGGCGACCTTAGCTACGCTCGGCATAACCCAAGCAAGCTTGGCTCTGCTCTCACTAATCACTAAGCTTTGCCTTGATCATCTCGCGGTTCAGGCGAGCGATGTTAGCAATGGTCTCGTTCTTAGGACAAACAGCCTCACAAGCGCGGGTGTTTGTACAGTTACCAAAACCAAGTTCGTCCATCTTGGCAATCATGTTCTTAACACGACGAGCAGCCTCTACCTTACCCTGAGGCAGCAGAGCCAGCTGGCTTACCTTAGATGAAACAAACAGCATGGCAGAACCATTCTTACAAGCTGCTACGCAAGCACCACAGCCGATACAAGATGCGCAGTCCATAGCCTCATCGGCATCCTCCTTAGAGATTAGGATAGCATTAGCATCTTGAGCCTGTCCTGTACGGATGGTGGTATAACCACCTGCCTGGATAATCTTATCGAAGGCATTGCGGTCTACCATACAGTCCTTAATTACAGGGAAGGCTGCTGAACGCCAAGGCTCTACGGTAATCACGTCGCCATCGTTGAAACGACGCATGTAGAGCTGACAGGTAGTAGCACCACGCTCAGTGAGTCCGTGAGGCGTACCATTGATATAGAGCGAGCACATACCGCAGATACCCTCGCGGCAGTCGTGGTCGAACACGAAGGGCTCCTTGCCTTCGTTGATGAGCTCCTCGTTCAAGATGTCGAGCATCTCGAGGAACGAGGTATCATCGGGGATATCGTGCATCTCGTGGGTATCGAAATGTCCCTGGTCCTTGGGGCCATTCTGGCGCCAGAACTTTATTGTAAAGCTGATATTCTTAGCCATATTTACTTAGTTTTTATAGTTACGTGTCTGTACCTTAATTGCCTCGTACTCCAGCGGCTCCTTAGAGAGCTCAGGCTCAACACCCTTGCCTTTGTACTCCCAGCATCCTACATAGAAGTAGTTCTCATCGTCGCGCTTGGCCTCACCTTCCTCGGTCTGATACTCCTCACGGAAGTGACCACCACAAGACTCGTTACGAGAGAGTGCGTCGAAAGCTACGAGCTGACCCATGGTGAAGAAGTCACGCAAGTGGATCGCCTTGTCGAGTTCGACATTCAGACCTTCCTTAGTGCCAGGAACGAAGAGGTTGGTATCGAACTCTTTCTCGAGCTCATGCATCTTCTTCAGACCTTCTTTCAGGCCTTCAGCAGTGCGACCCATACCTACATACTCCCACATGATATGGCCCAGTTCTTTGTGAATAGAGTCAACAGAACGCTTACCCTTGATATTTAACAAACGAGTGAGCTCTGCGTCAACTGCCTTCTCTGCCTCTTCGAACTCAGGCAGGTCGGTAGAGACCTTACCCCAGATAGACTGGTCTGCCAGATAGTTCTGGATGGTATAAGGCAATACAAAGTAACCATCGGCCAGACCCTGCATCAGAGCAGAAGCACCCAGACGGTTAGCACCATGGTCAGAGAAGTTGCACTCACCGATAGCAAACAGGCCCGGGATAGTGGTCTGCAGCTCGTAGTCTACCCAGATACCACCCATGGTGTAGTGGATAGCAGGATAAATCATCATAGGTTTGTAGTACTTCACACCATTGATTTCGTTGGCAACATCGCCAGGGAACACATCAGTAATCTCCTCGTACATCTCGAAGAGGTTTCCATAACGCTGCATGATAACATCCAGTCCCAAACGATTGATAGACTCTGAGAAATCGAGGAACACGGCCAGACCTGTGTTATTAACACCGAAGCCCTTATCGCAACGCTCCTTAGCTGCACGGCTGGCAACGTCGCGTGGTACGAGGTTACCGAATGCAGGATAACGGCGCTCCAGATAGTAGTCACGATCTTCCTCAGGAATCTCCCAACCCTGCTTGGTTCCTGCCTGCAGAGCCTTAGCATCCTCAATATTCTTAGGAACCCATATACGACCATCGTTACGCAGCGACTCAGACATCAGCGTCAACTTAGACTGCTTATCGCCGTGAACGGGAATACATGTTGGGTGAATCTGAACGTAAGAGGGATTTGCAAAGAAAGCACCCTTACGATAGCACTGAACAGCAGCTGTACAGTTACAACCCATAGCGTTAGTAGAGAGGAAGTAAGTATTTCCGTAACCACCAGTAGCGATAACTACAGCGTTAGCTGAGAAACGCTCAAGCTCACCAGTAACCAGGTTCTTTGCGATGATACCACGAGCGCGACCGTCCACAATGACTACATCCTCCATCTCATAACGGGTGTAGAGCTTTACTTTACCAGCCTGAACCTGACAAGAAAGTGATGAGTAGGCACCCAGTAGCAACTGCTGACCGGTCTGACCCTTAGCGTAGAATGTACGGCTAACCTGAGCACCACCGAACGAACGGTTGGCCAGCATACCACCGTACTCACGAGCGAAAGGTACGCCCTGAGCCACACATTGGTCAATAATATTGTTAGAAACCTCAGCCAGACGATATACGTTAGCCTCGCGAGCACGATAGTCACCACCCTTTACGGTATCGTAGAACAGACGGTAAACAGAGTCACCATCGTTCTGGTAGCACTTAGCGGCGTTGATACCACCCTGAGCAGCGATAGAGTGAGCACGACGGGGTGAATCCTGAATACACAGGTTGATTACATTGAAGCCCATCTCGCCGAGTGAAGCAGCTGCAGATGCACCAGCCAGACCTGTACCAACTACGATAACATCGAGCTTCAGCTTGTTCTTGGGGTTAACCAAGCGCTGATGAGCCTTATATTCCTTCCATTTCTCAGGCACTGGTCCTGCGGGAATCTTTGAATCTAATACTTTTGCCATAATCTTTTCTAATTAAAAATTGATAATTAGCAGCTACCGCCACAGAGCGAAGGAGCACAACCGAATGCGAATGCCAGAACCACAATGAGGAAGCAGAGCATGAGCAGAGTCACGTAGATGTTACCAATACACATCCAACGCTTCAGCCAAATCTTGCCACTGACGCCCAGTGTCTGCATAGCTGACCAGAAACCATGAGAAAGGTGGAACCAGATAGCTACAAGCCAAACAACGTAGAGCACAACAAAGACAGGATTCGAGAACGTCTCCTTAATCCATCCGAAACCATCGGTGGGGCTGATAGCGGGCATAGCGCCAACAAGTTCTGCGAACATCATGTTGTACCAGAAGTTCCAAAGGTGAATCAGCAAACCAACGCAAATGATGAGACCCAGAACAAGCATGTTCTTAGATGCCCACTCTACCTTACCAGCATTAACCTGTGTAGCCACTTCGTAGCGGTTGTCGCCACGAGCCGTACGGTTCTGCGCTGTCAGAATGAACGCGTAGACGATGTGAATCACTGCCAGAGCTGCCAAACCAAGTGTTGCTACAACAGCATACCAGTTGGCACCTAGGAATTCGCAAATCATGTTGTAACCCTCTTCCGAGAATAGCGCTACCATGTTCATGCAACCATGAAAGGTCAGGAACAGAATCAGCGCAACGCCCGTAACAGACATTACAACTTTTCTACCAATTGATGAATTGATTAACCACATAAGTTGTTGAATTTAAGTTATTTATAAAAATTTGTAATCCTTCCTTATACCTTATTTTAGGTATATCTACCCTACTTTTAGAGCGCAAAGATACTATAAATTAATGATAATTCAAAGTTTTTTGAGACAAAAATGCATTATAATTCCAAATTTTATTGTTACTTTTGCGGAAAATTAGCGAAACGAAGATGAAATTCAACTATGATGTGCTGGTTATAGGGGGTGGACACGCTGGTTGCGAAGCAGCAAGCGCAAGCGCTAACATGGGAGCCAAAACCTGTCTGATAACCATGGATATGAACAAGATTGCGCAGATGTCGTGCAATCCTGCTATTGGCGGCATAGCCAAAGGTCAGATAGTACGTGAGATTGATGCACTGGGAGGTCAGATGGGATTGGTGACCGATGCCACATCAATACAATTCCGCATGCTAAACGTCGGCAAAGGTCCTGCCATGTGGAGTCCTCGCGCTCAGTGCGATAGAGGAAAATTTATATGGGAGTGGCGCAAGCACCTCGATGAAACCGAGAACTTAGACATCTGGCAAGATCAGGCTGACGAACTTATTGTGGAAAACGAAAACAAAGGAAGCGTAAGGGCTATTGGCGTCAGAACTATCTGGGGTACAGAACTTTACGCAAAATCTATCGTTATTACTGCAGGTACTTTTCTCAACGGATTGATGCACATCGGGCGAAAGATGGTGGCAGGAGGGCGTATTGCAGAACCTGCCGTAACCCATTTTACAGAAAGCATCACAAGATATGGCATTGCCTCAGCTCGCATGAAGACAGGCACCCCTGTCCGTATTGATAAGCGTTCTGTTCATTTTGAAGACTTAGAGGAACAACCAGGAGAGGATCGCACATACCAATTCAGCTACATGAATAAAAGCGGAGCCTTAAAACAACTACCCTGTTGGACGGTAAACACCAATGCTGAGGTGCACGAGATTTTAAAAAGCGGTTTGGCAGACTCTCCATTATATAATGGCCAAATTCAATCGATAGGTCCGCGTTATTGTCCCTCAATAGAAACGAAGCTCGTTACCTTTCCTGATCGCGAGAAGCATCCGCTGTTCTTAGAACCAGAGGGGGAAGACACCAATGAGATGTATCTCAACGGCTTCTCGTCTTCTTTGCCGATGGACGCACAAATTGGAGCATTAAAGAAGATGCCCGCTTTCAGAGACGTGAAAGTATATCGACCTGGCTATGCAATTGAGTACGATTTCTTCGATCCGACACAATTAAATCATTCGTTGGAATCGAAGATTATCTCTAATCTCTTCATGGCGGGACAGGTAAATGGCACTACTGGTTATGAGGAGGCTGGAGGTCAAGGAACATTGGCTGGCATCAATGCCGCCCTGAAAGCAGGCGTAGAAAGTGATAGTCAATTCAACCCCTTCATTCTACATCGCGACGAAGCATATATAGGCGTTTTAATCGATGATTTAGTTACAAAAGGCGTCGACGAACCCTATCGTATGTTCACTTCCAGAGCCGAATACCGCATTCTTCTTCGTCAGGACGATGCAGACGCTCGCTTGACGGAAAAAGCCTACGAGTTGGGATTGGTAAAACGTGACCGCTATGAATGGTGGATGGAAAAGAAACAATATATCGAAGAAATCGAAACTTTCTGCCAAAATTTTGCGATTAAACCGCGTTTGATTAATTCCGCCTTGGAGGCTGCTGGCACTACCCCACTCCAGTTTGGCTGCAAGCTCATTGATTTAGTGAATCGTCCACAATTAAATTTGTCAAACCTTTCTGAGATGATTCCACAACTCAAGGAGGTTCTGAATCGCCCAACTAATCGAAAGGAGGAAATTGCAGAGGCTGCAGAAATCCGAATGAAATATAAAGGATATATCGAGCGTGAGAAAATTGTGGCCGAAAAAATGCATCGCTTAGAGAATATTAAAATCAAAGGACACTTTAACTACGAAGAACTTCAAGGCCTTTCCACCGAGTGTCGTCAGAAGTTGATGAAGATTCAGCCCGAGACGTTGGCACAGGCAAGCCGTATCCCTGGAGTCTCACCGAGCGACATTAATGTACTTTTGGTACTAATGGGAAGATAGTGTTCCACGTGAAACGAATATAATTATACAGACATTATAACTCATTGATTATGAACAACAAGACATTGATTGACAATCTGCGTTGCATACCAGATTTCCCAAAGAAGGGCATCAACTTCAGAGACGTAACAACTCTCTACAAGAGCGCCGAGTGCATGAAGATCATGATGGAGGAGTTGGAAAAGCTCTACAAAGACAAGGGTATCACCAAGGTGGTAGGCATTGAAAGTCGTGGTTTCATTCTTGGCGCAGCCCTCGCCGCCCGATTAGGCTGCGGATTCGTAATGGCACGCAAACCGGGCAAATTACCCGCAACAGTTATCAAAGAGTCATTTTCCAAGGAGTACGGCGTTGATACTATCGAGATGCACATCGACTCTATCGACGAGAACGATGTTGTGCTGATTCACGACGACTTGCTGGCTACGGGCGGTACTGCCAAAGCTGCTTATAATCTTGTCCAGCATTTTAAACCCAAGAAAGTCTACATGAACTTCATCATCGAGATTACAGACGAGGGCCTTCATGGTCGGGACATGTTTGAGGGGATCGACCTCACTACCCTCATGACACTGTAACGTTTCACGTGAAACAACATCTTGCGGAACATGCCTATTTAAAGGCTTTCCGCAAGATTAACAACAAAGAATAGGAATGACGAAGGAAGAAAACGAGAAGCGATTAACATACCTGAAGAAGATTGTAAGCAGACTACCAGATAAACCTGGCAGCTACCAATTCTATGATGAGGACCATACAATAATATATGTAGGAAAGGCCAAGAGTTTGAAATCCAGAGTCTCATCCTACTTTCACACAGAGGTAGACCGTTTTAAGACGAAGGTTCTAGTCAGCAAGATCTTTGATATTAGCTACACCATAGTCAATACAGAAGAGGACGCATTGTTACTTGAAAATTCACTCATAAAAAAATACAACCCTCGTTACAATGTGCTACTGAAAGATGGAAAGACCTATCCTTCTATCTGCATTACAAACGAGTATCTTCCTCGTATCTTCAAGACACGCACCATCAACAAGAAGTGGGGAACATATTATGGGCCTTACTCTCACGTTGGCTCAATGTACGCCATTCTTAACATTATCAAAGAACTATATCACCCAAGGACCTGTCGCCAACCCATCACAAAAGAGGGAATCGAAAACGGGAAATATAAAGTCTGCCTCGATTATCATATTAAGAAATGCATGGGGCCGTGTGTGGGCAAGCAGAGCTATGAGGACTATCAGAGGAACATCCTGCAAGCCCGCGAAATACTGAAAGGCAACACCGGCGTAGTGATGAAGGAACTGAAGGATGAGATGCTAAGACTTTCAGAGCAGTTACGCTTCGAAGAGGCAGAAGAAGTGAAACGTAAATATATGCTTCTGGATGGATTTGTAAGCAAAAGTCAGGTGGTTAGTCACACCATCAACAATGTGGACGTTTTCTCCATCACATCCGATGAAAAAATGGCCTTTATCAATTTCATTCACGTGGCAAATGGTATTGTAAATCAGAGCTTTACAATAGAATACAAGAAAAAACTTAATGAGACCGATGAGGAGCTTTTGGAACTTGGAATCGTGGAGATTAGGGAGCGTTTCAAAAGCAATTCAAAGGAAATCATCGTTCCTCAAGAGGTTAAAGTAGAACTTGAAGGAGTTACCTTCACTGTACCACAAAGAGGCGACAAGAAAACCCTACTCGACCTATCGATTATGAACGGAAAAGAGTATAAATTCGACCGTCTGAAACAAGCTGAGAAACTCAATCCCGAACAGAAACAAACCCGCTTGATGAAAGAACTACAGGAAAAACTCCATCTGCCCAAACTACCCTATCAGATCGAGTGCTTTGACAACTCTAATATATCCGGTACCGATGCTGTTGCTTCATGCGTGGTATTCAAGGCCATGAAGCCCAGCAAAAAAGACTATAAGCGCTTTAATATTAAGACTGTTATGGGGCCCGACGACTACGCTTCGATGAAGGAGGTTGTACATCGTCGCTACAGCAGACTTATAGAAGAAGAACAACCCCTACCCGATCTCATTATAGCTGACGGTGGAAAGGGACAAATGGAGGTGATTCGCGAGGTGATTCAAGACGAGTTAAATCTAGACATCCCCATTGCAGGGCTGGCAAAAGACGACCGTCACCGTACCAATGAGTTGCTTTATGGCTTTCCACCCATGAAAGTAGCACTGAAACTCGATTCAGAACTGTTTCACGTGCTTTCACAAATACAGGACGAAGTACACCGCTTCGCCATCGAATTCCACAGAAACAAGCGTTCTAAGCGTGCTTTACACTCCGAGTTGGACGACATCAAGGGGATAGGACCAAAGACGCGTGACGAACTTCTAAAGGCCTTCAAATCCGTTAAACGCCTTCGTGAAGTCCCTCTCGAACAACTTTCTGAGGCCGTAGGACCAGCAAAAGCTGCTATTGTTTACAACTACTTTCATACTTTAAACGGCTGACAGGAATATATCAACACATTGTCAACAGAGATATCTTACCATGCAAAATAGACTAAATTGCAAAGCAAAATAGACTAAATTGCAGAACAAAATAGACTAAATTGCATAAAAAGGAGATATCTCTGTCAATGCATAAGCTAAAGTATATCAATTGAAAACAGCATGAATGACAGTGAAATAAAACTATAGATTTGGTAAATTGAAAATAAGTTTGTAACTTTGCCGAAAAATCGAAAGATAATGAGAGCAGTCATACAACGAGTTACCCATGCCAGCGTAACCATCGAAAGCAAGGTAAAAAGCCGTATAGGACAGGGATTTCTGATTCTGTTAGGCGTATGCGAAGAGGACACGATGGAAGATGTGGACTGGTTAGTGAAAAAGATAGCCAACCTGCGTGTGTTTGGTGACGAAAACGACGTGATGAACCGCTCTATTCTCGACATTCAAGGCGAGGCTTTGGTAATAAGCCAGTTTACACTCTACGCCAGCTACAAGAAGGGTAACCGTCCTAGCTGGTTCCGTGCAGGCTCACACGAGCACTCTATCCCACTCTACGAGGCCTTCTGCACTCAACTTTCCGATGCCATTGGAAAGCCAGTAGGCACAGGCGAATTCGGCGCAGACATGAAGGTTGAGCTCCTCAATGACGGGCCCGTAACCATCTGTATGGATACAAAAAACAAAGAATAAGAATGAAGAAATATCTCAAGGAAATAGAAATATCGGGCCTAATTCTGACGGCTATCGGCGTAGGACTTTCCTACATCAAGGGCATACAATATGGCGTATGGCCATGCGGTATAGGGCTCTTCCTGCTACTTCTTATTTTTCTCTACAAAGCATTTCACTGGAAGGAATACGAGCGCGAGAATAAGCAGTATATCATGATTATACTGATTTGCATTTTCATATTAATACTTCAAATGTTTAAGGCACGATGACCATCAAAGAAGCGCAAGAAGCGGTAGACCGCTGGATAAAGGAATACGGCGTGCGCTACTTCTCAGAACTTACCAATATGGCTGTTCTGACGGAGGAAGTTGGCGAACTGGCCCGGGTGATAGCGCGTAAATACGGCGATCAGAGCTTCAAAGAGGGCGAGAAAGATAACCTTGGCGAAGAAATGGCCGATATTCTCTGGGTACTACTCTGTCTGGCTAATCAGACGGGAGTTGATCTCACTGATGAGTTGCAGAAATCCATCGAAAAGAAGACACAAAGAGACTCATTAAGACATATACATAACAAGAAACTATTAGCATAACAATTATGGCAGAACATCATCATGACCACGAGCATCACCACCATGTGGAGATGCCACAGAAGAGCCGTATTGAAGAGGCTCTGAGCAAGTACAACCTCGATGTGAAGGATGAGGACGTGAAAGAGGCAGTGAAGAAAATTATTGCCGAGAAAGTACATGAAAACGACACTCCAGAGGTGAAACAGTTCCTGATGGGTAGCGTAGAACTAACGACACTGAAAACTACCGATTCTGATGAAAGCGTAATGGCCTTCACAGAGCGTGTAAACCAGTTTGACGAGCAATATCCTAACCTACCCCACGTAGCAACCATCTGCGTATATCCCCGCTTCGCCCGCACCGTAGCAGAAACGCTCGAGGTGGATGGCGTGGAGATTGCTTGCGTGTCAGGCTCATTCCCATCTTCCCAGGCCCTTATCGAGGTGAAAACCATCGAGACCCAATTGGCCGTAAAAGACGGCGCTACAGAGATCGACATGGTGCTCTCAGTAGGTGAATTCTTAGAGGGCGACTACGAGACCGTATGCGATGAGATACAGCAGATGAAAGAGGCGTGTGGTGATAAAAAGATGAAGGTGATTCTGGAGACAGGTTGTCTAAAGACTGCTGCCAACATCAAGACCGCCTCAATTCTGGCCATGTATAGCGGTGCCGACTATATCAAGACCTCTACAGGCAAGCTGGAGCCAGCCGCAACACCAGAGGCTGCTTATGTGATGTGTCAAGCCATCAAGGAGTACTACGAGCAGACTGGCATTCAGATTGGTTTCAAGCCCGCAGGAGGCCTTAACTCCGTGATGGACGCACTGATATACTATACCATCGTCAAAGAGGTTCTGGGCGAGAAATGGCTCACCAACGAGATGTTCCGCATGGGAACCTCACGCTTGGCTAATATGCTATTGAGTGAGGTCATCGGTGAAGAAGTGAAGTTCTTCTAATAAGTATACCTAGATGATTCCGCTCTTAATAAATAACCCTCGCAATAAAACTTGCGAGGGTTATTTATTTACAGATTCCTTTGAATCACATATTCAAGATAAGCAGTAAAAGCAGGCTTAAGCTCTGGTTTCACACATTCATCAATATACCTTTGAGCCTCAATAGCAATCTCTTCCATCTTGCGCTCAGCATACTCGATGCCACCCTGTTGCTTAGCAAACTCCACCAAGACGGCAATTTCATCCGAATTAATCGTTCCTGCCTTCACTTTCTTGGCAAGCGTCATCATGGCGGGCTGATCAGCATGATTCAGAGCATAGATAATAGGCAGGGTCAACTTGCCTTCAGCCATATCATTGCCCGTGGGTTTACCTATCTCTTTAGAGTCATAATAATCGAAAATATCATCACGAATCTGAAATATCATACCAATATTTCGACCAAAAGTCTTAGCTTTCTCTATTGTTTCCTCAGAGGCGTTGACAGAGATAGCGCCAAGCTCAGAACATCCTTCGAACAACGCAGCTGTCTTCTTCTCAATTACCTGATAATAAACATCTTCTGAGATTTCCTTATTTGAAATATTCGACAACTGTAGAATCTCACCAGCAGCCAGTGTTCGACCCAGTTCAGACAGACTCTCAACTATACGCAGGTTTTTTGACAATGACACACGTAACAAGGCGGTAGAAAGAATATAGTCGCCCACAAGCACAGCCACTTTATTATTATAAGAAGCATTCACCGAAGGCTGTCCACGCCGCTGACTGCTCTCGTCAACCACGTCATCGTGAACCAGCGAGGCAGTATGCAACAACTCTAGTCCAAGCGCTGCATTCTGTGTAACATCAGAAATCGTCCCGTAATTCTGAGCTGTAAGCATAATAAGCATGGGACGCATGCGTTTTCCACCCCTCTGACGTATGTGTGAAAGTACTTGTCCGAGCAAGCCTTCGCCTTCGGAAAGACATTTATTAAACAACTCCGAGAAGTCGTTCAACTCAACTGCAATGGGTCTTCTAATCGTCGATAAATAATCCATATCTCACAGATTTTCGTTACAAAAATAGTAAAAATGGTTGGAATTACAATATTTTTAAGTAATTTTACGCCGAAAATTAAGAAAGTTATGCAGAAATTGTTCCTTTTAGATGCCTACGCACTTATTTATCGGTCGTATTACGCATTCATCAAGAACCCTAGAATCAACTCGAAAGGCTTGAATACAAGTGCAATTATCGGCTTCTGCAACACACTCAACGAAGTGCTGCAGAAAGAGCAGCCCACCCATATCGGTGTGGCTTTCGACCCCCATGGTCCCACGTTCCGAAGCGAAGCTTTTCCTGAGTATAAAGCTCAACGCGAGGAGACGCCAGAAGACATTCGCAAGGCTGTACCTATTATTAAAGATATATTGAAAGCCTACCGCATTCCTATCCTTCAGGCAGATGGTTTTGAGGCCGATGACGTTATTGGAACCTTAGCCAAGAAAGCCGATTCCATCGGTGTAGAAACGTATATGCTGACACCTGATAAGGATTATGGCCAGTTGGTAACAGAGAATGTGAAGATTTTCCGTCCCCGTCATGGAGGTGGTTATGAAACAATGGGTCCGAAAGAGGTAACAGAAAAATATGGCATCACAACCCCACTCCAGGTTATCGACCTCTTGGCACTCATGGGAGACTCAGCAGATAACTTCCCCGGATGTCCTGGTGTGGGTGAGAAGACTGCTTCGAAACTCATCAACGATTTTGGAAGTGTAGAACAACTGATTGCACGTTCATCAGAAATCAAAGGTAAGCTTCGCGAAAAAGTTGAAGACCATGTAGACGATATCAAGATGAGTTACTTCCTCGCAACCATCAAAACCGATGTTCCCATCGAACTCGATATGGAAGCTTTGAAACTTGTTGACCCCAACGAGGAAGAATTGGGCAAACTCTTCACCGAACTCGAGTTCAAGAGTCTCGCAGATAGGATTCTTAAAAAACCTCAAAATAAGCCAAAGCCCGTTAACGCACAACTCGATCTCTTTGCCGAATTTCCGACCGACGGATCAAGTTTAAGCGAAAATTCGAGTTTTGAGACCCTTAAAACAACGCCTCACAACTACAAACTTATTGAAAATGAGGATGATTTGGCAAATTTACGTGATTATTTCTTAACAAAAGAAATTCTCAGTCTAGATACGGAAACCACTTCAACCTCCGCCATCGAGGCAGAATTGGTAGGTTTAAGCTTCGCCGTGAAGGAATTTGAGGCATTTTATGTGCCCATTCCTGCTAATCGTGAAGAAGCGTTGCGAATTGTTAACATCTTTAAAGAGGTATATGAGAACGAGAAAATTCTCAAGGTAGGACAAAATTTGAAGTACGATCTCGAAGTACTTCGTAACTATGACATCCATCTGGCTGGTCCAATGTGGGACACCATGATTGCACACTACCTCATTCAACCCGAATTGCATCACAACATGGACTATATGGCCGAAATCTATCTTAACTACCAAACCATTCATATAGATGAGCTGATTGGACCCAAAGGCAAGAACCAGAAATCCATGCGATCCCTCCTACCCTCTCAGGTTTATGAATATGCTGCCGAAGATGCGGACATCACATTACGCTTAAAGAATAAATTAGAACCTGAGCTGAAGAAGTTTGAGTGCGAAGAGCTCTTTTATAATATAGAGATGCCTCTGATGCCTGTACTCGCAGAAATGGAGATGAACGGCGTTTGTCTGGATACGGAATCACTAAAAGAAACGTCAAAAGTTTTAACTGACCGTATGAGTGAGTTAGAGGAACGTATCTACGAACTTGCAGGTTTACAGTTCAATATTGCTTCGCCAAAGCAGGTAGGTGAGATACTCTTTGATAAGCTTAAAATCGTAGAGAAAGCCAAGAAGACCAAAACTGGGCAATACGTCACAAGCGAAGAGGTGCTTCAGCAGCTGCGAAATAAGCACGAGATAGTAGCAGACATATTGGAACACAGAGGTTTAAAGAAACTTATAGGCACCTATATCGATGCCCTTCCCAAGCTAATTAATCCTCGTACAGGACATATTCACACCTCGTTTAATCAAACGATTACTGCCACAGGACGCCTGTCAAGTAGCGATCCTAATCTCCAAAATATTCCCATCAGAGGCGAGGATGGCAAGGAGATTCGCAAGGCCTTTATCCCCGAGCCTGGTTGTCTGTTCTTTTCAGCAGACTATTCGCAGATAGAACTCCGTGTAATGGCACATCTCTCTCAGGATGCTCAGATGATAGAGGTGTTCCGTGAAGGTAAAGATTTGCATGCTGCCACAGCGGCAAACATCTACAAAAAGGATATAACGGAAGTGACCCGTGATGAACGCACCAAGTCAAAACGCGCCAACTTCGGCATTATTTATGGTATCACCGTGTTTGGCTTGGCAGAGCGTTTGGATATCCCTCGCGACGAAGCTAAGATGCTGATTGACGGCTACTTTGCCACCTTTCCACAAGTACACGACTATATGGAGAAATCAAAAGACATAGCTCGTCAGAAGGGGTATGTCACTACCCTCTTCGGACGACGACGCTATTTGCCTGATATCAACTCGCACAACGCCACTGTTCGAGGCTTTGCTGAGCGAAACGCCATCAACGCACCCATTCAGGGCACAGCAGCTGATATCATCAAGGTAGCTATGATCCGCATCTTCAACCGCTTCAAGGCAGAAGGCATCCGTAGCAAGATGATTCTCCAGGTACATGACGAACTTAACTTTAGCGTCTATCCAGAAGAAAAAGAGAAGGTTGAGCGTATCGTTATTGAAGAAATGCAAGCCGCCTTCCCACTATCTGTTCCCTTGGTAGCAGACAGCGGATTCGGTAAAAACTGGCTCGAGGCACACTAAAATAAGAAAAGCTGCGGAAGTGTTATCTTTCGCAGCTTTTCTTTTTATTCTTACAACTCAGTGATGCTGCCTATCTTAGGATTATTGAATTTCCTATGAGCTGGACGACCAGCATACCGCAAGGAGCCCACGCCCGTCACACCGCCTTCGATGGCTTCAGAAGCATAGCACTGTATACTGCCTACTCCCGTTACCTGTGCTTTCACGTTGTAAGCCTTCAAATCCTGTGCGTTGATGCTGCCCACACCAGTGCAACTATATTCTGCTTTTTCAGTCTGACCACTCAGTTCTATACTACCTACACCCGTACATTTTACATCAAGGTTCTTTACGTTCAGTTGGTTCAGGAAGAAAGAACCCACACCACTATTGTAAACCTCAAAAGCATCGGTTGTCAGACTGTCGAGGCGAACCTCAGAAGCACCAGAATTCCTGACTACGTTAAGCGTCGGCGTATAGATAATGATATCTACATCTTCTGTATCGATATTGACACTGTTTCTTGTAAAGCGGATTTTCAACTCACCACCCTCATTGGTAAATTCATACAGATCAATATAGTTGTCAGGCGCAGAAAGCGTCACGCGGCTGTCACCTTTGCTCTGAACAATACGGATATTGCCAACTACGTGGTTATCAATCTTATCGAAAGCCTCAAACTGATACTTGGCTTTTACAATATTATCACTTGGCGAGATCCTATTGCTTATATTATTACCAAAATTCACGCCACACGACGTTAAAGAAAGCAAGAATGCCGTTGCCATCATTAATAGTTTTGTCTTCATACCATTTACATTTTTAGTTGTTACTTTATCTGTTTGACGTACAAACTATTCAAAAAGTTGCAGTACCAGATAAAAAGTCACTTCACACGCCACACATTCAAAACAATTCCCTTAAACGACTGAGAGAACTCTGGAGCACACACAAAGAGCGAATTGTTCAACCAAGCATACTTGCCGTCTGCAGGAGCCTCAAACTGTGGGGCAGCCCTGAAATAGAACGACGGATTACCCTGGGCGTCCTTACCTGTGGCGATAATACCACGATTGCGAACATGAATAACCACACCATCGTCTGTCTTAATACAATAGATGGCTTCAAGTTCGGTACGATTCAGCGACTTGTTTCCTAACTGATAGTCAGCACCGCCATTAATGATAGTTCCTTTAATGGCAGGACCTTCGAATGTTCCTCCGGTTATAGGAATGATGGTTCGTTGGCCGTGCTGGGTCTCGCCTGCAGAATAGGCTTCACCAAGTGTCACTTTCAGTTGCAGGGCAAACTCCAACTCTGGGGTATCTTTGGGTTCAGTAACCTGAGCGCTGGCTCTTACGTTAAGCGCCAGTAACATGATGATTGATAACAAGATTTTATTCATTTTATCTATTAATTTAGTTGATAATCGGCTGCAAAGATAGACAAATAATGAAAAGAAACAAAAAGAAATAAGAGTAAAACTCAAATAAATTTGGTTTTTTGCTCACTTAATCGTAACTTTGCACCCGAAAAGTCGACGAAAGTCAACTTATTGTAAAAAGATAAACGTTTATAGAAGAAAATGGCATTGAAGTGTGGTATTGTAGGACTGCCGAATGTAGGTAAGTCTACATTATTTAATTGCTTGTCGAGCGCAAAGGCTCAGGCAGCAAATTTTCCTTTCTGTACAATTGAGCCTAATGTGGGCGTGATAACAGTGCCCGATGAAAGACTGACTAAATTGGCAGAGCTGGTACACCCAGGGCGTATCGTGCCTGCTACATGTGAGATTGTTGATATTGCTGGTCTTGTAAAGGGGGCCTCAAAGGGCGAAGGACTGGGTAACAAGTTCCTTGGAAATATTCGTGAGACAGACGCCATCATCCATGTACTTCGTTGCTTCGAGGATGAGAATATCACCCACGTTGATGGCACTATCGACCCCATCCGTGACAAAGAAATCATCGATACAGAGCTACAACTGAAAGACCTTGAGACCATTGAGGGCCGCCTGGCTAAGACAGAAAAGGCCGCTGCAGCAGGTAATAAGGATGCGAAGGTTGAGGCGACTGTGCTCCATGCTTATAAAGAGGTGTTGGAACAAGGTAAGAATGCCCGCATCGTGGAGTTTGAAAGTAAGGATGAGCAGGATTGCGCTCGCAACCTCTTCCTGCTTACTTCAAAACCCGTTCTCTATGTATGTAATGTAGGCGAGGCGGACGCCAAGAATGGCAACGACTTTACTAAGAAAGTTGAAGCGCTAGCCAAGGAAGAAGGCGCTGAGACCATGATTATTGCAGCCAAGACCGAAGAGGATATCGCTGAACTCGAATCATACGAGGACAAGCAGCTGTTCCTCGAGGAGCTGGGCTTAGAAGAGAGTGGCGTAAACCGTCTGATCAAGAAGGCTTACGCCCTGCTGAACCTCGAGACCTTCATCACTGCTGGTGAAATGGAGGTAAAGGCCTGGACATATAAGAAAGGCTGGAAGGCACCTCAGTGTGCTGGTGTCATCCATACCGACTTCGAAAAAGGCTTTATCCGTGCTGAGGTCATCAAATACGACGACTATATCCAATATGGCTCTGAGGCTGCTGTCCGCGAGGCAGGCAAGATGGGTGTAGAGGGTAAGGACTACGTGGTACAGGATGGCGATATCATGCACTTCAGATTCAACGTATGATGCAATATCTATTAAACTATATCGTCTGGAATCCAAACCTCGAGGCATTTCACCTGGGGACTTTTTCCATTCGCTGGTACGGCCTGATGTGGCTCATTGGATTTGCTCTAGCCTATTTCTTTGTGAAGCGTCTTTACAAAGAGCAGAAAATCAAGGATGAACTTTTCGATCCGCTCTTTATCTATTGCTTCTTAGGCATACTGATTGGTGCCCGTCTGGGACATTGCATCTTCTACCAGCCTCAAGATTTCCTTACCTCCTGGCAAGGCATCGTGGAAATGATTCTGCCTATCCGTTTTGGCGACGACGGCAGTTGGCTTGGCCAGACCTTTGGTTTCTTCATTACAGGCTACGCGGGCTTGGCCTCTCACGGTGGAACGTTAGGCTTGATGATTGCCCTTTGGCTCTATGTCCGCAAGACAAAGCTCAACATCTGGACGGTATTAGACAATATAGCCATAGCCACAGGTAGCATGGCATGCTGCATCCGTCTGGGCAACTTGATGAACTCTGAGATTATCGGCAAGATAACAGACGTGCCCTGGGCATTTATCTTTGAGCGTGTAGATGCCGTACCTCGTCACCCAGGACAGCTTTACGAAGCCATCGCCTATGCCATCCTGTTCTTCATTATGTGGTATCTGCACAAAAAGATGCCTCAGAGAATAGGCACAGGCTGGTACTTCGGCTTCTGTCTGACCTATATCTTCACCTTCCGCTTCTTCATCGAGTATACCAAGGAGATACAGGAAGCTTTCGAAGCCTCTCTCCCACTCGACATGGGACAGATTCTCTCCATCCCATTCATCATCATCGGAGTCTGGTGCATGATAAAAGCTAAAAGAAAAGGATAAAAAGAAAATCGTCTCATTAACCTGAGACGATTTTTATTTGTTATAGTATGATTCAAAAAGTCAGTGTTATGTGTTATCATTTCTTCAAATCCTTGGCAACCCAAAGTACCCAGGAATCAATATTATCCGTCAGTTGTTCTGGATATGGTAGAGGTATTGTGATATCTGGTGCATAGCCTGGAGTCTTCTTCTTACACAACTTCTCGAATGTACTTTCAACTGTCATGGGGAAGCGCATATATATTTGGCTGTTAGGCAGACGAATTTCGTTGCAGTTACCCGTCTCTTCGCATCCCATTGTATTTTCTCTTCCATATACCTTTGCATGTTTTTTAGAGTAATTGCGGACATAACGTACTGGTGCTTCTGCAGCGCTAGCGCTGTTATTGTCTATTATAATAGCTCCTTTACGCACAAGTGGAGTATGCTGATTCTGGCCTTTAGATGTAGATGACCACTTTAAATAGCTACCATCTTCTGCTAAAACAGCCTCTGACATTACCCTGTTGTGAAAGTTATTAGGATCATTATTACAGTATTTCTTCAACTCCTTATTGTTCTCATAACTTACTCTAAAATAATCCTGGTCATCATTCATAGCACTACAGTCGCACATAAACCTTGTAAACAGAAGACTGATAGCGTCACCGCCACCTGTATTACCACGAAGGTCAAGAATAAGATATTTGCAGCCCGACTGTTTGAACTCCTTTTCTTTTTCTGACATCCAGTTCCATGATGGATTTTCACCTCTGCACGATGGTAGGCGTAACAGATATGTTTCATCGTCTACTTTACAGCCAACAGGTTGGGGAGAATACTGGGGGATAAGGTTGTTGTAATCTATCATTTCTTCTGAACGTAGTTTCCAGAAGAAATCTGAAGAACAGCCAGTGTGGCGATCGAAGTTCTTGTGAAACCAGAATATATAACGTCCTACAGCTTCGTCGGCAGATATATTTCCTTGCAATAATTGTGATAGCAGACTATCTTTCAGAGAATTGTATTCGTTTTCAAATCCACATCGCATTAATATGGGGAAAATAGCATTACTACGTTCGTTGACATCAATAGCGAAGTCAAAGGTTTCGTATGCCTGACGAATAGAATCTGGCTTTGCACCATATCTTTTCACAAACTCATCCATGAAGTACTTTGATATGTCTTTCTTAATACCAGGTGCTTTGATGCCTAATGCTTTTTGAACGCTATTGGGTAATCCACATCGATCCCAAATAGTTACAAAAGGATGACCATCGTTGTCGAGTGTTGTTACAGATATTGTTTCGTCGTCAATCCAAGTTATCATACATATCATATCATCCGTCTCAATGACATTTTCGCTGAGATAGCTGCAAGCCGTATATTGGCACTGAACGATATTGGGAGTTGGAACCACTGCCATCACAGCTCCATTATCGCCAAACACCTGATAGGTATCCATTCCCATACGACCTACCCAATACTGCGATGTGGCTGTGTTGGTTAGTTGTTTGCCTCTCATTTTCCATGTTCCATACAGTCGGTGTGGCTTTTCGGTTTGTTTCATCTTCAGAACATTCATAGCAATCTGAATGTTATCAGAATCCCTGTTAGCCGACTGTTTGCACGATAACATAATAGTTACAGAGTCAAGGTTTATTCTGTACTGCTTGTTGTTTTGTGAATACCCTTCAAATGTAGCAAGGGTAAACAAAATGGTTAAGATAATCTGTTTCATATACGGTTGATTAAATTTAGATATGTTTCAAATACTCCATAATTCCCTTGCGGTATAGTTCTGCGGGGTCTGTAATACCTTTATTAGATAAACTATCAAAAATCTGACAGAAGGTCTTAACGTCTGCATCACCAAAGTTTCGATAATCCTCTGTTTCCTTGCCTGCTATCTTGCAGTTATACCAACAAGCCATACTTTCAAAGGCACTCCAAGGTACGTATGTCAGGTCTTTTTTCGAGTTTAAAGAACGTGTGTACTCTTTCATTTCCTCTACGATAGAGTCGATACTATCTTGCATTAAGAAAATACCAAACTCATGGCTGAACATTGCCAGCTGATAGTCCAAATATTGATTGTAATAGACGGTATTGGTGTTTTCATTAAGATTGTTGTACGATGGACCTTTAGCGCCAGCACGATACAAAAGCCAGTGATAATCACCACGACGCCATGTGTAACCAGTAACGCGCTCCCAATCCTTAACAACAGAGTTCTCCATCATTTTCTGTCTCAGCTGATTCTGACGTTCCTCCATGTCTTTCTTCGCCTGAGGATAAACCGTATTGAGATAGTTGTCGTAGTTATCGACATACACCTTGGAAATAGCTTTGGCAATATTCATCACATCGTCAGGTGAGTTATAGCGCTGGGCCATCTCTTGATATTTGTCCATGACTTTTTGAAGGCTATCAGCATTGGCAAATGTCTCTGCAGAAATCATAAAGAAGAACGTTCCTGCCAACATTCCGCCTTCACCTTGTCCAAATATCAGATGTTCCTTATATTTTTGGAGGGTATCGACAGCTGCTTTAGAAAGCGTATTACCATATTTTGCTGTGTATTCCTCGTCAGAGAATCCTAGCCCAGCAAGTGTGTATAGATGAGTAACGTAGTTAACCTCAGGACGTATCTCAAACAGAATCTTAGCACCAGCAGCTTGCATGAATGATTGTCTGCTGAAGTTGACCATTAATAACGCCAAAAACAAAAATAATACAGTTCTTTTCATTACAATTTAGTTTATATATACATATGACGATGAAAAGGTTCGAATAGCTACAATTATTGACTAAAAAACTGTATTTTTGCCTCTTATCAAGGATTATCATTACTTCCCTGAGACGATCTTCTTGATGTCGTTAAGTTTGTTGAGAGCTTCCAAAGGCGTGAGATTATTAACATCAAGGCCAAGAATCTCATCGCGAACCTGACAAAGTACAGGGTCGTCAAGCTGGAAAAAACTCAGTTGCATGCCTTCGCGAGAAGCAGCAATCTCTGCCGTGGGCTTACCAACAGAGCCTACAGAGGCATTATCGGCCTCCAATTGCTTCAGAATCACGTTGGCACGCTTCACAATCGAGCGAGGCATACCGGCAATCTCTGCCACATGGATACCAAACGAGTGCTCACTCCCACCCTTTTCGAGTTTACGCAGGAAGATGACCTTGCCATCCACTTCTTTCACTGAGACATTATAGTTCTTGATGCGCGAGAAGTTCTTCTCCATCTCGTTCAGCTCATGATAGTGCGTAGCAAAGAGCGTTCTGGGATGCCCTTTAGCATTCTCATGCAGATATTCCACAATGGCCCAGGCAATAGAAATACCATCGTAAGTACTTGTTCCCCTACCCAACTCATCGAAGAGTACCAAAGAACGAGAGCTGACATTATTCAGGATATTCGAGGCCTCTGTCATCTCTACCATAAATGTAGATTCGCCAAGAGAGATGTTGTCCGAGGCTCCTACACGAGTGAATATCTTGTCCACCAGACCTATTCTAGCGGCTTCTGCTGGCACAAAACAACCTATCTGGGCCAGTAATACTATCAAAGCCGTTTGGCGCAACAGGGCTGATTTACCTGCCATATTCGGACCGGTGATAATGATAATCTGCTGGCGCTCATTGTCAAGCAGGATGTCATTGGGCACATAGCGCTCTCCTAAAGGCAATTCTTGTTCTATCACCGGGTGACGGCCCTGCTTGATATCAATCACCTCAGTCGAGTCAATCACAGGACGTATATAGTTATTCTCCTCGGCCACCTTGGCAAAGCTCAGCAAACAGTCGAGATGAGCAATGATGTTGGCATTGATCTGAATCTGAGGGATAAACTCCTGCATGCTCAGAATCAGATCGTTGAAGAGTTTTGCCTCCAATGACAAAATCTTATCTTCAGCGCCAAGAATCTTCTCCTCGTACTCTTTTAATTCCTGAGTGATATAGCGCTCTGCCTGAGCCAGCGTCTGCTTACGCACCCACTCTGCCGGCACCTGGTCTTTATAGGTATTACGAACCTCCAGATAATAGCCGAATACGTTGTTATAGCCTATCTTCAGCGAACTGATGCCCGTCTGCTCTGCCTCGCGTTCCTGAATCTTCAGCAGATAATCCTTGCCACTATAGGCTATACTGCGAAGCTCGTCGAGTTCTGCATTTACACCATCTTTGATAACGCCACCCTTAGCTACCAACTGTGGTGGATCGTTCTGTATTTCCTTTTCTATTCTGTCTCTCAGCGACTCACAGAGATTCAGCTGTTCCCCTACTCTGTTCAGAGCCTCATTCTTGGCATAGAGACAAGCCGTCTTAATGGGCTGAATGGCCTGCAGGGCCGTCTTCAGCTGTACCACCTCACGAGGCGAGACACGCCCAACAGCAGCCTTCGAGATGATACGTTCCAAATCTCCTATACGATGAATCTGGTCGTCAATACACTCACGAAACTCAGGTTCACGATAGTAATACTCCACGATATCGAGGCGCTCATTGATTGGCTTCTCGTCCTTTAAGGGAAATACCAGCCAGCGACGCAGCAATCGGCCTCCCATCGGACTCACCGTCTTGTCAATCACGTCAAGCAATGACTTACCGTCTTCCTGCATCGGATGAACCAGCTCAAGACTGCGGATGGTAAACTTGTCCAAGCGCACATACTTGTCTTCCTCGATACGTGAGATGCTCGTGATGTGCCCAATCTGCGTGTGCTGCGTCTGCTCCAGATACTGCAGAATGGCGCCTGCGGCAATCACGCCCGACTTCAGATGCTCTACGCCAAAGCCCTTCAGGTTTTTCACGTTGAAGTGGCGTAGCAGCTTCTGATTGGAAGTCTGCTCTGTAAACACCCAGTCGTCGAGTTGAAAAGTAAAATATTTTGTACCGAAGCAGCGTTCAAACTCCTGCTTCTTGTTCCTGTCGTGAAGCACCTCTTTAGGCGAGAAATTGCCCAGAAGCTTCTCTACATAATCTGCTGTTCCCTCTCCTGTCAGAAACTCACCTGTAGAAATATCCAAGAAAGCTACACCATAGCTCGACTTGCCAAAATGAACTGCTGCCAGAAAGTTGTTTTCCTTATAGTTCAGCACATTATCCGACAACGCCACACCAGGCGTCACCAGTTCGGTAATGCCTCTCTTTACAAGCTTCTTGGTGAGTTTAGGATCTTCCAGCTGATCGCAGATAGCTACGCGCTTTCCAGCCCGAATCAGCTTGGGCAGATAGGTGTCCAGCGCATGATGGGGAAAGCCAGCCATCTCGTCGCCCTTTACGCCTGCACCATTGTTACGATGGGTCAGCGTGATACCTAAGATCTTTGAGGCAGTAATGGCATCTTCACAATAGGTCTCATAGAAGTCACCACACCTGAACAGCATCACTGCGTCAGGATGTTTCGCCTTCAAATCGAAGAACTGTTTCATCATCGGGGTCAGCTCTTTTCCTTCTTTCTTTGCCATTACCTGTTTGCTTTTAGTTCGAGTTGCAAAATTACTCCTTTTTTCCCAATTGACAAAATTTTCCCTTGAAATAATTGTTTTCCTAAGTTTTTTACTACCTTTGCATCTAATGAAGAAAGGTTGTATCATATCACTCATGCTCTGCTGGATGCTGTCGCTCTCAGCTCAGTTTCTGCATCTGGGCGATACCATCGCTATCATCTCACCTTCGAGTGCTACCGACACCACGACTATTAATGGTGGCATCCGCACTTTGGAGCGTTGGGGCTATCATTGCATCATAGGCAAAAATGCACTCAACGACTATCACGGCTTTGCTGGTACTATCGATGAACGCCTGACAGATTTGCTTTGGGCCCTTCGCGAACCATCTGTCAAGGCCATCATGTGTTCTCGAGGAGGCGATGGGGCAGCTCATCTGCTGAGCCGTCTTTCGCCTGATACCCTTCGTCAATATCCCAAGATCATCATTGGCTTCAGCGATATCACCGCCTTGCTCTGTGCTGAGGCAAGGGCAGGTGTAAAAGGCGTTCATGGTTCGATGTGTCACGCCTTGAACACCTATGAGGGAAATGATACTGTGAGCCAGACGTTACGACGTATGCTCCAAGGCGATCTGCCTACCTATCGCGTGGCACCCCATCCGCTGAATCTCAAGGGTAGGGCAGAGGGTATTGTTGTAGGGGGAAATCTCTCTGTCTATAACGACTTAGCCGGTTCCGATTTCGATCCCTTAGCGCTCAATGATATCATCCTGTTTATGGAAGATACGGGAGAGGGGATGAGTAAGGTAGACCGTATGCTGCATAATATGGAAATGCGAGGTCTTCTATCAAATGTCAGGGGCATTATCGTGGGACAGTTCAATAAATACAAGCACCCAGAAAACGGCTTTGAAGATATGTATGCCATGCTCCATGAGTACATGAAACACTATGGAATCCCTGTGTGTTTCGATTTTCCTGTGGGACATGCCCATCTGCGCAACTTCCCCTTGCTCACTGGCGCCAGGGCCATACTCGAAGTAACACCAGAAGGTACGTTATTAAAATATGAAAAGTTATCTGAATACTGAGAATATCCTGCGCAGCGAGGGTGGGGTAGAGTACCATCCACTCATTCCGTTCCTGCCCGAGAGTGCCAAAGTACTGTTTCTTGGCAGTTTTCCGCCACAGCGCAAACGCTGGTGTATCGATTTCTATTATCCCAACTTCATCAACGACCATTGGCGCATCGAAGGTCAGGTGTTCTATGGTTATCGCAATCATTTTGTAGATACCGAGGCTAAACGCTTCAAGGTAGAAGAGATTATCAGTTTCTGCGAAGAAAAGGGCATCGCCTTCTTCGATACCTCCTGCGCCATACGCCGTCTCAAGGACAATGCCTCAGACAAGTTTCTCGAAGTGGTAGAGCCCACAGACATTCCTGCCCTGATAGCCAGGCTGCCCCATTTGCGAGCTATCGTCACCACAGGCGAGAAAGCAACGGACACCATCTGCGCCTCATTGAACATCCCTGAAGTTCCAAAAGTCAACACCTTTGTGTCTATCCCTGAGATGTATAATCATAACGCCCAGCAACTCATCCTCTACCGTCTCCCGTCATCTTCTCGTGCCTATCCCCTCGCTTTCGATAAGAAGGTGACCGCCTATCAGAATATGTTTGAGATGATGGGATTGAAGAAATAAATCTTTTTCTTGCTAATATTTTTTTGGATTTCTGTAGTTTTTTTCCTCTTACGTGTGACTTATTATCAAACAACGATATATCGAACAAAAAAAATGAAAAATCAAGAACGTGAGTTTGAAGAAATAGTGAGGGCCAATCGCAGTACGATCTATACCGTCTGCTACATGTTCTCCAACGACCAAGACGAGGTTGCCGACTTGTTTCAAGAGGTACTGATCAACCTGTGGAAGAGTTTGCCTTCGTTTGAGGGGCGTAGCAATATTCGCTCCTGGATCTACCGCGTCAGTCTGAATGTGTGTATCTCACTCAGCCGCAAGAAACAACGCCACGAGACGATGCCGCTGACGATGGACATCAATCCATATGAAGAGACGGAAACCAACCAGAACTTCAAGCAAATGGACATGCTAAGACGGCGTATTGCCAAACTTGGTCAATATGACCGTGCCATCATTCTCTTATGGCTGGAAAACATCAGTTACGAAGAGATTGCGGCTATCATGGGTATTACAGTCAAGAACGTTTCAATACGTCTCTACCGTATCAAAGAAGAATTAAAGAAAATGTCAAACGATTAAAACAGGAAGTATTATGGATAATCAGAATAACAACTTACAGGAACTGGAGGGACTTCGCGACCAGGTGACAGAGTTTAAGAAGCGCATGGAGCAGCAGGAGATTGTCAACCATCAACTATTGAAGATAGCGACGAACAGACATATATCGTGGATTAAGTTCATGAACACATGGACCGGTCCTATAGCACTGGTGTTATCACCCCTGTTTATTTTCTGCCTAAGAGAACTTGGCTGCTCATGGATTCCCATCATCTTTATAATCCTGTTGCTAATAGGAGAAACTGTGTTCAATATCTGGAATGTCAGTACAATCAGCAATAAGCACTTGGCAGCTCAAGATATAATCAGTGTGCAGCAGCGACTAACCGCCTATAAGCGCAGGGAAAAACTTCAGACTTACATCGAATGCCCTCTCATCTTACTTTGGGGCGGCTGGTTTATATTCGACATCTATAACTACATAAATATACCCGTCATCAAATTGATTGTTGGGCTTCTATTAGGATCGTTTATAATTTTCTTTATCCTCTTCCGCGAGATACGCTCGCTGAACAAAGCTATCAAGGTAATAGACGAATTCAATATATCATAAGGATAGAATAAAATATCAAGAAATATTACCATGATTTAAAACTTTTTGAATAAGGTTTTTGAGAGAGAAGAGGGGAGGGGGGATTTTGGGATTGTTTGGTGCAAGGATTGGGTTTAGCCTGACTAAAGTTAGGGTTTACTCCGACTAAAATCAGACTTTAGTCGGAGTAAACCCATATTTTAAATAATCCAATTAAAATTTGGGGTTCTGCTCACTTTTTTGTATCTCTGGCTTTGCTGAAGTTACTACCGTTCGAGAGCGCCAAAATTGAAAAAAACTCTTTTTCATTTGGCGTTCTGCTCACTTATTCGTATCTTTGCAGCCCAAATATAATGTACGGAAACAATAAAAATAGCAAATATACAATGGATTACAATTTCAGAGACATCGAACAGAAATGGCAGAAGCGATGGGTGGAGAATGGCACTTATCGTGTTGTAGAAGACAAGAACAAGAAAAAATTCTATGTGCTCAACATGTTCCCTTACCCCAGCGGAGCAGGATTGCACGTAGGTCATCCCCTTGGCTATATCGCTTCTGATATCTATGCCCGCTACAAGCGTCAGCAGGGCTTCAACGTATTGAACCCCATGGGTTACGACGCTTACGGACTGCCTGCTGAGCAGTATGCCATCCAGACGGGTCAGCATCCTGAGAAGACTACCTTCGAGAATATCGACCGCTATCGCTCACAGCTTGACAAGATTGGTTTCTCGTTCGATTGGGAGCGCGAGGTCCGCACTTGCGACCCTATCTACTATAAGTGGACACAGTGGGCCTTCCAGCGCATGTTCAAGAGCTACTTCTCTACTTCGTCGCACAAGGCTCAGCCAACCATCAAGCTGATTGAGCACTTCGAACTGATGGGTACTGAGAACTGCAACGCGCTTGGTACCGAGGAGCTTCATTTTACAGCCGACGAATGGAAAAACTTCTCTGAGAAGAAGAAGCAGGAGGTGCTGATGAATTATCGTATTGCCTATCTGGCTGACACGATGGTAAACTGGTGCCCCAAACTGGGAACGGTGCTGGCCAACGATGAAGTGGTTGACGGCGTATCTGTTCGTGGTGGCTATCCCGTAGTACAGAAGAAGATGCGCCAGTGGTGTCTGCGCGTATCGGCTTACGCTCAGCGACTGCTCGATGGTCTGGAGGATATCGATTGGACTGACTCACTGAAGGAGACTCAGCGCAACTGGATTGGTCGCAGCGAGGGTACTGAGGTTGAGTTCAACGTAGCCGACTCTGATAAGCACTTCACCATCTTCACAACTCGTGCTGATACTATGTTTGGTGTTACATTCATGGTACTCGCTCCTGAGAGCGACCTCGTGGCTGAGCTGACCACCCCTGAGCAGAAGGCTGAGGTTGACAAGTATCTGGACTATGTGAAGAAGCGCACTGAGCGCGATCGCCAGATGGACCACAAGGTGACTGGTGTATTCTCTGGTAGCTATGCCATCAACCCATTTACTGATGAGAAAATCCCCATCTGGATTGCAGAATATGTATTGGCTGGTTATGGTACTGGTGCCATCATGGCCGTTCCTGCCCACGACAGCCGCGACTATGCCTTCGCCAAGCACTTCAACCTGCCTATCATCCCACTGATTGAGGGTGCTGATGTATCTGAAGAGAGCTACGATGCCAAGGAGGGTATAGTATGCAACTCTTCATCAGCTAAGTTCAGCCTGAATGGTCTCACCGTTAAGGAGGCTATCGCTGCCACCAAGAAGTATGTAACTGAGCAGGGCCTGGGTCGTGTAAAGGTTAACTACCGCTTGCGCGATGCCATCTTCTCTCGCCAGCGCTATTGGGGCGAGCCATTCCCTGTTTACTACAAGGACGACATGCCTTATATGATTCCAAAGGAGTGTCTGCCTCTGGAACTTCCTGAGATCGACGAGTACAAGCCAACAGAGACAGGCGAGCCCCCATTGGGCCGCGCTAAGATGTGGGCTTGGGACACTACAAACAATAAGGTAGTCAGCAAAGACCTTATTGACAACAAGACCATCTTCCCACTCGAGCTGAACACCATGCCTGGTTTCGCTGGATCGAGTGCTTACTATCTGCGCTATATGGATCCAAAGAACGAGAAGGCTTTGGTAAACAAGGATGTTGACGAGTACTGGCGTAATGTTGACCTCTACGTAGGTGGTACTGAGCACGCTACTGGTCACCTTATCTACAGCCGTTTCTGGAACAAGTTCCTCTTCGATTCAGGTTACAGCTGCGAGGATGAGCCATTCAAGAAGTTGGTTAATCAGGGTATGATTCAGGGTCGCTCTAACTTCGTTTACCGTATCGAGGACGAGGGTGCTGATAAGGGTAAGTTCGTAAGCTTCGGACTGAAGGATAAGTATACCGTTACACCTATCCACGTAGATGTAAATATCGTATCAGCCGACGTACTCGACATCGAAGCCTTCAAGGCTTGGCGCCCTGACTATCAGAATGCAGAGTTCATTCTCGAGAACGGCCAGTACAAGTGTGGTTGGGCTATCGAGAAGATGTCGAAGTCGATGTTCAACGTAGTGAACCCCGATATGATTGTAGAGAAGTATGGTGCCGACACCCTGCGCCTCTATGAAATGTTCCTGGGTCCTGTGGAGCAGAGTAAGCCTTGGGATACCAATGGCATCGACGGTTGCCACCGTTTCTTGCGTAAGTTCTGGAACCTCTTCCAGGGCGAGCTGAATGGCGAGGCTACAGCAGAAAACTTGAAGAGCGTACACAAACTCATCAAGAAGGTAAGTCAGGACATCGAGCAGTTCTCATACAACACCTCTATCTCTGCCTTCATGATTTGCGTGAACGAACTGGGTCAGCAGAAATGCAAGAACAAGGAGTTGCTCAAGACGCTTGTCATTCTCATCGCTCCATTCGCTCCCCACATCGCTGAGGAACTCTGGGAACAGCTTGGCGGCGAGGGTTCTGTATGCGACTCCCAGTGGCCTAAGTGGGATGAGCAGTATCTCGTAGAGAGCCAAGTGAAGCTGGGTATTGCCTTCAACGGTAAGACACGTCTGGAGATGGAGTTCCCTGCTGATGCTGACAATAAGACCATCGAAGAGACTGTATTAGCAGACGAACGCGCTAAGAAGTATCTTGAAGGTTTCCAGGTTGCAAAGGTTATCATCGTCCCTAAGCGTATGGTGAACATTGTACTGAAGAAATAAATGACGATCGATCACAAAATCATATTGAATGAGGTCAAGGACTATTTGTTTATAGCCCTTGGCCTGTTACTCTATACCATCGCCTTCACGGTATTCCTGATGCCCTATCAGATTGTTGCTGGAGGCGTTACAGGTCTGTCGGCTATCATCTACTATGCTACAGGCTTCCATCTGGAAAACACCTATATCATCATCAACGGTCTCTTGCTGATGGCGGCATTGAAGATTCTGGGCTTCAAATTCCTGATGAAGACCATCTTCGCCATCTTCATGCTTTACTTCATGTTGAAGTTTGCACAGGATATCATTCCTAAGCAGGAGAACGGACTGCCCTTCAAACTGATGGGTGAGGGTCAGGATTTTATGTCGATGATCATTGGCTGTGTGATTACAGGTATCGCTCTGGCTACCGTTTTTACCCATAATGGTTCTACTGGTGGTACCGATATCATTGCTGCCTCAGTAAACAAGTATCATCCAAATGTCACATTAGGCAATGTGCTGATTGCTGCCGACTTCTGTATCATCGGCTCTTGTATGTTCTTCCCGCAGTTCGGCACCTATCTCGAAAGAGCTCATAAGGTGATGTTCGGCTTCTGCGTAATGGCTATGGAGAACTATACCCTCGATTACGTGATGAATGCCCGTCGCCAATCTGTTCAGTTCTTCATCTTCTCACATAAGTGGCAGGAGATAGCCAACGCCATTGGTACTCAGATGCATCATGGTGTAACCATTCTCGATGGACACGGCTGGTATACTGGTAAGGATATGAAAGTGCTTTGTATTCTGGCCAGAAAGAATGAGAGCATCAATATGTTCCGTCTCATCAAGATGATCGACCCCAACGCCTTTGTATCGCAGAGTGCCGTTATCGGCGTATATGGTGAAGGCTTCGACGAGATGAAAGTGAAGATAAAGGAGGATAAAAAGAGTCTGAAGAAGATAGAGAAAAATGAAAATAGTATTCGCAACAAATAACGAGCATAAACTTTCTGAAATACGCAGTATCCTGGGTGATAGTATCGAGGTGCTTTCACTGAAGGATATAGGCTGTGATGCAGATATTCCTGAGACAGGCAAGACACTTGAGGAAAATGCCCTGCAAAAGGCGCAATTTATCTATGACCACTATCACATGGATGTATTTGCTGATGATACTGGCTTGGAAGTTGAGGCTCTGAATGGTGCTCCCGGCGTTTATTCAGCTCGCTATGCAGGAGGTGAAGGTCATGATTCAGAAGCTAATATGACCAAACTCCTGAATGAATTAGGAGAAAATAACAATCGCCGTGCAAGATTTCGCACCGTGATTGCGTTAATATTAAAGAAGAATGTATGTCCTTGTGGTTGTACCAGTATCAAGGAAATCCACCAGTTCGATGGTATCGTTGAAGGTGAGATTATCCGAGAGCGTAGGGGAGGAGAGGGCTTTGGCTACGATCCTATTTTCAAACCTGACGGCTACGACAAGACTTTTGCTGAGTTGGGTATGGATATCAAAAACCATATCAGCCACAGGGCAAGAGCCACAGCAAAACTTGCCGACTTTCTTCTGAAAAAGTAAAAAAAGTAAAAAGGTAAAAGAGTAAAAATGAAGAATAGAAATTATTCAATAAAAAGAATAGTGAATTGGCTTTTACCTTTTTGCTTTTTTACTTTTTTACCTTTAAATGCACAAATAGGTACTTGGAAAAACTATTTGGCTTATCATGAAATAAAGAGTATCTGCAAAGCAGGTGATGAACTCTTTGTACTAGCCTCTAATGGACTCTATCAGTATAATATCAACGACCAGAGCATCACTACTTATGATAAGGTAAACGGACTTTCTGATACCCATATCACCCATATTGCTTGGAGTCAACAGGCTAAACGACTGATAGCAGTCTATCAGAACGCTAATATCGACTTGATAGAGACTGATGGCGATATTATCAATATCTCTGCCCTCTACAATAAATCGATGACAGACAACAAGACTGTCAACAGCATTAGTATCGAGGGTATCTATGCTTATCTGCATTGTAGTTTTGGTATCGTAAAGGTAAACATGCAGAAAGCAGAAATTACTGATACCTATACACCAAACATGCCTGATTATCCTATTGATCTTACCCCTTATCAGGATCAATATGCTGAATACATCACTATGGTATCGACTTTGAACCCTGGAGGACCTATTTATAACCATTTCTACGAGTCGAAATTCATAAAAGGTATACTTTATACCACTGGTGGTTATTTTCTGCCCAGCATGCCCGATAATGAGTTTCCTGGCATTATTCAGACTTTCGACGGTAATAACTGGACACTCTTTGAAGAAAACATCAATGAGAAGACAGGTTATGCTTATCTGGACATTTGCTGTATCGATGTTGATCCAATTAACGAAAAACATGTGTTTGCTGGAGGCAGATGTGGACTCTATGAATTTAACGATGGTAAGTTGGTAGCTTATTATAATAAGGATAATAGTCCATTGAAGAGTGCTAACGACAGAGGTACAGAACTGGGTAATGATTATCTGCTTATACTAGGCATTAAGTTCGATGCTCAGGGAAATCTTTGGGTGCTTAACAGTATGGCTCAAGGTGTGAGTCTGCTAGAACTTACGCCTGATCACCAATGGAAAGATCATCATCAGCCATTACTCACTGATAATACAGAAAATACGCTTCCAGGCCTTCGAGGTATGACGATTGATAGTCGTGGACTGCTATGGTTTGTCAATAATAACTGGCAGAATGCTGCTCTCTTCTGTTATGACATGCAGAACGATGTCCTTCTGAAATATGATAACTTTACCAATCAGGATGGACAGAAATATAATATAACCTGGGCCTATTGTGTGGTAGAGGATCGGGAGAATAACATTTGGATAGGAACTGACCAGGGCCCTTTTATGATTAAGAAGTCAGAAGTAGGACAGCAAAATATTACATTTCAGCAAATAAAAGTTCCTCGTAATGATGGAACCAGCTATGCTGACTATCTGTTAAGTGGTGTTAGTATCAGCAGCATAGCTATCGATGGTGGTAATCGTAAGTGGTTTGGTACTAATGGTAGTGGTGTCTTTCTAATTAGCTCTGATAATCTTAACCAACTCCAAAGCTTCACCACAAGCAATTCAAAGCTAATTAGTGATAATATTACCTCAGTAATTGTTAATCAACAGTCTGGCGAAGTGTTTTTCCTCTCAGATAAAGGACTTTCCTCTTTTTATTCAGACGCTATAGAACCTAATGAAGAAATGACAAAGGATAATGTCTGGGCTTATCCGAATCCTGTATCACCTGATTATACTGGACTTATTACCATTACTGGTTTATCTTTCGATGCGGATGTGAAAATCGTAGCTTCAAATGGTGCTTTGATGGCTGAAGGAAGAAGCAATGGAGGACTCTTTACTTGGAATGGTTGTGATAAAAAAGGTAAGCGTGTAGCCAGTGGTGTCTATATGGTGATAACAGCTAATAGTGATGGTAAAAAAGGTACAGTTTGCAAGATAGCCATCATAAAATAAAAATCCCCTCCTGATTAGGAGAGGAAAAGAAGAATATTCATCAGCTAAGTTCAAGCATCTTATTGATAGGTTTAACTGCTTCTTTAGCTATTTCTGAATCAATCTCTATCTGCGGACTTTCGTTTTTCAAACAATTATATACTTTTTCGAGTGTATTGAGTTTCATATACTGACACTCATTACAACTGCATTCAAGACCACTCTCACTAATTTCAGGAGGAACTGGGATAAACTGCTTATCAGGACAAGTTCGTTGCATCTCATGCAGAATACCAGCCTCTGTAGCTACGATAAACTGCTTCTTATCACTCTGCTGAGCATATTTCAACATGGTAGCTGTCGATCCCTTTACCTCTGCTACAGCCAATACAGGAGCTTTACACTCCAAATGAGCCATTACAACAGCTTCAGGATATTTTGCTTTTAATTCTAATATATTGGAAACAGAAAAGCGTTCATGTACATGACAACCACCATTCCAAAGCAACATCTGACGGCCTGTTACCTCATTAATATAATTGCCTAAGTTATAGTCAGGACCGAAAATAAGTTTGGCATCCTTTGGTAATTGATCAACAACTTTCTTAGCATTACCACTTGTCACCACTACGTCAGTCAGTGCTTTTACAGCAGCTGTCGTATTCACATAACTGATAACCTGATAACCAGGATGCTCTTCTTTGAATTTCTTAAGATCTTCAGCCTTACAACTATCAGCCAATGAACAGCCAGCTTCTAAGTCAGGACATAGTACCATCTTGTCTGGTGAGAGCAACTTACATGTCTCTGCCATGAAGTGAACACCACACATCACCATAGCCTTTGCATCAGTCTCTGCTGCTTTACGAGCCAAGGCCAGTGAGTCACCTACAAAGTCAGCAATATCCTGAATGTCTCCTATTGTGTAATAGTGAGCCAGAATAATAGCATCCTTTTCTTTGCAAAGTCTGCGAATCTCTGCTTTCAAATCCTCAGTTTTCAACATCACAATATATTTATCTTTCTTTTTTTATATATAATTAAAAAGAGAATAAGTAGTATGATATGCCGTTAATATCTTGATAACTTTTTATGCCTTTTCTTGTATAGTAAGTTATTCACTCGTAACTAGTCATTATTAACTACTTATGTGAATTCTTATTGCTTGATAATGAATACCTAACATAGTTTATCCACATTTCTCAATTTTGGTGCAAAATTAATAAGTTTATATCTTTTTTCAGCAAAAAACGGTGGAAATCTTTAGAATTTCCCTCTAATAAACTTGTGTATATCCCCTTAGTCACCTTCTTGTGAGTTAATTCTGTGGATAATGAACATAGTTTTCCACATAGTTATCAACAGTTTTTCAACAATTATTTGGATTTTTGCTCGCTTAGTGTTAACTTTGCATCCAAGATGAAGAAATTACGTACAATAGAAATGGAGCGCTTGTCTGTCGATGAGTTTAAACAGGCAGACAAGATATCATTAATAGTAGTGCTCGACGATGTACGTTCGATGCATAATGTAGGTAGTGTGTTTCGCACTGGTGATGCTTTCCGTATAGAAGGTATCTATTTGTGTGGCATTACTTCTACACCTCCTATGGCTGAGATTCATAAAACTGCTCTTGGTGCAGAGGATAGTGTAAACTGGAAATATTTCGAAACAGCTGCGGAGGCTGTCGAAACTTTGAAGTCTGAAGGTTATGAGGTTTATTCAGTAGAGCAGGCTCACGGATCAACCAAGTTACAATCATTTGCACCTTCTATAGATAAAAAGTATGCTGTTATTTTAGGTAATGAGGTAAAAGGTGTTCACCAAGAGGTAATTGACACTTCTGATGGATGTCTGGAAATACCACAATTTGGCACTAAACATTCTATGAACGTCTCTGTAACGGCAGGCATTATTATTTGGCACTTTGCTAAGACTCTCTTAAATCTTTAGAAAAAAAATATTCTTTTGTGTCACAAATTAGATATTGTTGCGTATATAGGATAAAAAGTAACACGAAAGAATGACAACAGAGGAGTTTCAATACAACGCCGAAGTATTAAGGCAGCAGCTGGTTAGTATAGCCCGTAAATACGTTGGAAATACTGACGAGGCTGAGGATGTTGCTCAGGATGCAATGGTAAAGCTTTGGCTGATGCACGACAAACTTGTCGCTCCAATAGGTGGAATAGCCAGTGTACTGACTCGAAACCTCTGTATAGACAATCTGCGTAGAAAACATGCTACTGTCGACATATCAAGATTGCCTGAAGAAGAAGATTTCAGCGATGATGGTGAACAGATAGAGCAAATGCTTCAAATTATCGACACACTTCCCTCTACACAGCGTACTATACTCAAGATGCGACATCTGCAGGGGATGGAGATGAGGGAGATAGCTATGGTACTTGGCTCATCTGAAGTTGCGGTGCGCAAAACACTCAGTCGCGCTCGTTCGATGGTTAAAAAACGCCTCATGGCTCTTCTTGCCGCTGCCTGTATCATTGGGGCGGTTTCTATGGTAGCTGTTCATTGGAATCTTATTGGAGGAGGAGAAGAATATGTGGCCTATGTCTATGGTAAGAAGTATACTGATAAGACCATAGTATTACAGGAAATGAATCACGCAATAAGTGAAATCACAGAGGACAATCCTCAGAACGAAATAGAAAGTCAGTTGAATGAATTATTTAGAGAGTAATAATATGAGACGAGTTGTTTTTGTCATAATCATGTGGCTCTCATTTGTAGCTACAGTAAAGGCTCAAAGTGGCCTGAGTATTTCTCCTCTTTTCGAGGGAAAGATCGTTCCCCAGGAGCATATGGTGGAGACGAGAGTCAAAGGGAGGGCACTGAGCAAGTATCAGCTCACATTCTTCCGTAGTGTGCGCTTCAGTACGACAGATTCCAAAGAGTTTCGTCGTATCAGAAGTCTTGTAGAACAAGATCAGCAGCGTAGTATCAGTAGCCAGAGTCAGAAACGTAATGGGGTCGAGACCATCATGCTACAACTGCAAAAAGAGAATGGTCAAAATCGTTTTCTATGCTTTAAGGGTCAGAAAACCGAAATAACGGTAATTTATATGGAAGGCTCGCTTTCCTCGTTTGATACATTAAAAAATATATTGAAATAATTAAAGACATAAGAATATGAAAAAGTTATTATTATTTTTATTACTGGCTAATACAACTACAGCCAATGCTCAAGAAAAGAATGACACATTGACCATTCTTAAGCCTCAGAAAGTACGTATCATCACAGGCGACTCTATTCAGAAAATTAAGGTTTATGGCAGGGAGAACGATAGTAGGTACACCTATGAGAATACTATACAGCTGGTAGACTCAAATTACGTAAGTTCTGTCGATATCAATAAAGATAAATGGAACTTCGATTTTATGAGAAAACACAGCAAGGATACAGGTTATCCTTTAGAGCGCAATATTCTTCATACGTATCTTGGTTTTGGTCTGTGTCAAGGTGTTGGAGCCAACTATAATGGTTCAATATCTATGGGCAGTTCTTGGGAAATCTCGTGGACCATCTTTGACTGTGAGAAATTTGGCTATGGCAAGCGTAGTGGCTACTCTTATGGATTTGGTCTTAATTGGCGTAATTATCGTATAGACAATCGCAGCCGTTTTGTCAAGCTCGACGATGGTAAGCTTACTCAGCAGAATTTACCTGAAGGTTATGAGAATGATTTTTCACGTATCAAAGTGTTCAGTTTGAATATACCCGTCATGTATCGCTATCGTGGTGATAAGGTGAGTTTCGGACTGGGTCCTGTTTTCAACTTCAATACTTATGCCAGCATCAAGAACAGATATCGCGATGCTGATGGAAAGAAACATAAGGAACTCTACAAGCACATTCATCAACGTCCTGTGACAGTTGATATCATGGCAAGTGTAAAATTCATAAATTGGGTTGGCATCTATGTTAAATACTCACCCATGACACTCTTCAGTTCGACCTACGGTGATGACATCAATTTCCATCCATTATCAATAGGTATTATTTTATAAAGGTGAAAATTTTTAAGGTGCCATCTCAGAAAGTGAGATGGCACCTTTATTTTAATACTTTGAAAGATACTCTTCGTCTGTTGTGGCAATAACAATGCTGTCGTTGGGTAATTCTTCTGAGCTGAGTAGTTCCAGCAGTCTAATACGATAGTTGTGATTGCGATAAATGGGACGATCAGATGGTGTAATACTAAGCCGCATTCTGCATTTGTAGGTGTTGAATTGCTGAGTTGTTTCATTAAAAGTGCGAAATGACTCAAAATCTGAACCTATAATCTCATTAAAACCCATATCGAGTGTTTCACTACCATCTATAGCTCTTCCACTAAGAAAGTAATAGCCAGCAGAAGAATGTTCGTCTGGTGTCAGCATAAGTACCCTCTGTACGTCCATCGTTACCTCGTGACAGCCTTCTGTACGTATTCCTACATATTCTTTGCTTAATATTTTTTTTAAAGCATAGGTATGACTTGGACAATCAACTATATTCGGATCGGTGGTCGTCGCATTTAATAATAACTTATAACGATAGCCTTCTTCATAGGTAAAGCCATTGATTTCGTTAACTGAAAAAGCATCCATGCGCTTACCTGTGTCGTCGACTGCTTCCATCGCGAGTACTGAAGTAGCCCACAAAGTGGAACTGAAAATATATTCCGGCTCAATAGTCACTTCCATAGTGGTGGTTTTTGGTTTCCATTTTCCTGGATCGTCATCATCTAGTGAACAGGCTGTCAGACTAGTTGTCAGTAGCATCATTATTAACATTTTTATTTTCATCATCATACTATTTTATGGTTGTATGTCTATGAATATAACTGTCAACCCATAAATATACTGCACGCCGACTTTTATAATTATGATTCTTTAAGAAATAAGACAAATAGCTGATAGTTACTAGTTTAGTAAAAAGTGTAAATAGGGGTGCGCAGTGATGCGCGCCCCTATTAGATTCATTACTCAGGCTTGAAATTTTCCTTGCCTACGCCACAAATGGGGCATACCCAATCATCGGGGATGTCTTCAAACGCTGTTCCAGGGGCGATACCGCCATCAGGATCTCCTACTGCGGGGTCGTAAATGTAACCGCAAACTTGGCAAACGTACTTCATAATCGTAAGTGTTTAGTTATTAATAAGGGTTAATATTCTCTCAACAATCCGTTCAGGCGGAATGTTTTGCAGACAAGCATAGTCGCCACGCTGGCAAGGCTTGTTGCCAAAGATACTGCACGGGCGACATTCAAGGTCAAGTTGTATGGCGTTATCCATATTCTGGTTAAATCCTAAGAATCCTGCCATCGGATGGGTGGCTCCCCAGACACTGACTACGGGAATACCAGTCAGTGAAGCCAGATGCATATTTGCAGAGTCCATCGAGAGCATGGTGTCGAGGTGACTCATCAGGATAAGTTCCTGATACATTCCCTCACAATATCTGCCAACTGCGAGGCATTGGCGATACTGGGCTGTCCAAAGCGGGAAGTATTTATCTTCGTCTTCACCTCTTCCGAAAAGGAAGATACGAAGGTTGGGCACTTGTTGTATGAGCTGGAAAATGACCTGTTCCATCAGTTTTGGCGGATAGATCTTACCTTGATGAGCTGCAAAAGGAGCAATGCCAACCCACTTCTCAAAACTCTTTCTGGGACCAATCTCCTTAGGTAGCAGATTTAGATTTCCGCCCTCTTCTGGGAAGATGCTCTTGAATTTTCTGATATCGATAGGATATCCTAGACGAGTAAATACATCAGCATAATTATCAAATGATGTGGGAAGTTGTTTGCGTACCTTATTCCTGTAGGAAGTGAGTTTTCTACGCTGATGCTTGTGCTTGTTCACATGCTCTACGCGATAGCGCCCCAAATTGAAGCGCATGCGCAGATAGTCGGAGCGAAGCACACTATGTAGGTCAGCCACCTTAGTAAACTGCTTGGCCACAAGTCTTCTATAGAGCGCATTCAATCCTCTCACACCGTGGTACTCCTTTTTCAGATCGGCCTCCATGAAATTCACGTTAGGGGCCAAATCGTCGAAGAGCGGACGGGCAAATTTCTTGCTGAGCACCGTAATGCGGATATCAGGATACTGGGTAGCCAGCGCCCATACCACAGGTACAGTCATTGCCACGTCGCCAAGTGCAGAGAATCGTATGACTAATATATGCTCTTTCTTCACCTTATTACTTTTTATAAAGTATAGGATTGGTAGAGGGGTCGTTGTACATCTTCATCTGGCGATACACCTTCATATACTTACGTCCAGCCTCGATATCGTCGAGCAACTGGTCGATGGCCAGTGAGAGATCTTTTTGCTGTTCAAGAAGTACGTCGAGTTTAGCCTTACATCGTGCCACATGCTCAGCGTCAGCATCCTTTCGGTCTACCTGTTCTTGCATATGATATATCTTCAGGGCCAGAATACTCAGTCTGTCTATTGCCCATGCTGGACTTTCTGTGTTCAGGCGGGCATTTTTCTGAGGAACCACATTACTATAGTGCTGACGGAACCAAGAGTCTATCTCTTCTACCAAATCAGTACGATCCTGATTACTACGGTCTATGCGACGCTTCAGCGCAAGTGCTTCCACAGGGTCAATGTGAGGATCACGGATAATATCCTCGTAGTGCCACTGCACGGTATCAATCCAGCACTTCAGATAAAGACTGTGTTCAATGCTGTCTTTCTGATACGGGTTCTTAATCGGGGTATTGACGTCATCTGTAAGATGATAGTCAATTATAGCCCGATTGAAAATAGGGTTGGCTTGTTCTGTAAATGACATTATTAAATCGTTTTATGCTGCAAAACTAAAGAAAGTTTTTCAAATAGCCAACTAAAAGTGAAGATTTTCATCAAATTTTGCACATTTCTTATAAACAGAGGTGGAAAAAGGACCGATTTATGCACAAACACCCCCATTGTGTGCAAAAGAAAGTCAGTTTTTCTTAAAAAAATTTGCGTAAGTGAAAGAAAATGTGTTACTTTGCACCCGATTTCGGCGAAAACGCCGTAAAATTTCAAGATAGCAAATTCATTATTAACATTTTAAAGTATTACAATTATGTCAGAAATTGAAAGCAAAGTAAAGGCTATTATCGTAGACAAACTCGGTGTTGATGAAGCAGAAGTAAAGGCTGAGGCCAGCTTCACTAACGATCTGGGCGCAGACTCACTGGATACCGTTGAGCTGATTATGGAGTTCGAGAAGGAGTTTGGTATCTCTATTCCCGATGATAAGGCTGAGAAGATCGGTACCGTTGGTGACGCTATCGCTTACATCGAGGAGAACGCTAATTAATATAAATTAAATATGTATAGGTTGCTCCTTATATTTATAGGGCAACCTATACTTTTTTTCAGCTTATGGAATTAAAAAGAGTAGTTGTAACAGGTTTGGGAGCCGTTACTCCCGTCGGCAACACTCCTGAAGAGATGTGGAATAACCTGCTCAATGGAGTAAGCGGAGCCGCACCTATTACAAGTTTCGATACAACTTTATTCAAGACTAAATTTGCTTGTGAGGTTAAGAACCTCAACGTCAACGACTATCTCGACCGCAAAGAGGCGCGTAAGATGGACCGCTATACCCAGTTGGCCATGATTGCTGCCAAGCAGGCAGTTGAGGATAGTAAGATGGATTTGGAGGCTGAAGACAAGAACCGCATTGGTGTTGTCTTTGGTGTTGGTATTGGTGGAATTAAGACCTTCGAGGACGAGGTGAAATATTATGGCGTACACGAAGCCGATGGTCCTAAGTTCAATCCGTTCTTCATTCCGAAGATGATTGCCGACATCGCTGCTGGTCAGATCTCTATCATGTACGGTTTCCACGGTCCCAACTATATTACGGCTTCTGCCTGTGCTTCTTCTTCTAACGCACTGGCTGATGCATTCAACCTGATTCGTTTGGGCAAGGCTAATGCTATTGTTGCTGGTGGTGCTGAGGCAGCTATTTGTGCTACAGGTGTTGGTGGTTTCAACGCCATGCACGCCCTTTCTACCCGTAACGATGAGCCCGAGAAAGCCAGCCGTCCGTTCAGTGCTAGCCGCGATGGATTCATCATGGCTGAAGGTTCTGGCTGCTTGATTCTTGAGGAACTAGAGCATGCTAAGGCTCGTGGTGCTAAGATCTATGCAGAGATGATTGGTGCCGGCATGAGTGCTGATGCTCACCATATCACCGCCTCTCACCCAGAGGGTCTGGGTGCTAAGCTCGTAATGCAGAACGCTCTTGACGATGCTCAGCTGAAGCCAGAGGACATCGACTATATCAATGTTCATGGTACTTCAACTCATGTTGGTGATATCTCTGAGGCCAAGGCTATCAAGGAGGTATTTGGCGATGCAGCTTTCAAGCTCAACATTTCTTCTACAAAGTCAATGACTGGTCACCTGCTGGGCGCAGCTGGCGCTGTAGAGGCTATGGTTACCGTATTGGCTGTACAGAACGATATCGTTCCTCCCACCATCAACCATGAAGATGGCGATGAGGATCCCGAGATCGACTACAACCTGAATTTCACATTCAACAAGGCTCAGAAGCGTCAGGTACGTGCTGGTCTCAGCAATACTTTCGGCTTTGGTGGTCATAATGCTTGTGTGGTATTCAAGAAGTATGAAGCTTAAAGACATTATCGATAGAATAAAGCTCCCTTTCCGCGAGGAGAAGGAGCTTTTTTCTTCTTTATATGCTATACTGGGATTTTATCCCCGTAACATCGAGTATTACAAGCAGGCGCTGATGCACAAAAGCATCCGTAAGCGCAACGAAAAGGGTAAGCCACTCAATAACGAACGACTTGAGTTTCTAGGTGATGCCATACTCGATGCTGCAGTAGGAGACATTGTCTATCGTCATTACGAGGGCAAGCGTGAGGGATTCCTTACCAATACGCGTTCTAAACTCGTCTCACGCGATACTTTAGGTAAGCTGGCCAACGAGATGGGACTGGGCAGTCTGCTGCTTTCAGCGGGCCATAGTACGTCGCACAACAGTTATGTCGAGGGTAATGCCTTCGAGGCATTGGTTGGAGCCATCTATCTTGATCGCGGCTACGATGCCTGCCTTGAGTTTTTCCAGAATCGCATCTTAGGTAAATATATTAATATCGACAAGGTTGCCTTCAAGGAAGTCAACTTCAAGTCGAAGCTTTTGGAATGGAGCCAGAAAAACCGTGTGCGCTTGGAGTTCCGCATGCTCAAGCAGAAGCAGGATGAGAATGGTAGTCCTATTTTCTGTTTCCAAGTGCTACTTGAAGGTATAGAGGGTGAACGTGGCATAGGTTATTCAAAAAAAGAGGCTCAGCAGTTGGCTGCTAAGGAAACCCTTCAGCGCTTGAAGCGCGAGCCCCAGTTTGTGGAGTCCATCTTCCAAGCCAAGACCAATCGCACCAAGATGGAAGAAGAGCCAGCGATGGCTGTACCTGATACAGAGCAGCCTGAAGATTTCATCATTGAGCAGCCTGTTGATACGAGCAAAGAGGCTCCAGAGGTAATAGCCGATGAGCCCTCTACTAATTCGCCTAAACGTTCTCGCAAGAAGAAGTCTGAAACGCCCGTCGACGATGAGTTCGATCTTTCTGACATCTCTCACAAAGAGAAGTCGCGTGAGGACATCATAGCCGAAGCTGAGGCCGCTGCTTTTGCCGAAGTATAAATACAATAAAGATGCCATCCAGAACTCAGGATGGCATCTTTATTATTTATTGGTGATTCATTTTCTGATTACTCGGAAGTTGAATGTCTGGGCACTCATGAGCCCCGTACCGTCGATAGCCTTATTAGGAAACAGATACAGCAGGTCGGTGGTTTTGGCGTGTAGGATTCCGACTATAATAGATAATAATAATGCTGAAAATAATTTCATTACTTCTCAAACATATCGGGAGTGAAGTAGAGATCGAAAGTGTCGGGGTCGTCCATCATCCATTGTACAATCTTGCCCTCGGGGTTGATAAGTATATAGGTGGGAACACCCAATACTCCGTAGCTGGCACCAACGCCGTTCTTATCATCAGCGTCAAAGACGTGTAACCACGGTAGTTCATACTTATCTACGGTTGTACGCCACTTGTCTTGTTTGTCGTGACAGGCAATACCAAGTATTTCTAGCTTGTCGCAATGCTGCTCATAAATAGTCTTCAGGTGGGGAAACGACTTGATACAAGGACCGCACCACGAAGCCCAGAAGTCGAGCAACACATGCTTGCCACGAAGCGATGACAGCGTAATCTGCTGACCATTGATGTCCTCGAGCGTAAAGTCCTTCGCCTCTTCACCGATGACGATACTCTTACCCATCTTCGTCATGAACGAGTCGACTTCTTCTATACCAGCAGCGTAGTAATCATAGAGCGGCTTCATCAGTCCCGTCTTTGCCCTTTCTGTCAGCGCTGACAGGCATTTCTTGTTGTTGATGGCACCATTGAGCTGGCGCATCAGAAACACAGAACCGTCACTGTCGGGGTGGCTTAGCACATAGTCCACGATAGTGCGATACTTCACGGGTGCCTCTTTGATACCCTCTATTACGGCTTCTGCCTCTTGTATCTGTAAGAAGGTGGGCGACGATTTACTAATAGTAATGGAGTCAAGGACTTCATAACCACACTTGAGAACGATGGTTGTGTCGGCTTCTTGTGCTGACACCGTCAGTATGGAAATAGCTGACAATAGTGTTAGAATGGTCTTCTTCATTTTGCTTTTCGATTATGGTTTATTTGTTTCTAATCACTCGGAAGTTGAACGTCTGAGTACCCATGAGCCCTGTACCGTCGATGGCTTCGACGATGCCGATAAACTCGGTGTTGACGTCTGAGACCATGAAGGAGATGTCGGCCTTGCCGTCTTCGTCCGTCAGTATGGCAGGCTTCCATTGCAATGTGTTTCTGGGATCAGGTATAGTGGGGGAGAGCTCAATGGGATCGGGTTCGTAGAACTCTTTTTTCGGATGATAGCCTTCTGCCGCACACATCCTGAACATATTCAGCAATTCTTCTTTAGAAAACTGGGGCGCATGGAATATAAGAGGACCACTTTTACATGCAACATTCCATATTTTTCCACCATGCTCTTCATACAAGACCTTATTGTACCTCTCACCTCGTTTGGGTAACAGCCGTTTTCCATCACAAATGGAATAATAAAGTGGCGAGTGGAGCCCATAACCCAGATAGTTGTTAAGCCATCTTGCACCATTATGTTCGCAGGCCCAAGCGCCAGTTGACAAGATGTAGAGACTGTCGAGGTATTCCAACACCTTATCGTAGTGGACGATGTTCCGCTTGCCTTTCACATGGACGTCTTTCAACATGAATGTTCCAAAGCCGTCGGAAACATACTTTCCTTCATAGTAGCTCTTTGGGAGACGGTTAAGTGGCAGATATCTCTGCCTACCTTTCAGATAACTGTTAATGCTGTCGAACGGGTTTTCAAGCAACAGGCTTGCTTTAGGCTTCTTTACCAAGGGCTGCAAATAGAATGAGCCGCGCATCTGATCCATCAATATCGGGCCGATAACAAATCTGCCTATAGAGTCTGACACCACGACATTGGTATCGCCCTCAGCGGTAAAAGCCTTAAGTATCTGCGGTCGTCCTGCCCTGTCCAAGCCTTTCAGTCCATCGCTCAGCAGCGGTTTCGCTTTTGTGGGCTCCTTGTCCCATACATACCGTCGCCATCCCTGTGTCATCAGCAGCAGGTCGAGGGCTTGCAGCCGGTCTTCGTTCCGCTCGTCGAAGTAGTAGGTAGGATTGAATACGTTTCCCCTGATCTGTTCCGAGAGGAAGCAGTGCGACAGAATGTTCTCATGTCCAGGCTGATAGAGGTAATCCTTGTCGAAGATGCTCACCGCCATCTCGGCCCTGACGGGTTCCCCCTCAGGCCCTGTCACCTGAAGACTCACCCGTCCCTTGTCGCGACGGTTATACTGCAGCCGGTCTGTCTTTGCGTTGATGCTCAGCCGCTGCTTAGGGTTCACATACACCAGCCGTTCTGCCACAGGCATCTGGCTCTCGCCGACCATCAGCGTGATCTGTACGATACCCTGCAGCAGGAACTTCTCAATGGGCAGCTGCACCTTCTTCTGCCTCTTCACCATGCCTGTAGCGCTACAGCAGGGTATACCGTTCATCTTAGCCATGATCGTAAAGGGGTGTGCGACGCTGTCAGTCGAGGACACCAGTAGGGTGATGCCCGCCTTGTTGTTTCTTATCGAGCGCATCGTGATGCCCGTCGGTTTGATGTCCGGCATCGTGTATGATCGTCCGTCGCTTAACACGATCCTGTAGTCCTTTCCCCTTATCGGTGTCATGGTAAATATCCCCATGCCGTCGTGCATGCTCCTGAAGGCAGCGATTTGCCTTCCGTTCTCTGTCAGCCGTCCCGCCACCTCCTCTGGCATTCCATCACCGTAGGTGGCTTTGAATGCCACCACGGTGTTGATGCCATCGATCAGATAGCCTCCTTCCGGGAAGAGATCGAATCTGTGTTTTTCCGTGAGCCTTGCGATAGAATCTCGCTTCACGGCATCTGAAGATATGGAGTCCATTTGTGTCACCCTTTCCACCACCCTGATGCGCCTTGGTCGGATGGCAGTTGTACTGTCAGAAGTGAACGACGATCGTGTGTAGCCCTCAATGAAGTACTCCTTTTTCTGCCAGGCTTCATTGATATAGACATGTCCGTCGCCTCGTCCGTTTTTGAGCGGAAACTTCCCGCTCCACACGACGTCTCCATTTTCGCTTCTGAGTTGTAGGAATAGGGTCTGACTCTGGTCCGACAAGGCTAGTGTCTGTCTGTCCATGAGATAGGCCTTGAACCACATGTCCTCGCCCGTTTCGTAGATGTCCTTATTAGGAAACAGATACAGCAGATCGGTCTGCGTAAGTGCATTGTCGCCCCTGCTCAGCAGCGCCATGCTACTGATAATAATGGTTAGTAATAATCTCATAAGTTAGTTTTTAAATCTATTCTACAATGATTCGCGGTTGATAGTCAAATAACCTTTGATTGTCGCGTAATTGCAAAATGTTCAGGTTGGGGAATACCCTGCCCGCCCAGTTAGCTCCCCATGCTGAGAAAGGCTCTCCTGAAGGTACGATAAAAGTGATGGTGGTCATATCGAGCGGTATTGGGTCGAACACCATCATAAAGGCAATGTAGTCGCCCGTCTGTCCTTTCATGAAGAAAAGCTCGTCTTTAGGAATGCCCTGCACCTCGCGTAGCTTGTATTGGCGACCTGTCACGTCAACCAGTTTAGTGTCTTTCATGAATTCGAAATACTCAGTTGCGAAATTCTGTTCATAACCTATTGCCATGTAGGTCGCTTCTGGCGTGAGCCACAGTGCCATCGTGTTGTCAGCCACAGGCTTTATCAGGTGGGCATCGGTCATTACCTTCCACGTGTTCCAGTTCTGTCGGTCGTAGGGCAAGTCATCGTACATGTGTTCTAAGAGCAGTCTGGGTTTGTGCAGTTGCGGAATCGTGTCGTAGTCCAGATTGCCGCTTTGTCCGTAGAATCGTGAATTGAGAACAACGGGCTCGCCCAGCAATCCCCAGTTCACCACACCATAGATGTTTACCATACGGGTGGTGTCGGGCAGCGGTGGAAAGATAATCTTCAGGTCGATCACGTCGCCCTTCTTGGCCTTGATGTCGAAGTGTTTGCCATAGGTGTCTGGTTCCGTACGACGTATGCGATACTGTACGCCCGTTTCACGATCGACGATACACGCCTCTTCTCCTGTCAGCCACAGATTGGTCACCTCGTCGGCGGGCATGTGGAAGTAGCAGTGTAGCACTGTCTCGTCGCCTTCGCCCGTCAGTCGCCAGCTCATCGGCATGTTGGGCTGTTCATCGATAGGCATGTGATTCACGGGGAAGAGCGACCCATAGTTTTCCTCTACCGTAAAGTCCAGAGGACCGCAATAATCCTTGATGTATTCATAGTTGACGTGCTGCCATGCGGCTTTTGTCTTATTGGTTTTCTTGTCGGTCCTCACTTCAGGTCGCGCCACAAAAGGCCCTACGCTCTTAGCGTACTCTATGGTTTGTGCCTGTAGGGTGAGGCTTGTCAGTACCAGGAGGATGATGGAACACATTCTTTTCATAGGTCAAAGATGTTTTAAAAATGGAATGAACAGATATCTGCACGTATCAGTTTGTCGCGATAGGATTGATAGCAAGCCGACGATACGGCGGTTTCTATCGGTGAGTGGGTGCTGAAGAGCAGTATGCGTTCGCCAGGGATACGCTCTGCTATCCAGAGGTATTTCTCGCCTTTGCGCAGATCCTTCAGGGTGAAGTAGAACTGCTGATGCGAGAAGTTAAGCAGGTAGCCAGGAGTCTTATTGTCGTAGCAGCAGGCCACTTGCAATAAGCGGGCAAAGAGGTCGAGCTGCTGTGTGTCCTGGAACACATAGGCCTTACCCTCTACAGCGGTGTTGCAGGTATCGGCGACACAGTTAAGCACTACGGCCTTCACCTTATGGTATGTGGCCATTTTAGCTATGAACTCGTCAACCTTGCCTGGTGCCTGATAGGTGGTGTCGACCGTAAGCTGTAGCGATGCGTTGTGCAGATCAGAGGCAGCAACAGGAGTGCATTTTGATGGAATGTCAGGGAGAGGGCTTATACATGCACCCTCTGTTGCTGCGGGAATCTTCTCTGCAGAGGTGGCCATGCGCTGGGGCTTAGCCTTAGTGGCGGACTCAGTGCAAGGGGCGGCCTCTATGTGCCGTTCGCTGGTCGACGAAAGAGTTTCGGGCTTCTTAGCTTCAGCCACGACAGCCGACTCGTGAACTGTTTCATGGTATGTTTTAGATTGATAGTTCACGCCGATACCTATCATTATAAGTAGACAGGCCACAGCGGCCACCCATCGCCAGCGACGGATAACGGGTGCGAGCTTTGGCGCCTCATCGGGCTCTGAAGGCTGGACCATCTTCTTCATGAAGTCAGCCGGCAGCTTAGGCGTGTCTGAGTATTTGCGTCTCAGCGCCTCGCGCACATCTGTGTCCTTATACGTTTTTTCTGCCATTAAGTTTGAAATATAGTCTCTTTCTTGTTCTGTGCAGTCTGACAGACAGCGTTTTCTCATCGTAGCCCATGATATAGGCAATCTCTTTCAGCGGTCGGTCTTCAAAATAGTAGAGAGTCAGGAGCATCCGCTCCTCAGCAGGCAGCTCGTCGACAATAGCCATCAGTTGTTCAATGCGCTCCTTGCGCCCAGTAGAGAGACCAGCCTCCAACTGCTCGTCGCTGATGTCGGTTGACAGCATGTAGTTGTCTTCGAAAGAGACAACCGTCAGCCGGCGGCGTTTCAGGAAATCAATTGTCAGTCGGTAAGCTATACTACAGAGCCAGGTAGAGAGCGATGCCTTGCGAGGGTCGTATTTGTCGATATACTTAAATGCGCGCAAGAAGGTGTCTTGTGTCAGTTCCTGAGCATCCATCACGTCAGTCACTTGCCTCACTATCATGGCGAAGACACACTTCGCATAGCGACCGACCATCTGGGTCTGTCCCTCTGACTGTCCTTTGTAGACGGCCTCTACGATCTCAGTCTCTGTTAGCGATCTCACTTCTACCTGTTATACGACAATGTTTCGAAAATACTACACACTTTTCTTCTTTTTTTCAGAAAAACTGTTATTTTTCCGCATCATCGTGTAGAATCGGTCTGGTAATGGTTGAAACATTTAGCTTCTATTTGATATAGATTAATCTGTGGCAAAAATACCCATTTCCCTGCAAATCAGCAAACATTTTATTACACATGTTTAAATACAAGCCGTTTTTTTGCAATTCTTCACCATTCACAGAGACTATTCGAACGAAGCATAGATAACGTATCACATATCAAAGCTAATCTTGCAGAGTATTTCGCGAGGACGCAGATGACTTATAGTATATCTGGTATAATAAGAAGAGATGTAATGACGTTCATACTGACGAGTGCCGAAGATATTATTCATCTGTATACCTGCTTCCCATTTTTTTGTGCGATAGCTGACTTGTATATCAGAGAAATAAGTGAATGATACTGAGTGGTCGTTGCTATGGTACATCTCGTTAGTCCATTCTATCTGCCAGTTTTTGGGCATATAGAAAGTCTTTAGTGTGTGAGTGAACGAGCGCAAGGCACGACTGTCAAACGAGTGATCACTAGTTGAAACCTGACGGCTGTATTGATAGTGGCTCTCCTCCTCAAAGGAAAGTGTTTGCAAGGGGCGAATGGAGAAACTGACACCGCAACTGGCACGATCGTAACGGAACGGCAGACGTAGCCCATTTATCATGGTTGAGGTATGAGTGCTTGACAACTGGCCGTCAACCGCTGCAATAAACTTCATGGTACCAAGCGATTTACTGATCCTGCCGGAAAGCATCCACGTTGTGTTACTCTTAAAATCACCTGATGGACTGCTATGATAGAATATCCCGTCGAGTTGACTGTTATACAGAGGCAGATCATCATAATACATAAGGCTTCCATTGATATTACCAAACAGGCCTATCACCGGATCGCTGTATTCAAATCTCAGCATTCCGTTATGGCTGTTCTCTGCATAGAGTTTTCCGAATCCTGTGCTATAGTTGCGATAATTGCTATATACAGGAATAGCCGTCATATCCTCTAAAGAGGTCGGCTGCCAGTCATAGTTGTAGTTGACCATCACCGTGAGCTGGCTCAATATCTGATATCTGAGATTCATCATTGGGGTGACAATCATCTTCGTGTTGCTTTCATTGCCGAAGTGTCGGCTTACAAGTCTTAATGGCATGGATGTTGTCCACTCCAGATCGTTATATTTGATATTGAACGACGGCTCAAAATAACAGTTGAGTTGTTGATAGCTGTCGCTTTGCGGCTTTTGATTGTGCAGACGGATGGTGAATCGTTCGTCATCATAATCCACGCCAGTATTATAAGAGACATACAAACGATGGAACAACTTGTGGCGGAATGAGGCACCTACACGCAACTGGGTGGCATGCTGATCTATATGCTGACGGGAACTGTCGGTTAATAACAGCGAACCTGGCAGATAGTTTATGACACCGCTTGCGTTAAGTTTCAACACACGGTCGTTGCCTAAAGCCTTCACAATCTCCAAGTGGTCGCCCACCCAGCGTTTTCGGGGCGTTGTCTCCTGCCGTATTCCTTTATCATTAGTCAGTGTCGATGCCCAGCTCTTGTCGAAATCCATATAGCCGCTCAGCACGTTGACTACAAACAACTTTGCGCCGTTACGCTCATACTTCAGTTCTCCTTTCCACTGGCTGTGGCGATTCTCGCCATTCGCGTCTTCTGTAATGACTGCTCCCCCCATCAAGTCAGAATAGATGGTCTCAGAATATCGTTTACCCTCAGTATTGTCGAGATAACCATTTAATTGTAGTCTGATGGTGGCATCCTGTCCTGCCTTATGAAGCCAGTTGGTGGCCAGCAACCTCGAATCGTTCATTGCATATCGTTCTCTCATCAGACCAGGAGCACTTAGCCCTATACCGCTGGTCATATTGCTGACACTGCCGATGTCATCGATGCTGTTCTGCAGGTCGCGTATCTCCCTTTGTATGTTTTTCCCCGTGTTGTTCCATTTGTACATCGACAGGCTCTGCATCTTACCACCAAACATCATGGCCATCAGACGCCCGTCGCGCAACAGACGGTCGGCCTCGCTTTTCTGTAGCGTGGTGCCCAGCCCTGTCTCCAGCAGCCCGACCCAGGTATTCTTGGCATCCTCCTCCAGAACAAGGTTAAGGGCTGCCTGATCAGAAAACTGTACGCCTCGCAGTGCCTTTACCTTCTGGTGGTTTGTCAAAACCTCTACGTTCTTTACCTTGTTGGCGTTAATATTCTCGCTGGCCACCGAATAATTATTACCCATCATGTTCATTCCCTCGATATAGAAATTGTTGATGGGTTTGCCCTGAAAGAGAATAGAGCCATCCTGCCTGACTTCAAGACCAGGCATCTTGGCGATGACATCAGCGATACTGCGGTCTTGCTTATGGCGGAATCCTGCAACACTGTATACCAGCGTATCGCTACGTTGTCGCAAACGCTTTGAGGTAGCCTTGACCTCCTTAAGCATCAGTGTCTCTTCACGTAATATAATTTTCTGGCCATTGGTAAAATTATCGACATCGATGCTCTTTTTGGCATAACCAAGCAACGAAAAAGACAGTTGCATCACCTTTTTGCTTTCTGGCACTTTCAGTTCAAAGGTGCCGTCTTCTTTCGTTTGGGCAAAAGCAATAGGTTTCCGTCTGCTGTCTTCAGCAACCACGCTGGCCCAGCCCAGTCCCTTTTTCGAGCCGTCAGCAACAACACGCCCTGAAAAAGAGGTCTGGGCATTAGCCACCACGGTCATCAGCCAGACAAAGAATGTCAATAGCGATAATCTCATTTCTTATCCTCTTCAGAATAACTCTCGTAATAGGCTCGTTTAGGAACCTTTGACAAATCCAATGGACGCCCCTTCTCATCAAAAGACTGCCCAGAAATCCCTTGTGACCTCAGGTAAGCAAACGGATCACTGTCTATCTGCTCAATCAGTTTATGTGCTTGTTCTGGTTTTAAGACCCTTCTTTTTTCATTTTTCATCGTCATGGCGCCTCCTACATTCTTATAGATTCCGACACAGTTGAATATGAACGAATTAGAATGGTCATAAGCTCTCAGGATGAGGCCAGGCAGTCCACAGAGTTTCCAAGGTCCGTCAGAGATAGGGATGTCTGTTGCATAAAACGCTGTCCAGGTTCTACCGTGATATTGGCAGATAGCCTTTTGACATGGATGTTCTAAGATAATCGTGTCGCCCTCAACAAATTCCCAGTCCTGTCCCATCGTTTCCTCATATTGTAGACACTCCATTGAATGATAGTCTACAGTTTGTCTATTATGCAAAGGATAGTTCTTGTAGATATAGTAATTGAACTGCGATGATTCTATGCCTTGCTCATAGCGGATACGACTGACATCCGAAAAATCAGCTCCTATACGGTTTAGGCTATCCATAATGCAAAACATTTTATCTTTCCAGATACTGTAATAGTTGCTGACTCCTTTCTTTCCAATATCCAACCAGTGTTCATCAGGAAAAAGCATATAATTATTTTCAAATGTCTTTGCCTGAACATCATAGATAAATCGGTATGCTAATGTATCAATAACTGTTTGTGCTTGTGATATAGACACTAAAGAGCATAATAACAGAGATAAAAAAAGCTTTTTCATATCATATTATAGTATAAAACTCATTGTAATTGCGCTGCAAAAGTAAAACATTTGTTTCATTCTAACAAGAAAAAAGAGCTACAAAACAGAATTAGACTTTATGAGACAAATATTCTGATTTGCAGGATATTGCATAAAATGCAACACCATTTTGCATCACTTTTTTGCAGCAAAAAGTATCATTTGTTTCGCTTTTCTTCTTCAGAATAACTCTCGTAATAGGCTCGCTTGGGGATTTTCGACCAGTCGAAAGGCCTTCCTTTCTCATCATAAGTAGCAGTTTTCTGGCCTTTGGACCTATAATAGTCGTCAGGATTATTATATATCTGCTCTATGAGCTTATGTGCCTGTTCTGGTTTCAAGATCCTTCTTTTTTCGTTCATCATCGTTATGGCGCCTCCTACATTCTGATAGATTCCGACACAGTTGAATATGAACGAATTAGAATGGTCATAAGCTCTCAGGATGAGGCCAGGCAGTCCACAGAGTTTCCAAGGCCCGTCAGAGATAGGGATGTCTGTTGCATAAAACGCTGTCCAAGTTCTACCGTGATATTGGCAGATGGCCTTTTGGCATGGATGTTCTAAGATAATCGTGTCGCCCTCAACAAAATCCCAGTCCTGTCCCATGGGTTCCTGATATTCAAATAATTCATAATAGGGATAATCTACAGTCTGTTGGCCTCTTTGTGGGTAGTTTTTGAATATGAAGTAGAGGAAATCAGATGGTTCGATACCTTTCTCATGCCTAACACGCTCGTAATCTTGTATAGACCCGCCACACCGATAAATACTATCTGTTATATGAAAAAACTGGCTTTGCCAATAACTATAATAGTGGGTGATACCGCTCTTTCCGATATCCAACCGATGTTCGTCGGTGTTCTTTTTTGTGCTTCTTTCGAATACTCTAGCCTGAACATCATAGATAAATCGGTATGCTAATGTATCAATAACCGTTTGTGCTTGCGATGTAGACACTAAAGAGCATAATAACAGAGATAAAAAAAGTTTTTTCATATCATATTTATAGTATAAAACTCATTGCAATTGCGCTGCAAAAGTAAGCTAATTGTTTTTTTTAACCAAGAAAAATTTGTTTCATCTTGTTTCACTGAAGCAAAATGAAGCAAAATGAAGCAAAATGAAACAAAATAATGGCTAATTATCTCCACTTTCGTTATGCTAAAGACTATGTTTATGCCGTTTAAACCCTATCTTTACTCCGAGTTTGGACTATCCTAACTGGTAGTTACATTACGACAAACTATGACTTTGCTTACTTCCCATTTAGCTTTTAGTCCGTCACAAATGTTTTTTCTCTTTTCACCTAAC
>JAEEGK010000883.1_pt1 | contig 75376 bp, 62 predicted proteins | sample 8958771 | NCBI WGS metagenome assembly JAEEGK01 (sample SAMN16246547, study PRJNA631951) | gut metagenome | biome: gut microbiome; feature: rumen; material: SC-attached | host: Bos | place: Iran: Karaj | collected 2018-10
TGCCGTGGAGTTCCTGCTGGCCGGTGCTTCGGCCATCGAGATCGGTACCGCCAACTTCATCGACCCGGCAGTGTCAGCGAAGGTCGCCGAAGGATTGCGGGCGTATTGCGAACGCCATGGCTTTGAGTGCGTGGCGCAGCTGACGGGGGCGTTGGAATCGTAGCTTTCTAAACAAAATTCACCTCGGGACTGATCTTGATCCCGAACTTCTCTTCAACGGAATCCTGAATCCGTTTTGACAGGTAGACGATGTCCTCGCCTCGGCCGCCGCCATGGTGTACCAAGACGAGTGCCTGTTTGTCGTACACGCCCACATGCTCGTCGTGCCAGCCTTTCCAGCCCGCCTGCTCGATAAGCCAGCCTGCCGGGACCTTCACCTTGCTGTCGGGTTCGTCGTAGTGAGGTATCTCGGGATACTGCTGCCGTAAGGTCTCGAATTGTTCCGCCTTGATGACGGGGTTCTTGAAGAAGCTGCCGGCGTTGCCGAGCACTTTCGGGTCGGGGAGCTTGGCGTCGCGGATGGCGCAGATGGCATCGTGCAGCTGCTGCAAGGTGGGATCGGCCATGCCATGCGCGTCCAGATAGGCGCGGATGTTGCCGTAATCCAGCTTCAGTTCCGCTTGTTTTGATAATCTGAAATCAACGGAAGTGATGAGATACTGTCCCTTGAGCATGGTCTTGAAGATGCTGCTCCGGTAGCCGAACACGCATTCCTTGTTGTCGAAGGTGCGTTTCCGGCCGTTTTCAAGGTTCACCGCTTCGCATTTCAGGAAGCTGTCTTTGAGTTCCATGCCGTAGGCACCGATATTCTGCACGGGAGCGGCACCCACCTTGCCGGGGATGTGGGCGAGGTTCTCCACCCCATAAAGTCCCTTCTCCACCATCTTCTTGACGAACTCGGGCCAGTCCTCACCAGCTTGAACGCGCACGATGACTTGGTTGCCCTCGTCGGCCACGGTCTTGATGCCTTTGTTGTTCATCCAGATGACCATTCCATCGAAGACCGGCTTGGTGAACAGGATGTTGTTGCCCCCGCTGAGGACGAGGTGTTTTTCGTTTTTGTATTCCGGCATGCGGAAAAGCCGGTCCAGTTCTTTCGCATCGTTGATCTCAACGAAGTATTTGGCCTCGACGGGGAAGCCGAAACTGTTGTAAGCTTGCAGATTGACGTGTGTTTTCATAGTTGCAAAAATAGGTTTTTTCCTGTTGTTTTCAAAATGAATGATGAAATAAGCGGCGGTTCCTTGTTTTTTTTTATTTTTGTAAGTGAATTCAAACACCCGATTCTATGAAAAGCTTGATGAAGACTTCCTTGACGGCCATGATGCTGATCGTAGCCTTGATGTTGGCTGGATGTCAACCGGAAGACGACCCTCAAAATGGAGGCGGAGACAACAATGGGGGAGACCCTAACGGCAACAATACGGAAGCAGTCATCGACGGGCATGCCTACGTGGATCTTGGTTTGCCGAGCGGCACCTTGTGGGCCACCTGCAACATCGGGGCGGAGCGTCCCGAGGGGTATGGGAAGTATTTTGCCTGGGGAGAAACCAGTCCGAAACCCACCTATGACTATTGGAATTATGTCCATAGCTGTTTCCATGTGTATGGTATGTTGGATTACAACGACGAATTCAATTATGCCAAATATTGTTCCGATCCCGCCTACGCCTGGCATGGCGTTGCGGACACGCTGACCATGCTGGAGTCGGTTGACGATGCCGCTGCCGTCAATTGGGGCGGAGGGTGGCATGTCCCCTCGTTAAGTGAGATGTCGGAACTGTTTGAACACTGCTCATGGTCCTCGACTACTCAGGGAGGCGTGAGAGGTTTGAAGGTTACCGCCTCCAATGGGAATAGCATATTCTTTCCGGCTGCCGGCTACAGGTTATTTCAGCTTTTGTATGAAGAGGAAAATGGGAAGGGGTTCTATTGGATGAATCAGACTTTTTGGAATGATATCACGGATGCATGGTCCTTGTATTTTGATCCGTCGATCGAGCCCTTTATGTGGTCACCTAATACGGAGGGGACCTTGTTACACCATGAGCGACGTTATCGTGGTTTTTCAGTTCGCCCGGTCCATGCTGCGGTAGGGAACTAATCATTGCGTCATGTCTCGGGTCATCGTTTCAGTCATCAACGACCTGGTCACCGACCAACGGGTCAACAAGTCGTGCCTCACCTTGCAAAAGCTGGGGTATGAAGTGCTGTTGGTAGGCCGGAAACTGCGCAAGAGTCCGCCGATGGAGGACCGTCCGTATGCCACACGCCGCATGAAGCTGCTCTTCGAGAAAGGGCCGCTGTTCTATGCGGAATTCAACACCCGGCTGTTTTTCTTCCTGCTGTTTCACAAGGCGAAGCTGCTGCTGTCGAACGACCTCGACACCGCCTTGCCCAACTTTTTCATCTCCAAGTTGAAAGGCATCAAGATGATCTACGACAGCCACGAGTACTTCACCGAGACGCCGGAGTTGGTGGACAGGCCGCGGGTGCAGCGGGTTTGGAAACGGATCGAAGGTTACGTGGTTCCCAAGCTGAAGGAGATGATCACCGTGTGCGACTCCATCGCGGCCTTGTTTGAAGAGAAATATGGCGTGAAATGCCACGTGGTGCGCAACATTCCGCCACGGGCAGCCCTGCCTCCAAAAGGCGACAAGCACGCATTGGGTTTGCCCGAAGATAAGCACCTGCTGGTGTTGCAGGGTTCGGGCATCAACATCCAACGGGGAGCGGAAGAACTGGTGGAAGCCATGCAGTATCTCGACGACTGTTGCCTGATGGTCATAGGGGGCGGCGATGTGTTGCCGACGTTGAAACAGAGGACCTCGGCGCTGCAGATCGAAGATCGGGTGCGTTTCCTGCCCAGGATGCCTTATCAACAGATGATGGCCTATACCCAGCTGGCGGAGCTGGGTTTCGTCCTCGATAAGGACACCAACCTCAACTATCGCTTCTGCCTACCGAATAAGCTGTTCGACTTTATCCAGGCTGGAGTGCCGGTTGTTGCATCGCATCTTGTTGAAATAGAGAAAATTATCAATAAATATCATTTAGGGTTGTTCATCCCTGACCATGAACCGAAGTCCATCGCTGAAACGATCCGAAAGGGTCTGGACGATGTCGCTCAACGGGCGGCCTGGCAACAAGGCTTGGCCCAAGCGGCCGAGGAACTGTGTTGGGAGAACGAACAACAAACCCTGATCGAAGTCTATAAACACTATGAATGACACCGACTATCACCTACATGTCATCGCTTTCGACGTGCCTTATCCTGCCAACTACGGTGGGGTGATCGATGTGTTTTATCGCATCAAGGCCTTGTCGGAGGCGGGCGTGAAGGTGCATCTGCATTGCTTTGAATACGGCAGGGGCGAGGCCGAGGTGCTGAACCGTTGCCATGAGGTGAAGTACTACAAACGCGACACCTCTTTTTGGAAACAGCTCAGGCGCGAGCCCTACGTAGTGGCCTCGCGCCGTTCCGAAGCCCTGGTGAAGGACCTCTTGAAAGACGATTATCCCATCTTGTGCGAGGGGCTGCATACCACGGCGATACTGACGGACCATCGACTGAGGAACCGTAAGGTCTTTGTCCGGGCCCATAATGTGGAACACGACTATTACCGTCTGCTGGCCGATTCGGAGCCGACCTTTTGGAAACGTTGGTTTTATCGGGCGGAAGCGCGCAAGCTGAAGCGCTACGAACCGATCTTGAAGCGTGCAGCGGGTATCTTCGCCATCACGCCAAAGGATGCCGACTACTTCAACGCCCGCTATGGCCATGCCATCGTGGTGCCCGGGTTTAGTGCTTTGAGCAAGGTGTGCTCAGAGACGGGTAGGGGTGACTACGTGTTGTATCACGGCAACCTCTCGGTGGTGGAAAACAGGAAGGCGGCGGAATGGCTGATCGAAGCGGTGTTCTCCCAACTCGAGATCCCCTGCGTGGTGGCTGGACTCAACCCGCCGGACAGCTTGAAAGACGCCTGCGAGCCTTATGCAAACGTGACCTTGAAGGCCAATCTGGAGGATGCCGAGATGATGGACCTGATCCGTAACGCCCAGGTCAACGTGATGGTGACGGACCAGCCTACGGGCTTGAAGCTGAAGCTGTTGAACGCCCTCTACAACGGACGTTTCTGCCTGGTGAACGACGATATGGTGCGGGGTACGGCCTTGGATCGGCTGTGTGTGGTGGCGGAGACGCCAGGACAGTTCATCGCCGAGATCCAGCGTCTGATGGAGGAGGACTTTACCGAAGACGACATCGCAGAACGCGATGAGGCCATGAAGGAGTTGTATCAAAACGACAGAAACGCCGAATTGATCATCACCTCCGTCTTCTGACATTGGTCCTTATTCTATCCTGGAACAGATGACCTTGTGATCTTCGCATTTGATGATGCGTCCCGGGTATTTCTGGATCAGTCCGTAGTTATGGGTGGCCATGAGTACGGCGGTGCCGCTGTCGCTGATGCGGAGCAGCATCTTCAAGACGTCGAGGGCGGTCTCGGGGTCGAGGTTGCCGGTGGGCTCGTCGGCGAGGATGACATCGGGGTTGTTGAGTAGGGCGCGGGCGATGGTGACGCCTTGCTGCTCGCCTCCCGACAGGTTGTAGGGCATGCTCTTGCGTTTGTCGCGCAACCCGACCTTGTCGAGTGCCTGGTCGATCCGGTTGCTGATCTCTTCCTTGTCGTACCATCCGGTGGCCTTGAGCACAAACTCCAGGTTGGCTTCCACGTTGCGGTCGGCCAACAGCTGGAAGTCCTGAAAAACGATGCCCAGTTTTCGCCGTAGATAGGGGATCTCGCTGCGTCGGATGGCGGTGAGGTCGAATCCGGCCACATATACCTCGCCTTCGTGGGTGGGCAGTTCCGCATAGAGCGTCCTCAGCAAGGACGACTTACCGCTTCCCGTCCTTCCGATGAGATAGACGAATTCCCCTTTCCCGATGCTGAAGCTGACATCGGAGAGGATGACCTTGTCGCGCTGGTAGATGGTGGCGTGTTGGAGCTCGATGATAGCGTTCGTGTTCATGGGATCAGTTGTGCATGGGTTTGAGCAGGTCGTTGACGGTCTTGACTGGGTTGAAGGTCTCGATGGGCACCTCTACGAAGAGGGTGATCCAGTCGGCCATGGCACCGTTCCACAGCCCGGGGAGCTCCAGGGCACGCAGCTCGCGGCCGTCTTTCGACTTGTTGGAGACGAAGCCAGTGTTGGGATCGACGTAGTCCTTCAGGTTGAACGCCTCGCCCTTGTAGTTCCAGCAACCGCAGACCAGGTCGACGGGATTGAAATGGGTGGAGGCCTTGAAGATGGCTTCCTGTTCGGCCTTGCCGTGGTCAATCTGCGACGACTCGATGATCTGCAGGGAGACCTCGTCGTCGAGGTTCTTGACCCAGAAGGGGCCGCCGCCGGGTTCGCCTTCGTTCTTCACCATGCCGCACACCCGCATCGGACGGTTCAGGCAGTTGTAGAGGAAGTCGGTCTTCTCGTAGCGGTCGTAGGAGGCCACGAAGTCGGGGATGTCGATCATCAGCTGTTCCTTGGCGAACGCCATGATCCCAGCCAGCTCCTCCTCGGCGACATCGCCTCCATCGAGCTGCTCCAGGTACTCGAAGGTCTGCTGCTGCAGGCGTAGGAGCAGGCCTGCCAGCACCTTCTTGTAGGTAACCGTGGTTTCGACGCGGGTCTCAGGGACGATGTTGTCGATGTTCTTGATGAAGACGATCTCGCCAGCGAGGTCGTTGAGGTTCTCGATGAGGGCCCCGTGGCCGCCGGGACGGAACAACAGCTTGCCATCTTTCTCGCGGAACAGGTTGCCTTCGTTGTCGATGGCCACCGTGTCGGTGGAGGGCTTTTGGCAAGAATAGCTGATGTGGTAGGTCACGCCATATTGCTTCTCGTAACGGGCCTGGAGCTTCGACACGGTCTCCTTGAAAGGCTGCTCGTGTTCGGGCGACACCGTGAAGTGCAGCGAAGCGGTCCCGTCGAGGTTGGTGGCATAACGGGCGGCTTCCACCAGGTGCTCCTCCAACGCCAGCCGGTCGAATCCCTCGTAATGATGGAACTTGAGCAGGGCCTTGGGCAGCTTTCCGTAGCCCAGGCCTTCTTCCAGCAACAGTGCCTTGACGATCTCGACCTGGCGGCCTTCGGCGATCATCGCGTCGATGTCGTTGCCGTACAATTTCAGACAGGCTCCGTCGAGGTCTTTGAAGAAGGCAAAGCTGTGGATGTGGGCGAAGAACACTTCGGTGAACTTGGTCGATTCACCATTCTCGATAAAGGTGAAGAGGTCCTTGAACATGCGCGACGCTGCGCCTGAGGCGGGGACGAATTTGGTGAACTGGTAGTATTGCCGGTCCTCGTCGAAGGCCTGGTTCATCTCCTGGACCTGTTCGGGAGTCATCCTGAGGATGCCGTCGCCGATGGTGGCGGGACGCATGAGTTTCACGAAGGCGGTGCCGCGCTTGAGCTGGGCTACTTGGTTAGCGACCTGTTCTTCGCTGACACCTCTGTTCTGTAATTGTTCTAGATCTTTCTTTTCCATCCTATTGTTGTTTTGTTTTCGTATTTCTTTTTCCAGGGGTTTCACCCCGTTTTTCCCAGGGGTTTCACCCCTTTTCCCAGGGGTTCCACCCCGTGGCTACCGACAGGGCACCCCGCTGGGGTGCGGTTGTTCCCCGGTGCGGCCGTTTCCCCAGGGTAGGTCTCGCTTCGCTCACCCAACCCTAGGCTACCGACAGGGCACCCCGCTGGGGTGCGGCTGTTCCCCGGTGCGGTTGTTTCCCGGTGCGGTTGTTTCCCGGTGCGGCCGTTTTCCGTTACCAGCTTCCGCTGGCGCCTCCGCCTCCGAAGCCTCCGCCGCCAAAGCCTCCAAAGCCACCGCCACCGAAGCCTCCTCCGAAGCCGCCGCCATGTCCTCCGCCAAAGCCACCACCCATGGGAATCCAGATGGTGCGGGTGCCTCCTCCAGAATAGTTCTGGCCATTGTTGTCGGAGAACTTGCTGAGGATGATTATGATGGCAACGATAAAGAGGATGATCAACCATAAGGGGAATCCGTCGTCGGCGTAATCGTCCTGGCTGAACTGGCCCGAACAGAGACCCATAATTACATTGACCGCGTTGTCGATGCCGGTGTAGTAGTCGTTTTCCTTGAAAGCGGGGATCATCTCTTTTTCGATGATGCGCTTGGCGGTGGCGTCGGTGATGTAGGGCTCCAATCCGTAGCCGGGACTGATGTTTACCTGGCCGCGCTCGCTGCTATTCTTTGGCTTGACGAGGATCACCACGCCGTTGTTTTTGTCTTTTTGTCCCACGCCCCAGCTGTGTCCGATTTCGGTGGCATATTGTTCCACCGAATAACCCTCCAAGTCGTTGACCAGCAGGACGAGAATCTGGGTGGAAGTGCTGTCGTTGTAGGCTACCAGCTTGTGCTCCAATGCACTGACCTGGGCGGAGGTCAGGGTGCCCGTGTAGTCATTGACCAAACGGGGCGGGTAGGAGGGTAAAGGCAGCTTCGCATGAAGATGGATGGTGAGCGCCATCAAAAAGAACATCAAGAGCGCGACACGCCGGTTGGAGGGATATGTACGGCACAGGCTTTTCATGCTTTCAGTTGTTTTCATAGGAAATGTCGTCAGGGATCTCATTGATGTCGTCGGATTGGTAAGGGAAATAAGCCTTGAGCTTCTCTCCGCAGCATTGGATGCCTTGTTCGAGGCCTTCGGTGAAGCGTCCGTCCTTGAAATGGCTCAGCATCAGGTCTTTAACATCGTTCCAAAAGCCGTCTTCCACCACCTTGTCGATGCCTTCGTCGCCGAGAATGGCGAACTTGCGGTCTTTGATGGCCAGGTAGATGAGCACGCCGTTGCGAAGCTTGGTCTCGTTGAGCTTCAGGCGTTTGAAGACAAAGAGGCTACGCTGCTCCACATCGCCTTTGCAGTGGTTCTCGATATGCACTTTGATCTCCCCCGAGGTGTTGTGTTCGGCCTGTTTGATGGCCTCCACCACACGGCGGTCTTCTTCTCGGTTTAAGATGTTGACGGCGTTCGACATGGCTTTCTTTTTTGCAAAGATAGCATCTTTTTGTTTTTTTCCTATCTTTGCGAAGAATAAAATCCTTTTTACCATGAAACGCGTATCCTTATCTCTTGTATTTTTGGCATGGTCGATCTGTTGCTTGGGACAGACGACGCCCAATCCGGCACCCCGTCCGTTGTTTGCGGACCAAACGAAATTCGTTTTGCTGGAAGGCAAGTTGGGCCGATCGTTCCTCAAAAAGGAGGAGCATTTCACCGAAGCCGCCCGGGTCTTCTTTGGCGGTGCGGGCGTGAGTGTAGGCTTGGAGAAGGGGAGAACCCTTATCGGTATCGGCGGTTCTTTCGAGTTTTTCGATCTGTTGGACGATTCCTACGCTTTCCCCCTATATCTGATGTTACGCCATTGTATTGGGGACGACACCCGAAACGGCATGTTTGTCGCGGTGAAGGCAGGCTATATTTTGGGTGGAAAAACCACTTTTTCTTCGACTACCATGGTTTGGGGGCATGAATTGATGGGGACCACCCTTCGCTCCATGAAAGGTCCTTATGGTGAAGTCCTTTTGGGATACAGCTATCAAGGGTTCGATTTCTTTGTTTCCTACAACTATCGTGTTGTCAACTACGAAAGCCATTATATGTGGGCTCCTCCCTTGCCCAATCCCGATACGGCTTGGAAGAAGTCCATGCATACCGTCATGGGTGGCGTTGGGTTCAGGTTGTTTTAACGGTTGTCGAAAAAATAGAATATGAAAATCCCCGCAACGCCCAATGGCGTTGCGGGGATTTCAGTTTCTCAAATTCTTCTCAAATTCTTGATAATTACAGTTTCTCCATGTTCCTCTTGACAAACTCGCTCAAATCCTTGCCCTTTAGCAAGTTCTTGGAGAGCAGGGCAAGGTCGTAAATCTGCCGAATCGTGGCTTCCTGTGCGGCTTCGTCTTTGTCCAAGAGGCCAGTGATGACGGGGCTGTTGGTGTTGAGCATCAGCGTGTAGCTGTCGGGCATGGAGCCGTAGAACGACATCGGGCTGCCGCCCATCTGCTCCATCTCCTTCATACGGCGCATCCACTCGTTTTGGGTGACCTCCACGGGGGCTGCTTCGGCACCTTCGTTGCTGAACGCCACGTTGAACTTCACCTTGTCGATGACCTTCTCGAAGGCGGCTTTCACGGTCTCCTTCTGCTTGTCGTCGAGGCCAGAGGCGGCTTCCTTGTCGTCCTTCACGATGAGCTTGTCGATGGTGTTGGAATCGACACGGGCAAACATCGCGCGGTTGTCGTCGCCCTTTTCACCTTCCTTCTGCTCGTAGGCGCTGATGAAATGCGGGTCGAGGATGCCATCCATCATCAAGACGTTGTAGCCCTTGGCCTTGGCGTTCTCGATGTTGGTGTATTGGTCGTCCTTGTCGGTGGCATACAGATAGACGAGGGCTTTGTCCTTGTCAGTCTGCTGTTCCTTGATGAGGGCCTTGTACTCCTCGATGGTGTAGTACTTGTCGTCCACATCCTTGAAGAGGAAAAACTTTTCGGCGCGCTCGTAAAACTTCGGGTCGCTCATCATGCCGTATTCGATGAACACGCGGATGTCGTCCCAGTTCTTCTCGTAGGCCTCACGGTCTTTCTTGAAGAGTTCCTCCAGTTTCTCGGCCACCTTCTTGGTGATGTAGGTCGAGATTTTCTTCACGTTCTGGTCGCTTTGCAGGAACGAGCGGCTGACGTTCAGCGGGATGTCGGGCGAGTCGATGACGCCGTGCAGCAGCGAGAGGAACTCGGGCAGGATGCCTTCGACGCTATCGGTGACGAAGACCTCGTTGCAGTAGAGCTGGATCTTGTTGCGCTGGAACTCGTAGCGGTTCTTCACCTTCGGGAAATAGAGGATGCCCGTGAGGTTGAAGGGGTAGTCCACGTTGAGGTGGATGTGGAACAGCGGCTCGCCGAAGTTCATCGGGTAGAGCGTGTGGTAGAAGTCGTTGTATTCCTCGTCCTTGATGTCGGCAGGGGCTTTCTTCCACAGCGGCGCCACGTCGTTGATGATCCAAGGCTTCTCCACTTCCTTGGTCTTGGGTTTGCCGTCCTTGTCGGTCTCGCCCTCGATTTCTTCCTGCACCTTGCGTGTGCCAAACTGGATCGGGATGGGCAGGAACTTGCAGTATTTATTAAGGAGTTCGCGGATGCGGCCTTCTTCGAGGAACTCGGCGGCATCGTCAGCGATATAAAGGATAACGTCGGTGCCGCGGTCGCCCTTCGGGATCTCATTCATCGTGTACTCTGGGCTGCCGTCGCATTCCCAGATGACGCCGTTCGCGCCTTCTTCCTTGCAGGACTTCGAGATCAGCGACACCTTAGAAGAGACCATGAAGGCGGAGTAGAAGCCCAAGCCAAAATGTCCGATGATATTGGCGGCTTCGGCCTCGCTTTGGGTCTTGAACTTGGCGATGAACTCCTCCGCGCCCGAGAAGGCGATTTGGTTGATGTACTTGTCGACCTCTTCGGCGTTCATGCCGATGCCGCGGTCGCGCACGGTGAGGGTCTTTTTCTTCTTGTCGACTTCCACCTTGATGGTAAGGTCGCCCAGTTCGCCCTTGAACTCACCCGAGGCGGCCAAGGCTTTCAGCTTTTGCGTGGCATCCACGGCATTGCTGATGATTTCGCGCAGGAATATCTCCTGGTCCGAATAGAGGAACTTCTTGATGACAGGGAAAATGTTTTCTGTCTTTACTCCAATGTTACCGGTTTGCATATTTCGTATAATTTAAAATTCAAAATTTAAGATTCGAAATTGACGCGGGACACGGGACTGCGGGACACGGGACAATGGGAACGTCTCGCGTCTCATGTCTCGAAGTCTCGCGTCCGATAGTCAAAATATGTGCCATCAACAAAATGTGACAAAATGGCAAGTTTTTTATATTTTTGCGACATCAAACCAAAGATAATGAGCGAAATCTACGACTTCTATAACAACGGTGCCGAGATAGGTCGACTGGAGCGAGGCCTAGGCATCGTGGAGTTCCATCGGACAATGGAAATCCTTGCGCGCTATATCGATGGCGGCAAAGTGATTTACGACATCGGCGGCGGCATCGGGATGTATGCGGCATGGCTGGCGAAGAAAGGCAACGAAGTCCATCTGATTGAATTGGCCGAAAACGCCGTGGAATATGCCAAAGCCAATATGATGCAGGATTGCCAATTCATTGCCGAGACGGGCAATGCCTTGCAAGTCAACCGTCCCGACGAGAGCGCTGATGTGGTGCTGCTGATGGGTCCACAGTATCATCTGCGTGATAGGGAAGACCGCATGCAGTCGCTCCGCGAGGCGTTCCGAGTGCTGAAGAAAGGCGGTCTCTTGGTGGCGGCGGGCATCTCCAAGTTCAGCTCCATGACTTGGGCTTTGTCGGTGTATGGCGAGAAGAAGAACGAGAACCTCATGGAATTCCTTGACGACCCTGTGTTTCTCAACATGATCAAGGGCGAGATGACCACTGGCGACCATATCAGACCGAAGGAATACCCGAAGTTTATTGCAGAGTCATATTTCACTACCTCTGACGAAATGAAATCGGAAATCGCTGAAGCGGGATTCATGGTGGAGAAAGCCATTGCCGTGGAAGGCTGTATCTGGTTCACGCCGCACCTCACCGAGAAATGGGAGGATGAGGCCAGCCGTGAACGCCTCCTCGACATTGTCCGCATCACTGAATCTGAGCCCGAGATGATGGGGATGAGTCCGCATTTTTTGGTGGTGGCTAGAAAATAAAGTGTGTATGTGACGGCCCTTCGATGCTTCGACAGGCTCAGCAACCTCAGGCTTAGGGACCTGCTTGTTTATTTGTTTAAGAAAAACTGTTAATTGTAACAAAACAATCCTTATTTTTGTAGGCAAATATAAAAAAGAATCAAAATATGAAAAAACTGTACGCTTTAATTGCGATGTGGCTTCTTGTGGGAAGCGCCTTCGCCCAAGTGCTTGTCAACGAGACCTTTGAAAATGGTAACATTGTAGACCAGACCCCGTCGGGCTGGATTGGCGATGGCGGCTGGAAAGCTGGCATTACCATTCCAGACGACAACACAGCCCGTGGCAGAAAGCCGCATACGGGCGACTGGTATATGTACGCCACCTATAACACCGACGTGTGGATTTACAAGGAAATCGACGTAACGGAGGGCAACTATTACCGCGTTTCGTTCTGGTATGCCACCTGGCACGTTGACCATTTCAACTTGGAAGTGAAAGCTGGTGTAAACTCCAATCCTTCGGCGATGACGGAAACGGCTGTGCCGATGATGGTGGTCGCCAACGAAGAATTTGAACAGACTTCGGGCGTGTTCCAGGCAACCAGCTCGGGCGCTTATTATGTCGGTTTCCACAGCGTGGCCGACAACGGGCCATGGTATTTGTCGATTGACGACATCATCATTGAGGAGTCGGCGCAATACATTGTTGATGTGGAGCAACTCACGGCTGACACTTCCGTTTATTTGGGTGAGCCTGCCTACTTGCGTTTCCGCCTTGATAATATTGGAATGGAGTCAGATACCTATCAGTTAACTAATACGAGCGACCTGCCGTTAGAGTTTTATCAGAATGGCACCCAGGTGACCGAGGTGAACGTGCCTTACAATACCTCAATGGAATTGGTGGCCAAAGCCACTCTTCCGATGGATTTGAGCGATAACCAAGTCGTTCATGCTACCTTCGATGTCGTTTCAAGCCATTCTGCACCAACGCAAAGTGTGGATTTCCAAATTACCGCTATGGCTCCCTTCGCTGATTTCCCTTTGGAGGAAGGCTTTGAGAATGACTTCGTGCCCTTCGGTTGGCAAAACAACATCACCAATGGCAACTACGCTTTTGACCGCATAACAAACGGTTCCACGCCAAGCGCGACGCCACATGAAGGTAGCCAATACATGGCTCGTTTCTACACCTACACTAATCCTACTGGAGGCTCGGCTGAATTGGTCTCGCCCAAGATGGACTTGAACGAACATGATAATATCGTCAGCTTCTGGATGTTCCGCAACAGTAACCCAAACATCAACAAGGTTGACCGTATCAATGTGTATTACAACGCTGTGCCTCGTTCGGAAGGCGGACAATTGCTCGGGACCATCCATCGTTGCACTTATAAGGAACCTGTCGTCGCTGATGTGGACGACTGGTATGAATATGCCTTCACCTTCGATTGTCCCGATGATTATGGCTTCATCATCTTCGAGGGCATCAGCGACTATGGCTGGAACCTGTATTTGGACGACATTTTCATCAATAGTTCCTCAGAAGACCACGAGGCTCCTACCTTGATTTCGGTCACGGGCAATCAGGCCTATGCCGACACGGAGATGAGCTTGAAGATTCGTGTTCACGATGCCTCGGAAATGCCTTCCACTTTGGCAGCTACCTATACCATTTGGGGCACGACCCACGACCTGTTTTTCACCATGGATAGAAACGATAGGGGGAATTACGATTACACCGCCACTATTCCTGCCTACGATAATCACACTCCTGGCACAATGACCATTCAGCTTGTGGATGCCTTGGGCAACAGCGCGTTGTCGGAAGAAATACCGATTCATTGGGATTATCAATGCCCTCTTCTTTTCGAGACTTTCGAGGAATGCGGCACCACATTTGGTTTGCCCGAAGGTTGGACCACGGATGGCAACCCAAGTTGGTGGGATTGGTCGTTCCAAGGTACCATGTATTATACTGATTATTACGAAAATAGTTACGTAGTACAACCTCATAGAGGAAGTAAACAGGCCGTGTTGGAATGGGATAGCAGCGAAAGTCCATCGCCACAAGACCAAACCTTGATTACGCCTGTGTTGACCATCACGAGACCCACCGTTTTGCAGTTCTGGACTTGGGTGCAATATGGCACTGACGGCTACGACCGCTTTGCTGTTAGAGTGTACGATACTTACAATGGCACTTGGGAAGACAAATGGGATGCCGCAGACATGCCTTACGGACAAATCAACGCATACAACGAGCCGATTTCCATTGATTTGGACGAGTACATCGGTAAGAACATTAAGATTGGTTTCAGAGGTTACAACATCTTTGGTGAATGGCTGGCTTTCGACTGGTTTGTCGATGATGTGAAGGTTGTGCCGACCGATACTACCAATGTGAATGTGAATGAGTTGGCCGCTACTAAGTTCAATATGTATCCCAATCCCACCAAGGACAAGGTTGTCATCGAAGCGCAAAGCCATATCCAACAAGTGACGCTGATGGGCATCAAGGGAGAGATGCTTGAGGACAGAAAGACCAACTCGAACAAGGTGGAACTGAACCTGGAAGGCTATTCCCAAGGCATTTATGTCGTCCGCATCGTGACCGAAGATGGCGTGGCTACACAAAAAATCAACTTGATTGAATAGGGGAGAAACACATAAGAAACGCATTCCGCTCTATGCCAAGATTTTGTTAGGCATGGGGCTTGGCTTGGGCTTCGGCTTTCTGGCTATGGCTTTGCATTGGGAGGGCTTTGTTCATGACTGGGTGGCACCGTGGGGTACTATTTTCATGCGCTTGCTCAAGTTAATTGCCGTGCCTTTGGTATTGGTGTCGCTCATCATGGGTGTTGTCAACCTCAAAGACATCCGCAACTTGTCGCGCATCGGCTTGAAAACCATTTTGATTTATGTCTGCACCACGATTATCGCGGTAAGCATAGGTTTGGGCATGGTCAGCGTCATCATGCCGGGGAAGGTTTTCCCGAAAGACCGACAGACGGAATTCATGGAGCGTTACGAGCAGACCGTGGTGGAGCGCGAGGCACAGATGCAACAGGTAAAAGATGAGTCGCCTTTGCAATTCATGGTCGACATGGTGCCTGAAAACATTTTTAAGGCCTTGGGCGACAACTCCAAGATGCTGCAAATCATCTTCTTCGCCCTGCTTTTCGGTGTGGCCTTGATTGTCGTGGGACCTTCGAAAGTGCCTTCGGTGGTGCGTTTCTTCCAACAGTTGAATCTTGTCTTGCTTAAAATTATCGACTTCATCATGGCATTCGCCCCAGTTGGCGTATTTGCTTTGATGGCGGCCTTGATAGTGGACTATGCGGGCGACGTGGGCATCTTCTCCGCCTTGGGATTGTATGCCCTGACGGTGGTGCTGGCCTTGGCAGTCATCATCTTCTTGGTGTATCCTTTCATCATGCGGGTCTTTGGCAAGCGGACGATAAGGCAGTTCCTCAAAGCGGCGACACCTGTGCAGATGCTGGCTTTCACCACCAGCTCAAGCGCTGCAACGCTACCTTTAACGATGGAGCGCACACAGAAGCATTTGGGTGTTTCCGAGGAAGTTTCGTCGTTTGTGCTGCCTGTAGGCGTGACCATCAACATGGATGGCACGAGTTGTTATCAGGCGGTGGCGGCGGTGTTTTTGGCGCAGGTCTTGGGTTTAGACTTGACTTTCGGACAGATGCTGCTCATTTTGGCCACTGCCACCATATCATCGATAGGTACGCCGGGCATCCCAGGCGGTTCCATCGTGATGCTGATGATTGTGCTTGATTCGGTTGGCATCCCCATTGAAGGCTTGGCGCTCATCTTGGGCATCGACCGACCTTTGGACATGCTTCGCACCGTTGTCAATGTGACAGGCGACATGACGGTGTCGTGTGTCGTCGACAACAGCAATAAAACCGCAAGTGATTAGGGCTTGCTTGTAAAAGTGTGTAACTGGATAAATTATACTATTTGCCGCAGCCTAACTTTTCAGATTTCTCTTTGTAGAGATCTTTGAGTTTATCTCCAAATTGGTTGAGCTCGGCCTCTTCCTTTTCGGTTACCTTTTCTCCTTCGGCATACTTTCGTTCGGATGCCAAAGCCATTTCTAACATGTCAGTAACAGCTTGTTCCAGCTCTTCGCAAGTGCTGGCAGCCTTTATGGATTTCTCCGCTTGCTCGTAAATATTCAAGCCGTCTTGATACTCTTTTGAACCTTTGCCCCCTCCACATTGTGTGAAAGCGAGCAGCATCATGCCTGAAAGGGCGACAAATAACAGTTTTTTCATGGGATTTGATGTTAAATACGCTACAAAAGTAGGAAAAAAACGATAAACGCAAGATTTTTGCCTATTTTTGCACTTGCAATTTAATCCTATTATCTGATGAACAAGACTATAAAAACATGGGTGATGGCCGCCATCCTGATCTTTTGCGGCACAAGTATGATTGGCTGTGGCAATAAGCCTGCTAAAGAGCAACCTGTTGAAACACAAGCTGAAATCGTTCAGGTGGAAGAAGTTGTGCCTGACGCAGAGCTATGCAATTTAGCCGTCACGAACTACTTGGAAAACGTGATTGGAAAGAACTACGCTGAAGCTGAGCATTGCATTCCTTGCCCTATTATCATTAGCACGAATGATGCAAATAAGGATGATGTTCTGGTTTTGGGCGACTTCTGGGTGTTTAACTACAACATTTCGGGCGACACGCTGAAGACCATTTCGGGAGGCGATCATCCTGGATTGATGCATCTTAAGAAGAACGACAGCGGCTTTTTCGAAGTGACTGCCTTCGAAGCTGTTGAGGATGGTGCTGGCAATTTGGAAAGTGCCAAGAAGATTTTTGGTGATCAATTTGATGCATTCTGGGAAATCAACAGCAACTCGGAGAAACGCGAGGGTTTAAGACTGCAGTTTGTCGCTGACTATGTGAAGAAGCATGACTTAACAGTCAAATATCTCCAAGACTTTGGCTGGCCTGCGGTAGCATTGCCGGAATAAAGCTAAATCTCTTTTGTTTTTGCAAATAATCCAATCATGTCGGAAAATCTTTATAATTTTCTGAACCAAGTCAGTGTGGCCGCTGAGCAAAGCACCTTGGTGAAGATGACGCTGAGCAAGCCCGCCCAAAAGCACGACGAGCTGCGCAATGTCTATGTGAAGCCTGTTTTGATAAAGGAGAAACGGTTGTTCGCTTTCACCTATCACTATGAGCGTCGCGACGAGGTGAAGAACTACGATGTCACGCAAATGTTTGATCTGCTGAAGGAAATGCTGCCCAATCGTTTTTTGAATGCCGTGCTTTTCACCGTGAACGAGGATGTCACTTTGTTGGTGTCAAGCAAAGGCAAGGCGACAATCCAGACCAAGAAGGTGCAGGAATGTCGTGAGCAGAACCTGGAGCACGACAAACAGAAAGCCCGACTCATCAATCCAGCGAATCCATGGTGGTATCAACTTGGCTTGACGACGCGCGAGGGCAAGATTACCGCCGACATGCAGCATAAGTTCAAGCAGATTTACAAGTACGCCGAGATTGTGGAAAGTCTCATCAAACCGATGAAGTTTGAAGGTACGGTCCATATCGCCGACATGGGGGCGGGGAAGGGGTATCTCACTTTTGCCTTGCACGAGCTTCTTACCCAACGCTTGAATCTTGATGTCGACATCAAAGGCGTGGAAATTCGTCCCGACTTGGTGCAGAAAATCAATGAAATCATCAAGGCCGACAACTTGAAAGGCTTGGAGTTTGTGGAGAGCAGCATCGAGGCTTATCATCCTGAAAAGTTGGATGTGCTGATTGCACTTCATGCCTGCAACACGGCCACCGACGATGCCATCGCCTCAGGTATCAAGGCGGGTGCGGAGCTGATTGTCTGCGCCCCTTGCTGCCACAAGCAAATCCGGCAGGAGATGGAACGCTCGGGCCGTTACGATGCCATTACACGTTACGGCATTTTCCTCGAGCGCCAAGCGGTGATGATTACCGACACCATTCGTGCCTTGATTTTGGAATACTTCGGTTACAAGACCCAAGTGATGGAGTTCATCGAGATGGAACACACACCGAAGAATGTGCTTTTGGTGGGACGGAAAACCAAAGCTCGTGTCGACAGAGAACGCATTGCAGAGCAAATAGAAAGCCTTAAAAAGCAATATGGCATCAATAGGCATTATCTTGAAACCATATTGCCACTGAATGGCTGATTTATTTTTGTTGTTTTGTTAAAGTAATTGAATAATTTGCTATTTTTGCAACTCATTTTAATAAGTTGCAGGTAGGAATTATGGCTTACAATATCTTCATCAGTTACAGACGTAAAGGCGCAGGTGCAGGCGTGGCAGGCGAGTTGCAGGCCAAGCTTGAGAACTTGGGCTATAAAGTCTTCCTTGATGTCGACGAGATTGGAAGTGGGCAGTTCCCCGAACAAATCGAAAGGGCCATATCAGAGTGTAAAGACTTTATCCTCGTGTTGTCGCCTGGTACGCTCGACCGCTGTGTTGAGGAAGAAGACTGGGTGCGCCGCGAAATCCTACAAGCACAGAATCAGAATAAAAACATCATCGGAGTGGGACTGCCAGGCTTTTTTATGCCTGAAGCTGAATCGTTGCCTGAGCCATTGAAACCGATGACCACCATACAGGTCTTTTCGTGGACCCACGAATACCGGACGGCTTCTTTTGCAAAGATTGCCGAGAATCTTGTGTCGACACAACTCAAAAAGAAGAAAAATCATCGATTAAGATTGTATCTGTTGTCGGCCCTTCTTATTATTGTGGCGGCAGTGGTAGTGGCGGCAGTGACGAAAAAACCATCTGACACTGTGGAAGAGGTTGTTGAGACGGAGCAGCCTCAAAAAGAGTATCAATTGTATGATTATCATGCAAAGAAGGCGATTGAATTGACCCAGGATTTGCCCAATAGTACTGAGTTTAAGGATAATTTCTTAAAGTTGGTTTCGAATGCGGAGCCGTTTGAGAAGTTGATGAAAGGCATTGCCGAGTGTGATTCGGCTTTGAATCTGAGAGAACAATCTGGAAGTTTAATTGTTGATTCATACGACATTGAGAACCAAAAAATAGAATTGCTTAATCTTCGACAGGATTATCTGAGTACCATCTTGAATGACGTCAAGGATATGTTGGATTTAGACGCTGCCGAGATGACCAGACAGGATTTGGAAATTGCAGATATTTTGGCACTTCCTGAAGAAAAGCCGATGCTTGACTCTATTAAAGCAGTCGTAAAACATAATTCAAAATAACATCATGAAAAAAGGATTTCTGCTGACGCTCATTGCCTTTTTTTTGTGCCAGTTAACGGTCGTGGCCCAAAACTATGACCGTTACAATTATTTTCACGATGAGGCGGTGAAGCTGAAAAATGAGGGAAAACTAAACGAAGCTAAGGAAAAATTCAAGAAAATCAGAGTGGTATGCAAAGGTGGCATTCCTGATGACAACGACCTTGATAAGATGATTAGGGAATGCACAACGATGAGTTTTTCAGAGAACGAGCTCCAATTTGAAGCCAAAGGCAACCAGACCAAGCAAGTGAATGTCAGGGTGAATGCTGACACTTTTAAGGCCAGCAGCAACGCAAAATGGTGCAAGGTGAACAAGAAAGGCAATGCGGTCACGGTTTCTTGTGAAAGGAATGACAGCCCAGTCGCTCGCAGTGCAAGTGTGTCGGTTTCTGCTGATGGCAAGACAATGTCGTTTGGCGTGTCGCAGCATGGCGGGAATCTTGAATTTGAAGCTGTTCCTGACAAGGTGCATTTCTCAAAGCAAAGCGAAATAGTCGGGATTTCCATTACCACTAATGCCGATTCGTGGGATGTGGATTTCTCTCCTTCTTGGATTGACTATCAAGTGAGTGATAGTATGTTATACCTCGAGAGTAAGCAAAACGAATTGGCGTCGGTGCGTGAGGATACGCTTTATCTCATTGTCATCGATGAGCGTTTCCCCATCGCTGTCAGTCAGGCTGCTGCAGATACGACCATTTCCGTCGACAAGGCAGAGTTGGTGTTTCCAAGTACGGCATCGGAGGAAAGGTTAACAGTGCAGTGTAACCTTAACCAATGGCGTGTGTCATCTTCTGACGATTGGATACTTGTTTCGGCCGAAGTGGATAAGGTAAAGGTGACTGTTGGTCAGAATGAATCGCTTTTCAGCCGCCATGGTTGGGTGAAACTTGATTTGGGCAAAAAGAGTTGTGTAGTGCCCGTTCATCAGTACGCTTTCACTTCTCCACTTCCTGAGTTGACTTCTGAAATTAAGGTTGATGCCGCCTCAAGCAAAGGCTCGGTGGCAGTAAATAGCCTGCCTTCCGATTTGAAGGTCACCGTCATCGACGACGCAGGAGAATCGAGTGTGAAGTATACGCCTTTTGACCTGCCTGTCGATTATGGCCATTATTCTTTGCAGATGGGCTTCGAACGCCGAGAGGTGTTTGCCAACGAGCAACAGCAGGATGTGGTTTTCAAGCCGGGACTTCGTTTCGCTGCCCTTACTTGGTCGCCTAAGAAAGCCTTCGGCATGATGAGCGGTTTTGTGAGTGCCAATTCTTGGGGCGCTTACACGCATGTGCAAGCCAATACGCCTGTCGTGACCAATTTCAATACTGAAAACCCGGAATTGGCAGGTTACAATATCACCTTTGGCCCCGTTTTCCGCCATAATAAGTTCCCCTATCTCGGTGCATACGCTGGTGTCGGAATCGGGGGCTATGTCAGGGAACCTCATGTGGGTCTTGACTACGAAGCGGGTTTGATGGGATTCTATAAAAATGTGATGATTACGGCGGGCTTTCATACTTCACGGATGTTCAAACCTTCGGTAAAAAGCACGGGTTTTGTGCTGGGTGTCGGCGGCTACCTGAAACGGTATTATGACTCTGATTTGGGGTATTGCGCCAGCGACAGCCGCCGTTGGATTTCAGTGAATTATGTTTTTCGCCCCACTGAAAAAGGAAATGGTTTCATGGTTGGCGATTTGGGAAACAGAAAGGTGCGCGCTTATATCAAGGCACTTTATCTGTTGCCGGAGCCATCGATGGAGTTGCCAACGGAACAGCCGGCGGAAAGGGTTGCCGATAGCGTAAAGATACGTAATCTTGAAGGGAGTGCGGGAATCTTGTTTACGCCTGTTAATGGGTTGATTGACTTGTGTGTAGGCGTTTCGGCAGCGATGAATATCACAGGTCTGGAAAAACGTTTCCAAGGTCTTGGCGTCGAGGTGGGAACCATCCTTAATATTTGGCGATTCCCCATCACCGTGTTCCTCCACGAATCAGACATTTTGGGAGAACGCCATCTTTGTGTTGACTTTGGCTTTGGCTTCCATTTGGGTGAATTTGGAAAATCGAAATGTAGTTATCAATAGTTGTTGTCATGAAAAGAATAGTGTTTTTGTCGCTGATGCTGACGTTGCTTTCTCCTTTTATTAAGGCACAATCCCCCGATCGTCTAAAACGGGTGCGACTGGAGACTTTGGAAGGATTTCTTTCAGTGAATCAAGGAGAGTTTCAGGCAGAGTATAATCTTATGCCCAATATGAGCACACAATCCGTGTCGACTTATTATGATTATCTCTTTGTGGCAAGAAATGAGAAATTGGGTATGTCGACCATTTATGCCAATGGAAGGATCCTGCTTCCCTATAAATATGACGTGAGGGTCTTTAGGATGGGTAGCACTTGGAAGGATTGCGTTTTTGTCCTCAAGTATTTTGAGACCTATTCGCATGAAATCGGCTATGGGATGGAAACGGTGTATGCCTATGGCTTGCATCAGATGATTTGCGATAGTGTCATAAGCATTACTAACGACGGCTATGTCTATAAGTTGAACGGTGAGTATTATTACAGCACCTATAATAAGCCGGCGGAGAAGGGACAGACGACTCAAATCGAGTGGCCCGAAAAGAAATCCTTCAAAGAGTCGGATAGGTCTCAGCTTTCTTCGAAAAGTGCCGATTGTAGGCTCTCCGATGGTGATGTGTATTATGCCTGTTCTGGAAAGGCTGCATTTCATTACTATTATCTTTATCAAGACCAATACATGCCCTACACGGTCTTGATTGTCGATGGTGAGCCTGTCGAGTTGTTTGGTGAATACACATACGAGACGTTGAGAATGAAGTTCTCATACAACGGCAAGCATTGGATGGCTGTCGCAAACGACCGTTTTTGGGTCGATGGAGAGATGAAATACGTGGAAGGCTATTCCATTTCGGATTTCCTTATCTCAAATAAGGGCGATTATTTCTATATGGCATCAAAGGTTGGTGAAGAAGATAAAGGTGAGACTTTGGTGCTGAACGGCGACATCATCCGCCGTCAAGCGATTGTAGGCCATTTCGCGTGGGACGCCCAACAAAAACTGAGATTCCATTTCCTCGCTGCGGGACAATGGTACGCCTATGAAGACGGCCAAATCAATAGTGTGACGAAAGAGTCGAACTCGGTTTTATACACGGATGACTTAATCGACAATCTTCCCATTGATCGGTTTTCGGCTGATGGTATGCACAAGCTGTCATACGTCACAGGTCGGAAAGGCGTTCAAATCGATGGCGTGAAAATGACGGAATCGGTTCCGTTCCAGGTTGTTTTCGACAAAAACGAGAAATGTTTTAGATGGAATGCCATCGAGACCACGATTGAAGGAAAGACTGATTTGGTGATATATACGTATTCGCTGTAAATTATTTCTTCAAAAGCGTGTCCCGATAAAGGAAAATTTTGTAATTTCGTGGACTTTTAGAAAACAACAGCATTCAATCAACTAAAAACATAAAACATCATGCAAAACATCGATTGGGCAAATTTATCATTTGGTTATTATCCAACGAATTACAATGTCCGCTGCTACTACCGCAACGGTCAATGGGGCGAATTGGAAGTGAGCTCCGAAACCACCATCAACATCCACATGGCAGCAACTTGCCTGCATTATGGTCAAGAGGCTTTTGAAGGTCTGAAGGCTTTCCGTGGCAAGGATGGCAAGGTGCGCATCTTCCGCCTCGACGAGAACGGCAAGCGTTTGCAGTCCTCCTGCGATGGCATTATGATGGCCAAGCTCCCCTTGGAGAAGTTTGAGGAAGCTGTCATCAAGGTGGTGAAACTCAATTCCGAGTTCATTCCTCCTTATGAAACGGGCGCTTCTCTCTACATCCGTCCCATGCTGATTGGTATGGGCGCTCAAGTGGGTGTGAAGCCTGCCTCTGAGTACTTGTTCGTTGTCTTCGTAACCCCTGTTGGTCCTTACTTCAAGGGTGGCTTCATGGCTAACCCATACGTCATCACGCGTAAGTATGACCGCTCGGCTCCTCTCGGCACGGGTATTTATAAGGTGGGTGGCAACTATGCCGCTTCCATGCGTGCCCACGTTGAGGCTTGTCATGGCGGTGAATACGCCTGCGAGTTCTATCTCGACGCCAAGGAGAAAAAGTACATCGATGAGGCTGGCGCTGCCAACTTCTTCGGCATCAAGGACAACACCTACATCACTCCTCAGAGCACGTCCATCCTGCCTTCTATCACCAACAAGAGCCTTATCCAAATCGCTCAGAGCTTGGGCATGAAGGTCGAACGTCGTCCTATCCCTGAAGAGGAATTAGCCACCTTCGAGGAAGCTGGTGCTTGCGGCACTGCTGCTGTCATCAGCCCCATTTCGCGTATCGATGACCCCGAAACTGGCAAATCATACACGTTTGGCAACGGCAAACCAGGTCCTTGGAGCGAGAAACTTTACAACAAGCTCCGTGGCATCCAATACGGCACCGAGCCTGACGAATTCGGCTGGATTACCGTTGTTGAAGGCCTTTGATGAAGGACAATTGAGAAAAAATTGAAAAAATGCGTCACAAAGTGGCGCATTTTTTTGATTAATATGTATTTTTGTGGCTTAAAACAATAATATTCAATACTGTTATACTATGAAGCGTTTTTCTTTTGCCTTATTGGCTTTGCTGGCTTTCTCTTTTTCGCTGAAAGCCCAGGTGTATGTGTCGACCACACCAGCTCACAGAAATGTTGTCCTCGAAGAATTTACGGGGCGTGGCTGTCAATATTGCCCTGATGGTCATGTCATTGCCAACCAGATTTCGGCTGATAATCCGGGACGTTTTTGGGCAGTCAATGTGCATGCAGGTTCGTATGCGCTTACTACGTTTCCGAATTTCAACAATCCGGATGCCTCGGCCATTCTTGGTGGCTTCATGGTCGACGGATTTCCGGCTGGAGTTGTCAATCGTTCCACTCCCGATGGGCAATCCCGTACCACGTGGCCAGCACTCGCTAGCCAACAAATGAGTCAAGCTGCTGAGTGTAATTTGGCAGGTGTGGTCATTGTTAATCCTTTGACCCGCTTGGCTACCATCACTGTTGAGGTATATTATACCGGCAACAGTGCCGTCAACGAGAACTATCTCACCGTTGCCATGTTGCAAGACAGCATCCTCGGCTCACAGTCGGGTGCCACGACATGGAATCCTGGGCAGATGATTGGTAATCAGTATGTTCACATGCACATCCTTCGCGATGTGATTACTGATGCATGGGGTGATGCCATCTCGCCAACCACGCAAGGCACTTTGATTACCCGTACCTTCGAATACCCGATTCCTGAAACCATTGGCTCTCCCAATGGTGTTGAGGTCGACCTCAGCAACATCCATTTCTTAGCTTGGGTTTCCGAGCGTTCCCAAACGTATGATTACCAATATCAAGGACAAATGTATCATTTTACTTCCACTCGTCCCATATTGAATGCATGTGAACTTGAATACATCCAGGGCGTTGATGATCCCATTTATCCTATCGTCGCCAACGTCTCCATTGACGGATTGTATGAATGCACCCAATCGAAGAACATCGAAATCTCCATCCAAAACATAGGTTCGAGTGCCATCACTTCAATGGACATCACTGCCGAATATGGCGGTGAGACTTATAATACCACTTGGGAAGGTGACCTTCAACCTTTTGGTAGAGAGAAAATTATGATTCCTGTGACGGCTCCTTTTGGCACCCATGATGTGGTAGTATTGATTACGTCGGCTAACGGACAACCTTACAGCTTCACTTCAACGAGTTCTGTTACCAGTCTCGAATGGTCCAACCTTGAAATCGAGGGTGAAGAGGAAACGCTGAAATTGATGCTGATGCAGGACAAGTTCGGCAACCAAATCACTTGGGAGTTCACGGCTGCCGACGGCACGGTGTTAGGCTCGGGAGGCCCTTACATGTTGCTGGCGGGTAATAGTGCCACTCAGATTCATGTTGAGAATGTCACGGTTCCGGTGAATGAATGTGTGAAGTTCACCATCCGTGATTCGATGGGTGATGGCATTTGCTGCAGTAATGGCAATGGCTATTACATCGTTAAGGATAGCCACAACCATACGCTCTTTGGCGATAATAGTAACGGTGATTTCGGCGAGGAAGCCTCTCACATGCTTTCAATCAAGGCACTTGACGATGTCGAAGAAAATGCCGATCAAACGCTGTTAATCTATCCCAACCCCACTTCAAGCGTGTTGAACATTCAAGGTGAAGGTATGACTAACCTTGAGGTTTACAATGTTGTTGGTCAATGTATTATGAGGAATGAAGTCAACGGCAATGTGGCTCAAATCAACATGGAGCACATGAATAGTGGTATCTATTTCCTCCGTGTCCATGCCAATGATGGTTCCGTACAGAGCCGCACCTTCACGGTGGCGCGTTAATGGAGTCATGCATTACAACGAAAAAAGTCGTCTCATCCGAGGCGACTTTTTTATTGGTACAATTGGGACAAAGACCCAACAAAGAACGTCATTGCGGACTTGATCCGCAATCTCATGAACCTAAACCAGTCCTTTCTCCTTCAGCAACTCGCTCATTTGCGATTGCAACTTCTTGGCTTCTTCGCCAGCCCTAATAGCAAAATCACTTCCATTGGAAGCATAAATAATGCCTCTCGATGAGTTGACGAGCAAGCCACATTCATCATTTAGGCCATTGTGTGCCACGGCCTGCAAGTCTCCGCCTTGGGCACCCACGCCAGGCACAAGGAAGAAATAGTCAGGCAACATCTTGCGGATTTCGCCCAGCTCTTCGGGATGCGTCGCGCCGACCACAAACATCATCTGTTCCGAGGTGGCCCAAGTGGTGGCGGTTTGCAGTACTTGTTGGTGGAGCATCCGCTCACCGACATTCAGGTATTGGAAGTCTTGAGAGCCTTTGTTGGAAGTCAAGGCCAAAAGGATGACCCATTTGTCCTCGAAGTTGAGGAAAGGCTCCACGGAGTCTTTGCCCATGTAGGGCGCTACGGTCAGGGCGTCGGCTTTCAAGGTGTTGAAGAAGGCCTTGGCGTAGTTGGCAGAGGTATTGCCGATGTCGCCGCGCTTGGCGTCTGCGATGATGAAAATGTCCGGATGGTTGTTGCGGATGTATTGGATGGTTCGTTCAAGGCTCTGCCAGCCTTTGGCACCATACACTTCGTAGAAAGCAGTGTTGGGCTTGTAAGCTACCGCGTATGGGGCTGTCTTGTTGATAATCTGTTTGTTAAACTCAAAAATGGGGTCGTCCATGACCAAGAGGTCTTGCGGGATCTTGTTGATGTCGGTGTCTAATCCGACGCAGAGGAACGACTGCTTTTTCTTGATTTGCTCAAATAACTGGTGTTTATTCATAGGATTGTTTATTGACACGGGACACGGGACTGCGTGACACAGGACAATGGTCTCGCGTCTCGTGTCTCGAAGTCTCGTGTCAGATTATTACTCATTATGATTCAATGTTTTCTTTCAGTCTTTCAGCGTTTTCCGCCATCTGCAGACGGTTGATAATCTCATCCAAGTCGCCATCCATGACGGCAGCGAGGTTGTAGACCGTCAAGCCTTCCACGCGGTGGTCGGTGACGCGGCCTTGGGGGTAGTTGTAGGTGCGGATCTTCGCCGAGCGGTCGCCGGTCGAGACCATGGTCTTGCGCTTGGCAGAGATGTCGCTGATGTATTTTTGGTATTCCATGTCGTAGATGCGCGTGCGCAGTCTGGCCAAGGCGCGTTCGCGGTTCTTGGGTTGGTCTCGGGTCTCGGTGCACTCGATGAGGATTTCCTGCATCTCACCCGTGTTGGGGTTCTTCCACATATAGCGCAGTCGCACGCCTGATTCCACCTTGTTCACATTCTGTCCGCCAGCACCAGATGAGCGGAAGGTGTCCCATTTGATTTCGCCCTCGTTGATTTCCACGTCGAACTCTTCGGCTTCAGGCAACACGGCCACCGAAGCGGCAGAGGTGTGGATGCGGCCTTGCGTCTCGGTTTTGGGCACACGCTGTACACGATGCACGCCCGATTCAAACTTCAAAATGCCATAGCAACCGTTGCCCGTGACGGTGAAGTCGATTTCCTTGTAGCCGCCGCTCGCGCCTTCGCTGACGGAGGTCACTTCGACCTTCCAACCGCGGTTTTCGCAGAATTTGGAGTACATGCGGAATAGGTCTCCAGCGAAAAGGCAGGCCTCGTCGCCGCCCGTGCCTGCACGGATTTCCATGATGGCGTTCTTGCTGTCTTGTGGGTCTTTTGGAATCATCATCACGCGGATGTCCTGCTCTAATTGCTCGATGCGCGTTTGGGCGGTGTCCAATTCTTCTTGGGCCATCTTGCGCATCTCCTCATCCTTCTCTGTGGCCAGGATTTCCTTGGCTTCTTCTACGTTGGCTTTCAAGGTCTTGTATTCCTTGAAGGCCATGACGATAGGCTCCAAGTCCTTATAGTCCTTGTTGAGCTTCACGAACTTCTTCATGTCGGAAGCCACGGCAGGGTCGGCGAGTTGTTCGCCCATTTCCTCCCAGCGGTGCTTTATTGTTTCTAATTTCTCGGTGATGTCCATAATCCGAATTATTTGGTATCAGGTTTAACTGGAAGACTAGGCTTGCACTTGCTTAAACCATCTATGTGCTCAAATAAATCAGGATCAATATGAGCGGCCATCGGGTGTAATATAAAATCAATGCCTTCTCTTCTTGCTAATTTTGCTGCGGGGACAAAATCTGCATCTCCGGCCACCAATATTATTGTGTCCACAAGTTTCTTCAATGCTAAAGAAGAAATGTCAACACCTATTTTCATATCAATGCCTTTTTGTCGGATTTCCATATATACATCCTTCTCTTGCAAATCCTCAAGTTTTTTCTTTCCTGAAAGAAGCTCTTTGGTAACCTCTGGATGAAGCATCCAATTCCCATTATCTTTCAATATGCCAAGGCGCAAAGCAACTTTACGTTTTCTCTTCAATGCATCAAAAAGTTTGCACCTGAAAATGTATTCGTCTGATTTACTAAAATCTACAGATTTATGCGTAATCGGGTTGTGAAATTTCTTGCCTAATGGCATACAATCGTAGTAGAAAATACGATAAAGCGTATTATTGCCAACCATGTGCAAGGCCATGGAATGCATACAATCAGCAATTTCCTGGGCTGATAAGCATCTGTTTTTATTGTATAGTGCGTTGAATCTTTTCAGAAAGAAACCGCCATCAATAAGTACAGCGATTTTTGTTGGGGGCAGTGTGTGTAATGTATCTTTCCTCATATTTAAAAAACAAGCTCGCGGGTGGGCTTGTTCATTATCAAGATTTGGCAGATGCCACTGGAACAAACGTCGCCGTGAGCGTAATCGTGTTTGCAAAGATACATACTTTTTTGAAAAAAGAATGGATAATTATAATCTATTTGTGTAATTTAGAATTGTTCCAAATCAATTTCCCATTCGTCTCGCTGCTGTCTTTGCCATTCTGTTGGATCAGATACTACTCTTGTGATTCCACCTTCGGGAAGTTGTTCTAATACTTTAGCAACTTCTTCGAAATTACCTTTGGTGGATGTGCTAACTTCTACCTTTTTTACAAAGGTGATGGAGCGGAGCCAATCCAAGAACATCTGGAGCTTGTTGGTGTCGTCTATGGTTACACTCAGCGTTGTCATGACTTTTGTTTTTCAATACTTCGCAAAAATACAAAATTATTGACGAAAATTGGTGTTTTTGCCAAAATTCGTCAATAATTGTTCTTGACTTATGTCAGCTTAACTTATTCAGCCGGGGTAGTAAAACTAATATCCTCGCCAAAGACGACCGAATCTTCATTGAGGAATGCAAAAGCCCTAAAATGGTATTCGGTTTCTTGCTCCAGACCAACAAGCGTATACTCAAAAGGTCTAGGCAGTGATACATCAGGATGGTCATGGTTCGTTGCATAAACGCAAGAGACCATTTGTGACATGTCAGGATTGGGTTGTTCTCCTAAGCAATAACCGTAAGCCCAGAGCTCATTAATGTTTTTGTCAAGCGATTTAATGGTACCGGTAATTTTTGCATAATGTGCCTGAACTATTTCTGGCTGATTGGTCTTGATGGTAACTTTTTCACCGTTTTTGTTGCAACTTGTAAATCCGAAAACGAGCAAAATGCCCATTAAGACTAAAAACTTTGATTTGTTCATGATGTTTATGATTTGTAGGTCGTCGTTTAATACTCAAATGTTCCAAACTCACTCTTAATCGTCAATCTCTTTTGTTCCGATGCCTCCACATGCCCAATAATCTGGCTGTCAATGTTGAACTGTTTGGCGATAGCAACCATTTCATTGGCAGCCTTTTCGTTGGTGTAAATCTCCAAGCGGTGGCCCATGTTGAAGACCTTGTACATCTCGTGCCAGTCGGTGCCCGAAGCCGCTTGAATCATTCGGAACAAGGGCGGCAACGCCAGCATATTGTCCTTCACGATGTGCAGCTTGTCAACGAAATGCAGCACTTTGGTCTGCGCACCGCCGCTGCAATGGATGATGCCGTGGATTTGTTTGCGGAACTCCTTCAGAATCGGAATCATCAGCGGGGCGTATGTGCGGGTGGGCGAGAGGATGAGTTTGCCTACATCCACGCCTGGAACTTCGGTCGGGTCGGTCAGTTTGTGCGGGCCGGAATAGACCAACTCTTCAGGGATGCTGTGGTCGTAGCTTTCGTCGTATTTCTCGGCCAGATAATGATTCAGCATGTCGTGGCGGGCTGAGGTGAGGCCGTTGCTACCCATGCCGCCGTTGTAGCTTTCCTCGTAGGTGGCTTGTCCGTAGGAAGCGAAGGCCACGATAACATCGCCTGGCTGCAAATTATTCTCAATCACTTCGTCGCGGCGGATTCGGGTGGTCACGGTGCTGTCGACGATGACGGTGCGCACCAAGTCGCCCACATCGGCGGTTTCGCCTCCTGTGAGGTAAATGCCGATGCCCAAGTCACGGAGCTTCTGCAAGAAATGCTCTGTGCCGTTAATCAAGGCGGAAATGACTTCTCCAGGGATCAGGCTCTTGTTGCGTCCGATGGTGGAGGAGAGCAGCATATTGTCGGTCGCGCCCACGCAGATAAGGTCGTCGGTGTTCATCACCACGGCGTCTTGTGCCACGCCTTCCCACACGCTCATGTCGCCGGTCTCTTTCCAATAGAGGTAGGCTAGAGAGGATTTCGTTCCTGCGCCGTCGGCGTGCATGATGTTGCAATATGCGGGGTCGCCGCTGAGGATGTCGGGGATGATTTTGCAGAATGCGTTGGGATAGAGCCCCTTGTCGAGGTTCTTGATGGCGTTGTGGATGTCTTCCTTTTCGGCTGAAACGCCGCGTTGGCTGTAGCGATTGTCCATGTTTTCTTTTTACTATGGCTTATGGCCTATGACTATGGCCTTCTTTCATTGGCCAACAGGCCATAGGCCATAGTCATAAGCCATAGTCTAATTATTTGAATTTCAGTTTCTGTTCCTTAGTATCAAACTCAAAGTTGCCGAGCTGCTTCATGTTCTTTTGGCCGATAACCCAGCGTTCAATCATGCGGCTGACGACCTTGCACTCCACGTTATAGAGCGAGCGTCCGGCGATTCTCACTTCCTTGACGACGAAGACTGCCTCATTGGCAATGCCTCCTGTGGTGAAGATCTTTTCCGGGTCGCCTTTGAAGTCGTCGGCGGTGATGCGCCCGTTCTTGAGCATCTCCAAAGCATAGCTCTCGCTGACGCAGAAGTCGGCATTTTGGCTGTAGGTGACAGGCTCATTGTAGCCATCCACGTTGGCGACGAAGTTGAAGTAGCCTTTTTTGTCGACGGTAAATGTCAGGATTTCGTCTTCCTGCGGGTTGATGGCGATGTTGACAGTCTGGTCGTCGCTGATGTTGGTGCGTGGCACAAAGTCCTTGCTCAAAATCCTAAACTCGGTACGACGGTTCATCTGGTGTGCAGCTTCCTTAACCTCAGTGTTGGGCAGTTTGTTGATGAAGTCTTCGGTGAGTTTGGTACCTGCCTTGAAAGTGTAACCCTTCACGGTCATGTCGTTTTGGAGGGTGCGTGGCACACGCTCACCGTAACCTTTTGCGGTCAAACGCAGCGGGTCGATGCCGCGGATGATAAGGTAGTCGACCACACTTTGGGCACGCTTTTGCGACAGGATGTCGTTATGCTCGTCGGTGTCGCGGGCATCAGTGTGCGAAGCCAACTCAATAGTGATGGTCGGATTGACTTGCAGCGTCTCAATCAGACCTTGCAGCGAGTCTTCAAACTGGGGTTTGAGGTCCCATTTGCCTAAGTCGTATAGGATGTCGGGCAGCATGATGGGCTCCTGCGGAATCGGTTCGATGTCGTAGTCTTTTTCAATGTCCTTGCTGAATTCTAATCCAATGGTGGTCTCCTGTGTAGCCAAAGTGAAGTAGTTCTCCTTGTCGATGGTGATGTCGTAGGTCGTGTTCTTGTTGATTTGGCTGTCGCTGAAGTTGAAATAGCCTTTGTCGTTGGTGCGTGTCATGATGCTTGAACCATCACTGCCCACCAATCTGACGGTGGCATTGTTCACAAATTGCTTGGTTTTGGCGTCTTTGACCGTTCCCGATAAAGTGAACAGGATAGGCGGCTCTTCAAAATAATAGATGTTGTCCAAACCACGCGTGTTGCCGCGGTTCGACGAGATGAAGCCACGTTCTTCAGTGGGGTGGAACACGATGGCGAAGTCGTCTCCAGTCGAATTGATGGGATACTTCAGGTTGCGTGGTTCGCCCCAGTTGCCAGCAGTGTCCATGGACGAAACGAAGATGTCCAAACCTCCCATGCCGCCATGGCCGTCAGAAGCAAAATACAACACGGTGTCGTATCTCAAGAAGGGGAACACCTCATTGCCAGGGGTGTTGATTTTATCACCGAGGTTGAAAGGATGCTTGAAAGATTCTGTTGCGTTGTCGCGCATGGCTACCCAAATGTCGTTGCCGCCGAAGCCACCTTTGCGTTCGGCAGCAAAGTACATGATGAGCTCGTCGCTCGAAAGGGAAGGATGTCCGACAATGTCCAAGGTATCGACACCGGCAATCTCGACGGGGTGAGCTTCGGAGAAAGCGCCACCGCTCTTGCCTGCCACCATAATCTGGCAGCCATTCTTCTTATGGGCACCGTTTTGGCAACGGGTGAAGTAGAGTTTCGTGTATTTTGAGTTCATGAAGGGCGTGCCTTCGCTGGCCGTGGTATTGATGTTCTCACTTTCGTCAGCAAGCACGGGTGTGCTCCAGTCGCCTTTGCGGTCTTGTTTCGAAGTGAAGAAGTCGGCAAACTCTTGGCCAGTGATGCCGTCTTTTTCCTTGCCGGTGGCAGCATCGCGGGTGGAAGTGAATATGATTTCGTTGTAGTTGTTGTTAAGCCAGGTGGCTGCGTAGTCAGAGTCTTTGGTGGAGTTGATTTTCTTCAAGAGGGTAAGCTCGTATTTCGACGGGTTTTCTTTCCATTCTGCAATCATGGCTGTGGTTTCTGCGCCAAGTCGTCCTCGTGGGTCGTCGGGCACTCTTTGTGCGTAGGTTTCATACATCTCGATGGCCTCCTTGAACTTTTCATTGGTTTTGTAGGTCTCGGCTAAGTAGAGATAAACCTCGGGATGGGTGTTGGGATATTCGGTGTTCAGCAGGCGCTTGTAGAAAGGCTCAGCTCTTTTGGTGAGTCCGATAAGACGATAGCATTCAGCCATTTGAAAACTGATGCGGTTGCGTTCGTCCTTATTTCGACGCACCTTGCGGTAGGCTTTTTTGTAACGGTCGGCGGCTTCGATGTATTGCTTGCGGCCAAAGGCCAAGTCGGCGTTTTTGGCAGGGTTTCTTCTTTGCGCGTAAAGGTCGCTGCTCATAAAGATGAACAGGGCCGACATGATGATAAGGATGTATCTTTTCATAGACAATATTTCTCTTTTTCCAAACGCTGCGAAGGCGTTTTTATTATCGGACAAAAGTACAATAATTCCTTGAATTGGAAAGGGAAGAGGCAACAAAAAAATCCCGCCGTTTCCAGCGGGATTCTTTGCAAGCAGTTTAGAAGGTTAATTATGATGTTTTATCATTTCTTCTTGGGAGTGTCTTCAATGTCCTGGTCTTTCTTGTTGCCCTTCATTAAGACGTAGGCGAACGGCGACGACAGGAACACTGACGAGAAGGTACCGGCCAACACACCGACCAACAGGGCGAAGATGAAGCCGCGGATGGTGTCGCCACCGAAGATGAAGATGGCGAGCAACACGACCAAGGTAGAACCTGAGGTGTTGAACGAACGGGTCAACGTGCTGTTGACGGCGCTGTTCATGTTGTCCTTCCACGAGGCCTTCGGGTGCAGGTTGACATTTTCACGCACACGGTCGAAGATAACCACCGTAGCGTTGATGGAGTAACCGATGACGGTCAGCACGGCAGCGATGAAGCTTTGGTCGACTTCCATGGTGAAGGGCAAAATGTTGTAGAACAAGGAGTACATACCCAACACGATGAGGGTGTCTTGTGTCAAAGCCATGATGGATGCCACACCATATTGCCACTTCTTGAATCGGATGGCGATGTAGATGAACATCAAAGCCAAGGCCACGATGATGGCGATGATTGATTTACGCGTAACGTCGCTGGCGATGGTGGCGCCCACCTTCTGGGTGCTCAGGATACCCACGGTTTCGTCTTCTGACGAGAACTGGCTCATGGTCAAATCGTTGTTGTAGAGTCCCATCAAGTTTTCGTAAAGGATCACTTGGATGACGCTATCGACGGCAGGGCTGTCGTTGTTGATCAAGAACTTGGTCGTGATCTTCACTTGACCGTTGGTACCGTAGGTCTTCACTTCAGGCGTTGACCAACCTTCCACTTCTTGGTCTTCTCTCATTTCGAGGGCGCTGTGGATGGCTTGAGGATTGATGGTAACCTTTGATTCGGCCAAGGCTTCACGCACTTGCTCGACCTTGATGCTCGGATCGTCGAATTGGACGACGTAGTTACGACCACCCTTGAAGTCGATGCCGAGGTTCAAGCCACGAATGGCGAGTGAACCCAAGCTGACCACGAGGAAGCAGATGCAGATAATGAACGAGGTCTTGCGAAGGTCGATGAAGTTGTAGTGCTTGTCTTGCAAGAAGTTGCGAGTCCATTCGGTGCTGAAGCTGATTTCTCTTTCCTTGTCAAGCATACGTTCGAAGATCAAACGCGAGACGAAGATGGAGGTGAACAGTGAGGTGAGGATACCGATGCAGAGGGTGACGGCGAAGCTGTGGACAGGACCCGTACCCAAGATGATCAGGATGATACCAGTAATCAAGGTGGTGACGTTACCGTCGATGATGGCGGAATAAGCGTTCTTGTAACCGTCTTGGATGGCGAGCTTGATGCCCTTGCCAGCCTTGATTTCTTCCTTGATACGCTCGAAGATAATCACGTTCGAGTCAACAGCCATACCCAAGGTCAACACGATACCTGCGATACCAGGCAAGGTCAGCACGGAGCCGAGGCAAGCCAGCACACCGAACAGGAAGAATACGTTGACTAACAGGGCGACGTCGGCCACGAGACCAGCCTTCTTGTAGAAGAACACCATGTAAACCAGCACAAGGATGAAGGCGAACACCATAGACCACATACCTTTTTGCACGGCTTCCTTACCCAACGAAGGACCAACCACTTGCTCTTCCAGGATTCTGGCGGGAGCAGGCAACTTACCAGCCTTCAGGATGTTGGCCAAGTCTTGGGCTTCTTCGATAGTCATGCCACCACCGCTGATGGACGAACGACCGTTCGGAATTTCACCGTTGACGACGGGATAGCTGTAGACGTAATCGTCAAGAACGATGGCGATTTGCTTGCCGATGTTCTCACCGGTGAGGCGCTTCCATGCCTTGGCACCTTCGGGGTTCATCTGGATGGTGACTTCCACTTGGTTGCCTTGACCGTAGTCCTGACGGGCATCAGTGATGACTTCACCACCGAGGGCGCAAGTGTTGTCGCGCGACATCTTCAGGGCCACGAGGTCGAGCACTTCAACCGATTCACCGTCGTTGCCGCTGAGCGTTTCGGGTTTCACGGTCCAAGCTAACTTCAGGTTGCGGGGGAAGAGGCTCTTGGTCTCAGCCAGCATTTGGTTGATGGCGGCAGTGTCTTTCACTTGAGCCATACCGACACGAGCTGTGTTGCTGTTCATCACCATCAGTTTGGCAAACAGCGGGTTGTTTTCGGCATATTGGTCTTCGGTCATTTCTTCTTCGGCTTCAGCCTCATCGGTGTTTTCGTTGAGTTGGCCGAGAAGGTCGTCGTTGGCTGTGCTGTCGGCAGCGGCCATGGCGGTGCTGTCGGCGACAACGGCAGTGCTATCAACAACGGCAACAGTGCTGTCGTTAACAGGCTCAGCAACGGGTTCGGTCTCTTCCAAAGCGTTCTTGGCCTTGCGGGTTTGGGCCAGCTTGTTGTTGGCATCCATGAGATACTGCTGAATCTCGGAGAAGTTGTAGGTCTCCCAGAACTCAAGTTGAGCAGTACCTTGGAGGAGCTTACGCACACGCTTCGGGTCCTTGATACCAGGCAGTTCGACGAGGATGCGGCCCGAATTTTCCATCTTTTGGATGTTGGGCTGTGCAACGCCGAAACGGTCGATACGAGTGCCTAAGATTTGGTATGAACGGTCAACGGCACCGTCGCATTCTTCCTTCAAGACCTTCAGCACATCGTTGTTGCTGGAGTTGACGGTGATGCCTTTGTCCTTGAATTCATAGAGGAAAATGGAAGCAAGTCTGGCGTTGGGATCAACTTCCTCAAAAGCTTGGCCGAACAGGGTGACGAAGTCGCCTTCGCTCTTTTCCTGTCTTTGCGTGGCCAAATCCATCGCTTTCAAGAATGTGGGGTCTTGTGAATTGCCCGACAAGGCCTTGACGATGTCTTTCACCGAGACTTCGAGGGTGACGTTCATACCGCCCTTCAAGTCCAGACCTAAGTTGATTTCTCTTTCCTTTGCATCGCGGTAGGTGTATTTCTTGACCAGCAAGTTATACACGTTCACGTTGCTCATCGAGTCTAAATAATAAGTTTCTTTCTCGTCTTTGAGAAGGTTAAACTGTGACTCGTCTCCGTTTGCAAGTTTCGTAGCCTCTGCTTCGGCATACTTCTCGGCCTTGTTTTCCACACGCTTGGTCACCAAGGTGAAGGAAAGCTGGTAGATGAAGATGAGCGCGAAGATAATGGCTATCGTCCTGATTGCTCCTTTGTTTTGCATTGTAAAACTGATTTAATTATTTGACTTTTAATTTATTAAATTTCCAATTATGTCTTTTTACTCAATTACGAGCCTGCAAAAATACGAAATATTTCTATTTATATTTCAACCACTTGAAAATTTCCTTGTAAGTTAGTTTTTTTCCGTACATCAGAATGCCTGTGCGATAGATTTTTGCTGCTATCCAAGTCATCAGGACAAAGGTGCAAGCCAATAGCAGCACCGAAACCACGATTTGCCAGATGGGCACGCCAAATGGTATCCTTACCATCATCGAGATAGGGGAAGTGAAAGGTATCATAGAGAGCCACACCGCCAAAGAGCTATCAGGGTTGTTGACGATGTAGAACGAGGAAATAATGGCTACCATCAACGGCACAGTGACGGGCAAGGTGAATTGCTGCGAGTCGGTGTTGTTGTCGACCAACGAACCGATGGCGGCGTATAAAGTGGCGTAAAGCAGGTATCCTAAGATGAAGAAAATGAGGAAGCATGCGATGATGGTGCTGAAGTCGATGCTGTGAACGATTTGCAGGATGCTCTGCACGCTTTCGTTGCTCATGATGTCGGTGGAGGTGATTTCTTGTGCCATCACGGTGCCCTGCGACAGCATGTCGGGGTGGCTGATGCCGATGAAGGCCGAGAAGCCCACATAGAGTACGATTGTCAGCAGAATCCACATCACAAACTGGGTAAGGGCAACCAACGAAACACCGATGATTTTACCCATCATCAGCTGGAACGGCTTCACCGAGCTGATGATGACTTCGATGATGCGGTTGGTTTTTTCTTCCGAAACGCCTTGCATCACTTGCCCGCCAAAGAACATGATGAACATGTAGACCAGCATAGATAATATGATGCCGAGCGTAAACTGCACCTTGGTAAATGTCTCTTTTTCATTGCCGTTTTCGTCCATGCGCATGATTTGCAGGTTGACATCTGTCTTCACCGCACTGACGATTTCGGGGTCAACGCCCTTCGCCATAAGTTTTTGTTCCTCAATCTCTTTCTCCATCACACTGCTGATGTAGGTCTCCACTTCCATGGGTACTTGCCTGATGCTGTATACCGTGGCATTCGATGGGATGTTAAGTTGTGTGGGGGGCACATACAATGCTATGTCGAAAACGCCCGTTTTCACCATCTCCTTGACCGAGTCGATGGGCTGGCCGGGCATGGTGACGAAAGTGTGTTCTTTGTTGCTGGTGAACCGGTCCTCAAACCAATGGCTTTCGTCGACAACGGCCACGCGCAGATGGTCGGTGCTCGAATTGAGGGCAAGCATGATGGGGATGATGTAGATGGCAGCCATCAGGATGGGCCCCAAGAAGGTCAGGATGAGGAAGCTGCGCTTGCGCACACGCGTCAGGTATTCGCGTTTGATGATGAGTCCGATCTTGTTCATGAGGCTTGGTTTTGGGATTGCACTTCTTGGATAAAGATGTCGTTCATCGAGGGTAGCACTTCCTTATAAGAGACAAGCTCTCCGAATTGCATTAGTTGGCCCAATAGCTCATTCGGTGACGCGCTGTAGGTGGTCAGCTTTATCTCGTTGGCGGCCTCGGTCGGTTCCACCTTTATATTATTATAGGTGTCGCCCAAGGCATAAATCGGTTGCGGTTCTTCCGTTCGGATGATGATTTCCCGTTTGTGGGTGTCGTGTTGCCGCTTGATGTCGCCCACTTTGCCTTGCAGTATGCTCTTGCCCTTGTTGACCAAGGTGATGTTGTCGCAGAGTTCCTCGACGGAGGCCATGTTGTGGGTGGAGAGCAGTATGGTAGCCCCTTTGTCGCGCAACCCGAGGATGGATTCCTTCAGCAGGTTGGCGTTGATGGGGTCGAAGCCGCTGAAAGGCTCGTCGAAGATGAGGATGTCGGGCTCATGGATGATGGTGGTGATGAACTGTATCTTTTGCTGCATGCCTTTGCTGAGTTCCTCGACTTTTTTGTCCCACCACCCATCGATTTCAAACTTTTCAAACCACACCTTCAGCCTTTTCTGGGCCTCCGCTTTCTTGATGCCTTTCAGCTCGGCGAGGTAGATGGCTTGTTCCCCGACTTTCATCTTTTTGTAAAGGCCACGCTCTTCGGGCAGGTAGCCGATGCGGGCGATGTGGTTTTGGCTGAGTTTTTCGCCGTTGATGAGTACTTCGCCAGTGTCGGGGGCAGTGATTTGGTTGAGGATGCGAATGAGGGTGGTCTTGCCCGCACCATTGGGACCTAAAAGGCCGTATATGCACCGCTCGGGAATGTCGATGCATATACGGTCCAAGGCAGTGTGGTCGCCATAGCGCTTTGTGACCTCGTTGACGGATATTTTAGTCATGTGTCAGTTGATGCGTTAGTCTTAACGTCATTGCGAGGAGGAACGACGAAGCAATCTAGGGTTAAAGCTTGTTTTCTGGATTGCTTCGTTCCTCGCAATGACGCGAAGCGTGTCGAGTATTAGTTAAAGTAATCCTTAATCTTACTAAAGAAGCTCTTCTCCTCAGCGGTGGGGTTGGGCTTGAAATTTTCCGACTGGGCGAGTTGCTGCAACAGTTCCTCGTCTCTCTTGCTGTATTTCTTCGGAATCCACACGTTGACGTTGACGAGCATGTCGCCGGTGCCGTAGCCGTTGACGACGGGCAAACCTTTGCCTCTCAGTCTCAACACCTTGCCGCTCTGTGTGCCAGGGGCAATCTTCACACGCACCTTGCCGTCGACGGTGGGCACTTCGGCTTGGGTGCCAAGGATGGCCTCAGGGATGGTGATGAATAGGTTGTAGATCAACGTGCTCTCGTCGCGCTCGAAGTCGGGATGGGGCTCTTCCTCGATGAGGACGAGCAGGTCGCCGCTGATGCCGTTGTGCGGACCAGCGTTGCCTTTGCCGCGTACGGTGAGTTGCATACCTTCGCCCACGCCGGCAGGGATGTCGATTTCGATGACTTCATCACCTTTCATGACACCCTCGCCGCCGCAATGGGTGCATTTCTTTTTGATGACGGTGCCTGTGCCATTACAGGTGGGACAAACAGAAGCGGTCTGCATCTGTCCGAAGAATGAGTTGACGGTCTGCACCACCTGGCCACGGCCATGGCAGGTAGGGCAGGTCTCGGTGGAGCCGTCCTCCGAGCCGCTGCCGTGGCAATGCGTGCAAGCCACATATTTGCTCACCTTGATTTTCTTTTTCGTGCCATGGGCAATCTCCTGAAGGTTTAGTTTCACCTTCACGCGAAGGTTGGCACCACGTTGCTTGACGGTGCCGCCACGGCTGCCACCGCCTCCGAAGCCACTGAAACCGCTGAAGCCGCCGCCACCAAAGTCGAAGCCGCGTCCAAACACGCTGTTCAGGATGTCGTTCAAGTCGAAGTCGCCGAAGCCGCTAAAACCGCCGCCACCGCTGGAGGAGCCTCCATCCATGCCGGCGAAGCCATAACGGTCGTAACGTGCCTTCTTGTTGGCGTCACTCAACACGGAATAGGCCTCCGAGGCTTCCTTGAAGTTCTCCTCGGCGGTCTTCTTCTCGGCGTCGGTGCCGTTCACCCACTTATCGGGGTGCCATTTCAAGGCAGCCTTACGGTAGGCGCTTTTTATTTCGTCGGGCGTTGAGTTCTTGTTGACCCCCAACACCTCGTAGTAATCTCTTTTTTGTGCCATGTTTTTCTCTCCTTTTTCTTTTTTGGGATTGCCTACGGCAAGAAATCTTATAAAATTGTTTTAAAATCTTTCAAAAATCTGATTTTGAATGATTTTTGTTCTGATTTTTGACAGATTTCTCGCAAAGCGATTCCCATATCAATTCCCGACGACAACGCGTGCGAAGCGTATCACCTTGCCGTTCAGCTTGTAGCCCTTTTGGATGACATCCAACACCTTGCCTTTTTGGTCTTCCTCGGGGGCTGGAATCATCGTCAACGCTTCGTGCTCGTCTGTGTTGAACTCGGCTCCCATGGCTTCGATTTCCTCCAAACCTTTCTTTTTCAAGGTGTCTTTCAACTTGTTGTAAATCAAGGTGACGCCTTGCATGTCGGCTTCGTTGCCGTTCTTCTCCATGTTTTGCAAGGCACGCTCAAAATCGTCGAGCACGGGAAGAATGTCCTTGATAACGTTTTCGGAAGCTGTGACTGTGAGGTCGAGTTTCTCCTTGGCCGTGCGCTTGCGGAAGTTGTCGAACTCCGAGAACAGGCGCAAGAACTTGTCGTTCAGCTCAGCATATTTGGTTTTTTCCTCTTCCAAGGCCTTCTCGGCGGCATGACGAATCTTGAACCGCTTCGACTTTTTATCGGAAACATTGTCACTTGTGGCTTCTTTGGTTTCCTCTTGTTTCGGTTGATCATCGGTGGGTTTTGGGGTGCTCTCCATGTCGGGATTGACGGTGTCTTTCAAGGCATCGTCTTGATTGTTAACGTTTTCGTTTTCTTTCATGATATGTTTGTTTTTACTTTTTTCTCATTTTGCCGCAAAGACAATCAAATCCTTTGCCAAAATGAAGGTTTTGACAAAATGGCAGAATTGGTGAGGAATGAGTTTATGAGGTAGGAGGTTGGGCTCCTTCGCATTGTGGGGTGTAGGGTCAAAGCCTTTCGATTTGTGCACCGAGGGCGTTCAGCCGCTTGTCAATGTACTGGTAGCCGCGTTCGATTTGGTCGCTGTTGTCGATGATGCTGTTGCCTTCGGCGGAGAGGGCTGCGATGAGCAATGCAACGCCAGCGCGGATGTCGGGGGAGGCCATTCGGATGCCACGCAGGGCATGGCTGTGGTCGAGGCCGATGACGTTGGCTCGGTGAGGGTCGCAGAGGATAATCTGCGCGCCCATGTCGATGAGCTTGTCGACGAAGAACAGACGGCTCTCAAACATCTTCTGGTGGATGAGCACGGTGCCTTTGGCTTGTGTGGCCACCACTAATACGATACTGATTAAGTCTGGTGTGAAGCCAGGCCATGGGGCATCGGCGACGGTGAGGATGCTGCCGTCCATGAAGGTCTGAACCTCATAATGGTCTTGGGCAGGGATGAAGATGTCGTCGCCACGGTATTCCATCTGGATGCCGAGCCTGCGAAACACATCAGGGATGATGCCCAATTGGGCGATGCCCGCATTCTTGATGGTGATTTCGCTACCCGTCATGGCGGCCATACCGATGAATGAGCCCACCTCAATCATGTCGGCAAGCAGGGTGTGTTCCGTGCCGTGCAAATGGCTCACGCCATTGATGGTTAACAAATTGGAGCCTACACCCTTGATGTCGGCACCCATGTTGTTGAGCATGGTGCAGAGTTGCACGAGGTAAGGCTCGCAAGCGGCGTTGAAGATGGTGGTAGTGCCTTCGGCCATCACTGCGGCCATGACGATGTTGGCTGTACCGGTGACGGAGGCCTCGTCAAGGAGCATGTAGCAGCCTTTCAACCCGCCCCGTTGCACCTCGACTTGGTAGGAATTGAAATCGAAGATGGCTCCTAGTTTTTGCAAGCCGATGACGTGGGTGTCCAATCTGCGGCGACCGATTTTGTCGCCACCGGGCTTAGGCATATAGGCCTTGCCGAAACGGGCCAGCATTGGGCCGGTCATCATCACGCTACCGCGTAGCTTGGAGGCGGTGCTTTGGTAGGCGCTCAGGTGGAAGTAGTTGAAGTTGATGCTTTTGGCTTGCAGGATGATGTCGTGGCGCGTGGGGCGTTCGATGCTGACCCCCATGCCTTCCAACAGCGCAATCAAGTTGTTGATGTCGAGGATGTCGGGCAGGTTGTGGATGGTGACTTTCTCGTCGGTGAGCAGGCAGGCACAAAGAATCTGCATGGCTTCGTTTTTCGCGCCTTGCGGGATGATTTCGCCTTGCAGCTTGCAGCCGCCTTTTATCTTTAGTGAGGCCATATTTTCAGCTTTCAGCCGTCAGCCGTCAGCCGTCAGCAATCGGCACTATGGCTGATAGCTGATGGCTGATAGCTGATAGCTATTTTACATTTTACCCAGTTCTTGCATACGCTTTTTATACGCCGGGTTGTTCGGGTTATTCATGTTGGCCTTCAGGTTCGGCACTTTCTTTTTCTTCTTCTTGCCTTGCTGGGGCTGTTGTTGTTTGGCTTGTTGCTGCGGTTTGCTTGGCATCTCGCCCGTTGAGTTCAGCTTGGTCTCTTCGGAGATGACGAGCCTTCCGCCGCTGATGGTTTTCAGGTCGTCGATGATGACTTGGTCGTTGACCACGCTCTTATTCCATTCCAAGTAGTCGCGTTTCATCTGGCCAGCCAGGGAGTAGGCGAGGGCTTCGCGCACTTCGTCATTGGGTTCTACGGCAGCGGCCTCGATCATCTTGATGAGGTATTGCCCGTAGTGACCATATTTGATGTTGTTGTTTTGGTAGCCGATATGTTGTGGCTTGCTTTGCTGTGCCACTGGGATAGGGGGGGCGTATGGGCTGTCTAAATCCAAGTTGTAGCCTGATATCATATAGAGGTGGTCCCACAGCTTGTGTTCATAGTCGCTCGATTCCTTGATGCTTGGGTTCATCTGTACCATCACGCTGATGATGTATTTGGCGGCTTCTGTGCGCTGCTTGCGATCTTCAATCTCCGGTAGTTTCTTGATCATCTCCTGGACGCAACGTCCATATTGGGTGATGACGATTTGTTCTTTCTCCGTATTATAGGTTAAGCCTATTCTTTCCATAGTTTTCCTAATTTTCGTGCAAAGATAGTGATAATTGTTGAATTGGCTTGAAACACTTGTTGAAGAAAAAACTGTTTTTTTGAGGTGAATGAGTGAATTTTATGGAATTTGTATTATTTTTGCAGTTAGAATCATATACAAATCTATTAAATATGTCTACTACAACATTACAAATTCGTGTCGAAGATAGTCTCAAAGAACAGGCTATGGCATTGTTTGAACGTCTTGGCCTTGACCTTCCGACCGCCATACGCATTTTTCTTAAAAAGTCTGTCTCAGAGAATGGCGTTCCTTTTGAAATCAAGGAGAAACCACGTGTCTCCATAGCTGGTTTGGAGGCGTTGTACGCCCTTAATGCTGAAGCTGTGAGAACAGGGAAGGCTGGGTTGACTGAGGAGGAGATTGAAGCGGAGATTGCATTGGCTCATGCTGAAAATAACTGATGACTATGCATTACGTAGTAATTGACATCAATGTCATTGTTTCGGCGTTGTTGGCACAAGACCATCAACAATCCATTCCTTTTACTATACTTGAAGCTGTTTTCTTGGGGAAGATTACCCCTGTGCTTTCAAAGGATATCGTAGCTGAATATATTTCTGTGTTGAATAGGGAAAAGTTTGGTTTCGACAAAGATAGGGTAAACACAATTTTAGCCGAACTGATGAGCCAAGCTGTAATGGTGAGCCCCATAAAGACGGAATTGAAATTGCCTGACCCTAAGGATGTTTGTTTTTATGAAGCGGCTGCCATTTATAAGGATTTGGGTGTCTTCTTGGTAACTGGAAACATGAAGCATTTCCCAGAATGTCCTTTTGCCGTAACCCCAGCCGAATTGAAGGAAAGACTTGGCCTTTAATTCTCCTTGTTTTTACTTGTAGAGGTGCGTTGTTCGCGTTTTTTACTATGAGAACAAAAAAAAGGTGTGCCAACCGGCACACCTTTTTCGATTAGAATCCGACTAATGGGTTAGTCCTTCTTGTTTCTCTTCGACATGGCGTAGGCTGCGCCAAAGCCGATGAGCAACAGGGCACCACCACCGAGAGGAGCCTCGGGCTCTTGGTCGGCATCCCAGTTAAGATTGTGACCGTGATTGGGAAGGAATGGAGAACCATCGTCTGTCATCTTGTTGAAATCCAATTGAGTACGTGAGAACAAACCAGCTTGGTTTTGATTGTCCTTGTTGTTGTTCTGGAACAGGCTATGTTGAGCGTAAGAACCCATTACGAAACCCATCAGGATTGCTGCTGTCAAAACTAGTTTTTTCATATTTTGTGTGTTTTTAATTCGTTAATAATTCAATTACTTACTCGATTATTCAACCACAATCTTTTGGGCTTTCACATCGTTGCCATTGCTGAGGCGGACCACATACACGCCAGCGCTCAGGTTGAGGCTCTTGCTGTAGCAGTTCTGGATGTTCTCAGTGCTCAGGATGCGGCCAGTGATGTCCATCACTTGCAGGGTGGCTTCACCGCTGTTGTTGATCATGAGTTCGCCATTGCTGATGAAGGCGAAGTTCTCAGCGATTTCGTTGGTGGCTTGTTCGTCGAACACGAGTTTGAAGCGGGTGGCATAGTTGCTGTCATCGGCATTGAAGCTGTACTTAGGCGTACGAAGCAGGTCGATGTCGGTGCCAGTCACGTTGTCGATGAGGTGCAGGTAGCTGCAGTTCATGTTTTCAACATTCACGGTGAGGGTGTGGATACCACCTTCGGTTGAAGTGAAGCAGAGCGGCATGGTCTTGGCTTCGCCAGCATAAACAGCGGCATACTTCTTACCATTCTGAGGGATGAAGATCTTGGTACCTTCCTTGCTCAAGCTGAACTTGTCCAGGTCTTCGCTTTCATAGTTTCTCACGTATGCACGATCTTCCAAAATACCATTGTCGGAAAGAACCTCAATAGTAATCAAACTCTTTGCACTTCTCACATTTGCTTCCTCGGTGCTGGGAACGAAGGTGACGCGTCTTTGAGTAGCAGGATTACCTCCATTAGCTATGATAAGCAGTGAGGTGGCGGGAGCCACAATAGGTTCTTCAACGGCAATCACATCGGATCTGCTTTGTTCGTTCATCATATAGTATCCAGTGATTTTGGTACCTGCGGTGATGCTGGCATTGCAAGGCAGTGGATTACCGACAAGTTGATAACCAGGCCAATCAGAGCCAGCTGCGTTTAACATTGTGTACTGTGGGTTTCCTGAATAGAAAGTACCAGTGAATGACAAGGTTTTGGTTTCCTTGTTGGCATATAGATAGGCATAGTTAATTTGATTACCATCGGTAAAGTTTTCAGCGCCTTCCATTCCGGCATCGGGATCGATATACCACTTGTAGTTTTGCCATTCACCTAACCACCATGTTTCATCATATTCTTCTCCATCAAAGTTGATTTCTCCAGCGAAATCAGGGTTTTGAGTGAAGAAATACAAGTCGTAGTCACCATTCAGCATGCCTGCGGCTTCGAAACCAGTGCCCAATTCGAACTCAGCGACAGGGACAGAGATGAAATAGTAATTACCTCTTACGCTGTTGCCATAACCTTGGATAACTTTTTCAATTGTGCCACTGTATCCTTCGGGAGCGAATAATTGTGCACCGTCTTTAACTGTAAATGGAATCTCGGTGTTGAAAGCATCACTAATGGTGAGGGAGTAGCCAGAATTAATAGTAATAGTAGCAGCTTCACCTTCTTCAGCGACGCAGTTGGCAGCGATGGTCACGTTTTCGACAGCTTGAGGAAGTCTTCCAACCGGTTCACCATCAGCAGTCCAGTTAGCTGCGTTGGACCATTGGTCGTCTTCAAGACCTTCAAAGACCATGTCTTTGGGGGCGATGAAGTCAAGAACGATAGGATTTCTTGCAGTACCATCCACATTATTTGTTACGAATGGAACCGTGTAAGAACATACATAATTCTCAAGTACTTGTCCACTCTCATGGTCATAAATCATAAAGCTCATAATGCTTTGTTCATGTCCTTCGGGATCGCCAGGGCCATAGCCATAGAATGTTACCCAATATTCAGGATAATTTGGATAGGTTGCAAAATATCCAGCGGTATGGCCACCACAGATAACTCCTTCAACATCATTCCATACACCTAATTCAAGGTTTGGATTATCTTGAAGGACACCTTCAATAGAAATCACAGCAATAATACTGGCATTATTCTCATAAAATGGTCCATAGAATTGGCCTTGAAAGTATGAGTTAGGATCGTCTGGCCAAGCTTGAGCAAAAGCAGTTGTTCCGAAAAGCACCAATGCCAATAAGGTAAATAAACTTTTTTTCATTGTTCTCGATTTTTAAGATTATACTTTCTATTTTAATTATTTCACGATAAGCTTGTCAACATAAACATTGCCTTCGGCGTCGGTCACCTTGATGGTATAGATGCCAGGAGCCATGTCAGCGGCGAGTTGTGAACCTTCGGCCATGCGGACGCGCTTCATGGTGCTGCCCAACACGTTGATGACTTCAACAGTGCCTTCGGCGGGAAGGGTCATGTTGACCATTTCGCCACGGTTGACGGGGTTCGGGAAGAGATTCAAAGCGCCAGCGAAGCTGTTCTTGCTGCTGAAGTTCAGAGCGAAGGGTGAACGCAACTTGCCGATCACAGCATCAGCTTTGAAGCTAACGGAAGACTCGTTTGATTCGTAAACATTACCTGATTCATCGAGCATACGGAAGCTGAAAGGCTCGTTAGTTTCACCATACATGGTCAAGAAGACTAAATATTGATCCAAACCTTCAACATAGATGGGACGCACGGCACCACGGCAGGTCTCGCCATTGAACACACCGATTTCAACATTCTCACTACGAAGCTCTTCATTATCCAAGCTGACCACTGCAATCATGTTCATGTTGTCAGGATTGGAGGCCATTTGAGGTTGCCATTCGGTAGGCATAATGGTAGATGTAACCAACTCTCTGCCTTTGGCTGTTACAGTATTGTAGGTAAAATCAACGGTACCTTCACCCGATCTTTTCAGTTTGTAACCCAAACCAGGAGTCAGGGTGAGCAAAGTGCCATTCCAACCAAGTTCTTCATCGTATGTGGCAAATGGGCCATTGGTCTTGAAGATTTCATCGTTTACTGGGCTGGTGTAGTTAGCAAGAGCATCGTTAATTGGTAACTCAATAGCTACAGGATAACCCATCCAGTTCCATCCATTCGAAAGAGAAATGACCGTTTGGTCGGTTGCGGTACGAGAACCTCTTAAAGTGACCTCGGCCGCTTCTGCCATTTGTATGGCATACATTTGTTCGTTCTCAATAGCGTTTAAGGTACCGCTCCATTCTCCATCTGCATAGAGGTAGAAAGGACCAGCGGTTCTAATGGCAGTTGCACTTGTTCCTAACATGTTGGTCAAAGCGTCAAGACCATCTTGGCCGCTGACATTGATGTAGGTCGACCACCAGTTCCAGCCTTGGGCAAGGCTGAAAGTTTGGCTGCCACCCCAAGCGGGTTGGTTGTCAGTTAGTCCATGGCTCTCAGGCAACATAGGAGTCTCCTGTGCAAACGCCATGGATGCGAGCATCACTAAAGATGCCATCGTTAATACTAATTTTTTCATAGCTTGATGAATTTAGTTAATAATTAAAGATTTATTTGTTTACTATTTGTTAATCAAGATGTTATGTTTTTGTGAACCATATTGAGGTTCACTTTTTACAATAAGAACCGCAGCAAAAATAGAAAATTAAATCATACGCAGAACATTTTTTTCCAAAAAAATGCGATTTTTTTTCATTTTTTTTTCATGGCAGAATTTTCAACTTGGCAAATTTCAACATCAGCATTTTCACGCCGGCGGCGTCGAAACGAACCGAAGCTTTCTTGTTGGCCCCAGCCCCATCGATGCTGAGCACGGTGCCTGCACCGAATTTTTGGTGCATCACCCGCATCCCTTCCTGCAAGAGGTCAGGGTTGGAGGGTTCAAAGTTTTGAGGCACAGTGGTTTGGATTTCTGTTGGCCTTGTTGTAGGCGTGTTTTCCAACTTGCGGAAGCCGTGTTGTTGCGGCTCGCTGAAACGACTGAAAGGCTTTCCGCCCATGGGCGAAGTGCCTCTGAATGTGGCTTTTTGTGTCTGTTCAATGAGCGTAGGGTCGATTTCGTCGACGAAACGCGAACGCTCGCTGAGGGTGAGGTTGCCGTAACGGTAGCGTTGCTCGGCATAGCTTAGGGTAAGCTTGGTCATGGCTCGGGTGATGGCCACGTAGAACAGGCGGCGTTCCTCTTCTAATTCTTCGCGCGTGCTGAGGCTGAGAATGCCGGGGAAGAGGTTCTCCTCCATGCCCACGACGTAGACGTAGGGGAACTCCAAGCCCTTTGCGCTGTGTATGGTCATCAGGCTGACGCAGTCGCCGTCGTCATCCTTTTTCATTTCGCGGTCGGTGAGCAGGGCCACGTCTTCCATGAACTGCACTAAGTCGACGCGGGCGGTCTCGCCGGTGGTCTCGTCCACCTGTCGGTCGCTGAACTCCATGATGGCGTTGAGCAGTTCCTCCACGTTTTCTACCCTTGCCACGCCTTCGGGGCTGTCGTCTTCCTTCAACACCTTGATGAGCCCGATGGTGTTGGTGATGTGCTTTGCCAACTCGAAGGCGTTCATCTTTTCTTGCAGGCTCTGGAAACTCTTGATCATCACCATGAAGTCGCGGAAGCGGTTGAGGGTGCCCATATTGAAGTCTTTCGGGTAGATGTCGTTCTCCATGCATTTCCAGATGCTGGTGCGTTGTTCGTTGGCGGTCACCATCATGCGCTCGATGCTGGTTTTGCCGATGCCACGTGCGGGGTAGTTGATGATACGGAGCAGGGCTTGCTCGTCCTCGGGGTTGATGACGACGCGGAAGTAGGCCAAGAGGTCTTTGATTTCCTTTCGGTCGTAGAAGGAGAGACCCCCATATATTATATAAGGTATATTCTGTTTGCGGAGGGCTTCCTCCATGGAGCGGCTTTGGGCGTTAGTGCGGTAGAGGATGGCGAAGTCCTTGTTGGCGAGGTGGCGTGTCATCTTGTAGCCGAAGATGCTGTTGGCCACCATGGTGCCTTCCTCGGTGTCGCTGTTGGCGTGGATGAGGCCGATGAGTTCGCCTTTCTCTTTGTCGCTCCACACCTTTTTCTTGATTTGGTCTTTGTTGTGGGCGATGACGCTGTTCGACGCGTTGACGATGTTTTGGGTGGAGCGGTAGTTTTGTTCCAGGCGGATGAGTTTGTAGTCGGGGTAGTCGTTCTTGAAGTTGAGGATGTTCTGTATGTTGGCGCCACGGAAGGCGTAGATGCTTTGGGCGTCGTCACCTACCACGCAGAGGTTCTCAAATAGGGCGGCGATGCGCTTCACGATGAGGTATTGGGCGTAGTTGGTGTCTTGGTACTCGTCGACGAGGATGAACTTGAAGTGGTTTTGGTATTTGTAGAGCACGTCGGGGTTGTCGCGGAGCAGGATGTTGGTGAAATAGAGGATGTCGTCGAAGTCCATGGCGTTGGCGCGGTGTAGGCGTTCATTGTAGAGCTTGAACAGCTGTGCGATGAGGGGCTTGTTCGACTTGCGGTCGGCTTCCTGGATATCGGCATCGTTGGCATAGTCTTCGGGCGAGTAGAGGCTCGACTTGGCCGACGAGATGCGCGACAGCACCTGCTTGGGCGGGTAGACCTTGGTGTCGATGTTGAGGTCTTTGAGGATTTGGGTGATGAGGGCCTTCGAGTCGTCGGTGTCGTAGATGGAGAAGTTGGGTGTGAAGCCGATCTTTTCCGCCTCGATGCGCAGGATGCGGGCGAAGATGGAGTGGAAGGTGCCCATCCACACGTTGCGGGCGTCGCTGGCGTTGACGAGTTGCATGATACGTTCCTTCATCTCGCGGGCGGCCTTGTTGGTGAAGGTGAGGGCCATGATGCTGAAGGGGTCGATGCCTTCTTGGATCATGTAAGCGACGCGGTAGGTGAGGGCGCGGGTCTTGCCCGAGCCGGCGCCCGCAATCACCATCACGGGGCCTTCTATGGTGGTGACGGCCTCACGCTGAGGCTCGTTCAGGTCTTTCAGTAAGTCAATCATTGGGTGGTAATGTTTGGGGCGCAAAGGTAATGTATTTTTTGCTAAGTAACTAATCAAAATTAAACTACATGTTTTTTGACGCGGGACACGGGACTTCGGGACACGGGACAAAACAAATTGTCTCGCGTCTCGCGTCTCGTAGTCTCGCGTCCAATATGTAAACTAAAACTGCCCGTCTTCTTATTAGAAAAGGCCAAAGATGTGACTGTTTGAATTATTTTTCCGTGTCTGCTTTCTATAGCTGGTACAATCTGATAAGGATTCCTCTCGGTTTTGTCGGATATTGGGTGATTATTCGTCTCGGTTTTATCAAAAAAGTGGCAATTTTTCGTCTCGGTTTTGTCAGAAAGTGTATCATTGCCAGCGAAAATATCGATTAAATCTTTTGAAATGAATATAGAACGACCAATAGACGCTTTGCTTTTGGTATGGAAGAACAGCGGCGTTCACAAACCATTATTGCTTAGAGGTGCACGTCAAGTGGGTAAATCATGGGCAGTGGAGCACTTAGGCGAGACGTTTGAGCATTTTATCGAAGTGAACTTTGAGAAACAACCTGATATGCTGGAGGTGTTTCAGAAGATTCACGATGTGCATGAGTTGACCAATAGGCTGAGCATGTGACTTGTGGCTGGCAAATCAGGTGGTTTTGGGGTATGAAAAAGACCTAACTGATTGGAAAATCAATTAGGCCTATTTTGAAATTGGTGACCCGGCTGGGGCTCGAACCCAGGACCCCAACATTAAAAGTGTTGTGCTCTACCTGCTGAGCTACCGAGTCAACCTTCCCGCTTTTGCGGAATGCGGGTGCAAAAGTACTGCTTTTTTCGTTATGATAGCCTTTTGAGAACAAATTTTTTTCATTCGTCGAGCAAACCTTTGCCTTGACGGATGATAACGATTTCATTATCAGTGCAATCTACTACCGTGCTTTCTTCGTTCTCACCCGCTCCGCCATCGATGACGATGTCCACCAAGTCCTTGTAACGGTCGTAGATTTCCTCAGGGTCAGTGAGGTAGGGGTTGATTTCGTCTTCCTCATCGGCCAACGAAGTGGTCATGATGGGCGAGCCGAACTCCCTGACGATGTTGGTGATGATGGGCTGGTCGGGAATGCGGATGCCGATGGTCTTCTTCTTGCTTTGGAAGATGCGGGGAATGTTGTTGTTGGCTTCAAGGATGAAGGTGAACGCTCCAGGCAGGTTGCGTTTCATCATCTTGAAGACGTCGTTGTTGATGGGTTTGGTGAATTCGCTCAACATGCTGAGGTCGTGGAAGATGAATGAGAAGTTGGCCTTCTCCTTCTTGATGCCCTTGATTTGGCAGATGCGCTCAAAGGTGCGTGGGTTGTTGATACAGCCCCCAAGACCGTAAAGCGTGTCGGTAGGGAAGATGATCGTGCCGCCGTCGGCCAAGCATTCCAAAATCATCTTGACGTAACGGGGATTGGGATTGGTTGGATAGAGTTTGAGTATCATTGACTTGCAAAAAATTTCGGCAAAAATAGATAAAATTGTTGAATTGTTGGGTGTTGAATTGTTGAATTGTTGGCTTTAAGCTTTAAGCCGTAAGCTATAAGCTTGGTTGATGCTGAGCTAATAGCTTACAGCTTATGGCTAATAGCTTACATATTAACTTCGTTGAATTGTTGATTGTTTAACTGTTGAATTGTTGAATGAGGAATGTTGAATGTTGAATCTTTAAATTTTGATTTGTTTGGCTACCAGCCGTCAGCTGTCAGCAATCAGCTTGATGCCAAACTGCTGACGGCTGATTGCTGACAGCTGACAGCCAAATAATGATTTTTTTTTGTTGCAATAAGCTTTTTTTTCCTACTTTTGCAGTCCATCTACAGGGTACTACCCGTGGATGGTTTTTTGTTTATACACCTTATTAATATAATTACAATGGGCGGCTTTTTCGGCACGGTTTCAAAACATCCTTGCGTCAAGGATTTGTTCTATGGCATTGATTATCATTCCCATCTCGGCACCAAACGCGCTGGTATGGTGACTTACGACGGTGACTTGTTTCATCGTTCAATCCACGACATCGAGAACTCGTATTTCCGCACGAAGTTCTGCGACGAGCTGAGCAAGTTTGTGGGTAACATCGGCATCGGCGTCATCAGCGACACGGATGCCCAACCTATCGTGGTCAACTCGCACTTGGGCAAGTTCGCCATTTGCACGGTGGCTAAAATCAACAACTTGGACGAGCTCGTCGACCATTGCTTGGACCAACGCCAGCATTTTGCTGAGTTGAGTTCGGGCGCGACCAACCCCACCGAGTTGATGGCTTTGCTCATCACCCAAGGCGAGGATTTTGTCGATGGCATCAAGAACGTATATGATAAGATAAAGGGCTCCAGCTCGATGATTATCATGACTTCTGACGGCATTATCGCTGCCCGCGACTATTACGGCCGCACGCCTATCGTGGTGGGCAAGGGCGAGTCGGGTTATGTGGTGGCTTCCGAAAGCCATAGCTACATCAACCTCGACTATTCGACGTGCTACAATGTCGGTCCCGGCGAAATCGTCAAAGTGACGCTCGACGGTGTGCAGCAGCTGTTGCCGCCCAGCCCGAAGAAACAGGTTTGTTCCTTCCTTTGGATTTATTACGGTTATCCGGCAGCCGACTATGAAGGCATCAACGTGGAAGAGGCGCGTTACAACGAAGGCCGCGAGATGGGTAAATACGATCACACCGACATCGACTATGTGTCGGCCATCCCCGACTCCGGCATCGGCATGGCCTTGGGCTATTCCAATGTGCGGATGACGCCCTATTTGCGCGGCGTGGTGAAGTACACACCTACTTGGTCGAGGAGTTTCATGCCGGTCAACCAGACCCAACGCGAACATGTGGCCAAGATGAAGCTGATTCCCAACCGTGCCTTGTTGGAAGGGAAGAAAGTGGCGTTTTGCGATGACTCTATCGTGCGTGGCACCCAGTTGCGCGACAACGTGAAGATGCTCTATGATTACGGTGCCAAGGAGGTGCATGTGCGCATCAGCTGCCCGCCCTTGCTGTTCGGCTGTCCCTTCCTTAATTTCTCCGCGTCAAAGAATGTTTTGGAGCTCATCACGCGTCGTTGCATCAAGGAGATGGAGGGCGACGACAACCGAAACATTGAGAAATATTGTGACCCTACAAGCCAGGAATATGCCAACCTCGTTGAGATGTTACGCAAGCATGTCGGCGTGGATACATTGAAATTCAATACCTTGGAAAGCGTAGTGAATGCCATAGGCCTGTCCAAGTGTGAGCTTTGCACGCATTGCTTCGACGGGTCGAGCTACGGCCACGAGTAAAAAATTTCGGTTTTTGCTTGCCAATCCAAGAAAAGTCCGTACTTTTGCAACGGGTAAGTCTTATACGACCAGCTCCCTCTGAAATCCCCCAGGACAGGAATGTAGCAAGGGTAGGAGGTTGTAGCGGTGCGATATGAGTAGCTTACCCTTCTTTGTTTTTGGACGCGAGACTTGAGGACGCGAGGCTACGGGACAAGGTCCCTGAGCTTGTCGAAGGGCCACCCCGAAGTCCCGAAGTCAAAAAAAATGCTGAAAACTATATTAAACAACTGATAAAATGAAAAAACTGATGATTTGCATGGGAATGGCTGCCGCTCTTGTGGGCTGCGCACCGAAGCAGGAGGAAGTTGTCGAACAACAACCTCAGCCCAAAGAGGAATTCAAGTACTTGGTGGACGAGTTCGCCGACTTGAGAATCATGCGTTACCAAGTCCCCGATTGGGACCAGCTGACGCTGCAACAGAAAAGCTATGTCTACTATTTGGGTGAAGCCGCCAAGTGTGGCCGCGACATCCTCTTCGACCAGAACTTCAAGTACAACTTGAAAGTCCGTAAGACCATCGAGGCTGTGCTGAACTCGTATCAAGGCGACCGTGAGAGTGCTGCTTTCCAAAATTTTGTGGTCTATGCCAAGCGTGTGTTTTTCAGCAATGGCATTCATCACCATTATGCTGAGGATAAGTTCTTCCCCGAAATCAGCGAGGCCTATTTTGCCGACTTGGTGAAAGGCAGCGACGCTAATTTGTTGCCGCTCAACGAAGGTGAGACTGTCGAGGACTTCATCGCTTTCCTCACGCCTGTCATCTTCGACCGTGACCTGTATAAGAAGCGCCGTAGCAGCGAGGACGACATCATCGCCAATTCGGCGGTGAACTTCTATGAAGGCGACATCAAAAAAGCTGAAGTGGAAGCTTTCTACAATAAGATGCGCGTGCCCAACGATGCCACACCGATTTCCTATGGCTTGAACTCCAAGTTGGTGAAGAAAGACGGGAAACTGTATGAAGATGTTTATAAGGCTGACGGCTTGTATGGGGATGCCATCAAAGCCATCATCGTCTGGTTGGAAAAGGCCAAGGAGGTGGCTGAGAACGAAAGCCAACGCAATTATACTCAGAAACTTATCGACTATTACACCACTGGCGACCTGAAGACTTGGGACGAATACAACATCGCTTGGGTGCAGGATTCCCTCTCCCATATCGACTATGTGAACGGTTTTATTGAGGACTATGGTGACCCGATGGGCTTGAAGGCCACTTGGGAGGCCATCGTTGACTATAAGGATATTGAGGCCACCGTTCGCTCCAATATCATCAGCGAGAATGCACAGTGGTTTGAGGACAACTCACCCGTTGACCCGCGCTTCAAGAAAGAGGAGTGCAAAGGCGTGTCGGCAAAGAGCATCATCGTCACCACCTTGGGCGGCGACTGCTTCCCCTCGCCTCCGATTGGCATCAACCTGCCCAACGCCGACTGGATTCGTAAGGATTATGGCTCCAAGTCGGTGACCATCACCAACTTGATGGAAGCCTACGACAAGGCCGCCGACGAATGCCCGAGAAGTGCTTTGGCCGAGTTTGCCTACTCGCAGGATGAAGTCGCCCTCTGCAAGAAATACGGTTCCGATGCCGATGTGGTTCACACCAACTTGCATGAGTGTCTGGGCCATGGCTCGGGTAAGTTGTTGCCTGGCACGCAGCCTGGTGCCTTGAAGGAGTTCAGCTCTACCTTGGAAGAAGCCCGCGCCGACCTCTTTGGCTTGTATTACACGGCCGACCCGAAGATGGTGGAGTTGGGCGTGATGCCTGATGCTGATGCGTATAAGTCCGAGTATTGCGCCTATATCCGCAACGGCATGATGTCGCAGCTGGCTCGTGTCGAGCTTGGTAAGGACATCACCGAAGCCCACATGCAGAACCGCAAGCTCGTTTCCGAGTGGTGCTATGAACACGGCAAGGATGCCAACGTCATTGAAAAGAAGGTGGAAAACGGAAAGACCTACTTCGTCATCAACGATTTTGAGGCGTTGCGCAAACTCTTTGGCGAGTTGCTTGCCGAGGTGCAGCGCATCAAGAGTGAAGGCGACTATGCTGCTGGCAAGGCTTTGGTGGAAAAATATGCCGTCAAAGTCGACCAAGACCTGCACAAAGAAGTCTTGGAACGTTACAATGCCCTTGGCCTGAAACCCTACGGTGGCTTTATCAATCCTGAAATCGTCCCCGTTGTGGAGAACGGCAATGTCGTTGACTACAAGATTGAATATCCTTCTGATTTTGTGGCGCAACATCTCAAATACGGTAAAGAATACAGCTTTTTGAAATAATACGGCCCTTCGACAGGCTCAGGGACCTTTGCTTTATGTAAAAGTCGAGGGTCATTGAGCCTGTCGAAATGCCCGTTTTATCATATATAAATCTTAGTGAGAAACACACAACGATGAAAAAGGTCCATTTTATTGCCATTGGCGGCAGTGCCATGCACAACCTCGCCATTGCCTTGCACCGCAAGGGTTACGAAGTCACGGGTTCAGATGATGAGATTTTTGAGCCATCCAAGTCACGTCTTGCCAAGGAAGGCATCCTGCCGCCGCAGTGGGGCTGGTATCCCGAGAAACTCGACAATACCTATGACGCTGTCATTCTCGGTATGCACGCCCGCATCGACAACCCTGAGCTGGTGCGTGCCCAGGAACTTGGTTTGAAGGTGTATTCTTATCCTGAATATCTCTACGAGCAGAGCAAGGACAAGACCCGCATCGTTATCGGCGGCAGCCATGGAAAGACGACCATCACCTCGATGATTCTCCATGTGTTGCAAAAGGTGGGCATTGAGACTGATTTCATGGTTGGCGCCCAATTGGCAGGTTTTGATGTGATGGTGCGTCTCAGCGAGACGGCGAAATACATGGTCATGGAAGGCGACGAATATCTTACTTCGCCCATCGACCGTGTGCCGAAGTTCCATCACTATCATCCTCATATTGCGGTGATTAGCGGCATCGGCTGGGACCATGTCAATGTGTTTCCGACCTTCGACAACTATCTGGAGCAGTTCCGCATCTTTGTCCGCACCATTGAATCTGGCGGTTGCTTGATTTATGACCAAACCGACGTGGAGGCCGAGAAGATTGCCCAGGGCGCACAATGCCAGACTTTTGGCTATGGCGTGCATCCTTTTGAGAGTGAGGGAATCAAGACGACCTTGCTTTTGCCTGACGGCAGTAGGAGGGAAGTGGGTGTGTTTGGCAGCCACAACATGAAGAACATCAATGCGGCGCGGTTGGTTTGCAAGCAATTGGGCGTGACTGACGAACAGTTTTATGAGGCTATTGCTTCGTTTAAGGGTGCAGCCAGACGTCTGGAGTTGCTGTTCGACAATGGCGACAACTACGTTTTCCGCGACTTCGCCCATGCGCCTTCGAAGGTGAATGCCAGCGTGAAGGCCTTGCGTGAGCAGTTCCCTGAAAAACATCTGATTGCGGTCTTTGAGTTGCACACCTACAGCAGCCTCAGCGAGGTCTTTATCGACCATTATCGTGATGCCTTGAAATTAGCCGACCGAGCCATCGTCTTTTATGATCCACATGCCGTTGCCATCAAGAAGCTGGAACTGATGCCTGACGAGCGCATCGTTGAAGGTTTCGGTCGCAAGGATTTGCAGGTCGTGCACAACAAGGCAGAGCTCATTGCCTTATTAGAAAAAGGCCAACGAAATAATGTCGTTGGTGCTTTCATGAGCAGTGGTGACTTCAATGGCCTCACGACGGACGACCTAAAGGCGTTGTACGCATAGATCTCTGTCCGTGCCATACTGAAATCGGCTGCCTCGATTGGAATCATAGGCAGCCGATTTTTGTATTATTGTGCTTTATTAAAACTGGAACGTTTCCTTATCTATCGGCACATCACAGATGACATTTGAGATGACGTAGGTGTCTTGGTTGTCGCTATAGTCGTACAATACAATCTCCTTAAGCAACAAACTGTCGGCGTGGTATTTGAACACAACCGTTTTGTAGCCAATCCCAAAAAGTTTCCTTTTTATTATGGTTGCGGTGATGATGTGGCAACCGTCTTCGGTATGTGTCGTTAGGTTGTAGCCGTTTTCATCAGCCAAATCTTGTGTGCGACCTTGGAAGCCATAAAGGAAAATCCTGCTTAACGATTGCATCATGCCCCCATCCTTCAGTTTGAAGGTCCCGTGAAACATGCCGATGTCCATTTTGATTTTTTTCTCGTTGACAATCATGTATTTGCCATTGGTGAACAAGGCGGCATATTCGTTGGGCTTGACGAAATAAAGCTTGCCTTCTTGCGTTCTGGTCGTCTTCGGCTTGACCATAGTATTCTTTACGTCAGCCTCAAAGGATTGTATCTTTCCGTTGGCGGCTTTGATGCGGTTGAGCAAGACGATGTCTTGGGCCGGCATCTGTGCGGCTAACAGAAAGAAAACAAGAAAGGCAAGGGCTTTTTTCATTATTTATCCAAAGTCATTAGGAATTCTTCGTTGTTGATGGTCTTGGCCACACGGTCTTTCAGGAACTCCATGGCTTCGACGGGTGTCATGTCGGAGAAGTGGTTGCGCAAGGCCCACACACGAGCTAAGGTGCGCTCGTCGACCAAGAGGTCGTCGCGGCGCGTGCCCGAAGCCACGATGTCGATGGCAGGGAAGATGCGCTTGTTCGACAAACGACGGTCGAGTTGCAGCTCCATGTTGCCGGTACCCTTGAATTCTTCGAAAATGACTTCATCCATCTTGGAACCTGTGTCGATGAGAGCGGTGGCCAAAATGGTCAGCGAGCCACCGTTTTCGATCTTACGGGCGGCACCGAAGAAACGTTTGGGCTTCTGCAAGGCATTGGCTTCAACGCCACCAGTGAGCACCTTGCCCGAGGCAGGCGAAACGGTGTTGTAAGCGCGTGCCAGACGGGTGATGGAGTCGAGTAGGATGACCACGTCGTGACCACATTCGGTGAGGCGCTTGGCCTTTTCGAGGACGATGTTGGCAATCTGCACATGTTTTGATGCAGGCTCGTCGAAGGTGGAGGCGATGACCTCTGCATTCACGCTGCGCTGCATGTCGGTGACTTCCTCTGGACGCTCGTCGATGAGCAAAATAATAAGGTACACTTCGGGGTGGTTGGCGGCGATGGCGTTGGCCACCTCTTTCAGCAGGACGGTCTTACCGGTCTTGGGCTGAGCCACAATCAAGCCACGTTGGCCTTTGCCGATAGGGGCGAAGAGGTCCATGATGCGGGTCGAGATGGTGCAGCCTTTATGCCCCGTGATGTTGAACTTTTCGTTGGGGAACAAGGGCGTGAGGTAGTCGAAGGGGATGCGGTCGCGCACTTCCTCGGGCTTACGTCCGTTGATGAGGTCGGTCTTGATGAGCGGGAAGAACTTCTCGCCAGCCTTGGGCGGACGGATGACGCCTCTGATGGTGTCGCCGGTCTTCAGGCCCAACAACTTGATTTGCGACTGCGACACATAGATGTCGTCAGGGGAAGGCAGGTAGTTGTAGTCCGACGAACGGAGGAAACCGAAGCCTTCGGGCATGATTTCTAACACGCCTTCAGCGACTACGGTACTGTCGAATTGGCTCAGCAGGTCGTCGCGGCGGGGACGTTGTTCGAAACGCTCAGTTTTTTCCTGCTTTTCGATTTTTGGAGCAGCAGGCTCTTCAATGGCCACGGTAGTCTCTTCAACGGCTTTTTCCTCTTCGGGTGCAGGGACTTCTTTGGGAGTCATGTCGTTGTTTTCGCGGAGGCGCTTGCGTTTTTGCTTGAAGCTTTCACGCTTTTCGGCAAAGGGTTTAGGCTCGGCGGTAGCTTCGTTAGCCATGGTTTCTGCTGTCTCGATGGACTCAACAGGAGCAGGCTCGGCAGGCATCTCTTGTTTGGAGACGGGTGCTTCGACAGGAGCTGTTAGCGTGTCTTTTTGCCAATCGCTGCCATTGCTTTCACCGTTTTTAGTGATGCGCGGACGTCTGCCTCGCTTGGCTGGGTGCTCGTCGTTGTTGGGGTTTTCTTTTTCTTCCTTGATAGGGGCAATGGGCTCTTTCACAGGAGTTTCCGCTGGTTTTATATCTTCTTTAGGCGTTTCCGCTATAGGCTCGGCTTGAGGCTCGGGTTTATCTGTTTTTGGGCTTTTTTGCTTTTTATTCTTTTGTTTGACAGGGGCTTTTTTGATGTCGGGGTGGTCGACCTGATGGTCGATGATGTCGTAGATGAGTTGGGTGCGATCCCTGTTTTCATCGTCAATGCCCATTTCGGTTGCAATGATTTTAAGGTCGTCCAACGACTTCTCATTGAGTTCAAAAATGTTGTACATAAATAATTGATGTGAAATTTCCCGAAGGAAAAGGATAAATAGTAACGTAATTTGGTTGGATTACTCTTTTTATGAAGCCAAACTTAGGCTTGGATCGAAAAAGTGTTGCAAAAGTAGTGTTTTTTTTCTGAACGGCAAGTTTTTGTTGCAAAAAAACGCTGTTTTTGCTGTTTTTCTTTACTTTTTACCCTCGTTTTATGTTTTTCGGGCAGATGTTGGGGGTAAAATCGTATTTTTGCGGCAATTTAAAAACGAATTATTATGTCTCAAAGATTTCAACCTGTTTTCTACTTCCTTTCGGCACTGTTTTTAGCCTTGTTGTTTTTTCTGCCTTTCGCCAGCTTCTACGGTGATTTTCACACTTTTGACTTGTTTGGTTACGGTGTCACCTCTCCCGACAATTGGGATAATGGTGCCTCTCCGTTCAGTATGACCTTCTCGTTGCCCATCCTGATTTTGACCATTACCGCGATGGTTTTGGGTGGTTATTTGGCCATGGGCTTGTTCAGAGCAGTTAAATTGGCCCAGTTCCAGAAGTTGCTGAAGACAGCGCGCATCGCTATTATCGTTATGGTGGCCTGCGTTGCCGCTTATCTTGGCTATTCTTATTTCATCATCCCCAAGATGGCACAATCGGTTGACATTACCATCGCTCAGCCTACTTTTAGGTTTGGTGCTATCCTTCCTTTGGTTGCTTTACTGCTGATGTTTTTGGCGACTTCAGGTTTGAAAAAGGATATTAATAAGGTGCGTGCCACCGACCGAATCCGTTAAGGAAACCGAAATGTAAAACGAAGGCCGACTTCCATTGGGGAGCCGGCCTTTCCGTTTTCAGATGACCTTGTAGCGGTCGAGTTCGAAGATTTCCATGTCCTTGAACGTCTTCCCGTCTATGACCATTCGGATGAACGTTATTTTTTTGTGAAAGCCCGAATTGCCCGCTGCACCAGGGTTGACGTGAAGCAGGTTGAGTTTTTTGTCGTAGATCACCTTTAAGATATGCGAATGGCCGCAGATGTAAAGGTCTGGCTTTTTGTCCTCCAAAATGTGTTTCACCTCGGGCATGTAATGGCCTGGATAGCCGCCGATGTGGGTCATGTAGACGTTGACGTCTTCCACGTGGAAAAACAAATCCTCTGGATATTGCATCCGCACCATAAAATCGTCGATGTTGCCATGCACGGCACGCAAAGGTTTGAAATGCGCCAAGGCATCGGCGGTTTCAATGTTGCCGATGTCGCCCGCATGCCACAGCTCGTCGACGTCCTTGAAGAAGTCGAAGAGCTGTGGGATGAGGGTGCAATGCGTATCAGATAGGATGCCGATGCGTTTCATTCTTTATTTCAAATTTACCATAAATCCAATGGCCAGCACTTCCTTGAACTGGACTTTGGAGCCTTTTTCGACGTCCGGGAAAGGAATGTCGTAGTCATAGATGAGGTGGGTGGAGAGATTGGCGTTGAGCCAGTCGTTCACCTTCAGCACGAGCATGTTCTGCCAGTCCACATCGATGCGCTCGGGGTGGTTGAGGTAGTTGGAGAAGAGCTCAAGTTTCGAGCTGAAATCGATGTTCTTGGCCAAAGGATACTGGAACTTGGCCACGGCGCGGGCACCAAACTCGTAGCGGATTTTGTTGACGGCATGTTGAATAGTGTCGTTGGCGTCCAGGGAATTGACACCAAAAGCCCCAATCTCGGCAAGATGGTCGTCATTGACGATGGTCATACGGCCAGTGATGGGCGAGAAGTAAAGAGAAAAGTGAGGGCTGGGGACCCATTCGATACCAAGGCCGAGGGTGACATAGGCAGGGGCAAGGAACTTTGAAATGTAATGGGTCGAGTCGGTGGCATAGTCAAAGCCTTTGGCGAATTGTGAGCGGAAGGCCAACTCAGCGCCATAGTTGAGATGCTTGGTGGCTTTCAATGTGGCCAACGAGGTGAATTCAATCTTGTCGTCCATCTTGACGGGCTTCTTCTTGAAGTCGAAGATGCTGTAACCCAAGGCGGTGTTCAGCGTGTTGTCCCATTTGAACTTGTTTTTTAGGTAATGGATTTCGTAGTTGAACATGGCCTGTCCAGTGATGGAGCTCTGTCCACCAGCAGCCCAGTTGGTGAAGTAATTCTGCCCGATATTGAGGCCGATGTTACCTTTGTGGGTCCAACCTTGTGGCTGTTCGTCTTGTGCAAACGCTGCGATGCATAGCATAAATGCCAATGCGCTAAGTAATACTTTTTTCATTTGTTGATGGTTTAAATGTTTAATTGTTAGATTTCAAGATTCAAAGATTTAAAATTCAAAGATTTAAAAATTCCGCATTCCTCATTCATCGTTCCTCATTCCGCATTTCGCATTCAGCATTCCTCATTCCGCATTCCACATTCCTCATTCCGCATTCCACATTCCGCATTCATCATTCCGCATTCCTCATTCATCAAACCTCACACCTCATACCTCCAAACTCCTAACTGAACAACTCCTAACTGAACAACTCTCAACTAATAGCTGTTCCCGTCCTGAAAATTCCTATTCCCAATGCTAAACGTAATGTCCTGCATATTATGACTGCGCACATATTTCCCATTCTTTTCGGCAGGAATCCATACCGTCTCCTGGATGAGTCGGATGGCCTCATTATCGCAGCCGCCGCCCACCGAGTTGATGACGACGATGTTCGACACGTTGCCGTTGGTCTCCACCACGAAGCTCAGCCTCACAGTGCCTTGAATCTCGCGTTCTTTGGCTGCGTCGGGGAATTTCAGGTTGTGGGCGATATATTTCCCCATGTTGCTGCCGTCGGCGAAGTAGGGCTTGGCCACTTCGTTCAACTGCTTGTATTCGTAGATGTTATACGAGGTGTCGGCTTCTAATGTGAGCGGTGCAGTAAGGCGCTCGTGACGTTTCCAATAGCGCTTGTAGCTCTTGGCGTTGAAGTCGACCTCGTATTCGTAGTCATATTCCATGGGGATGCCGATGTCCAAGGCGGGTTTCCAGAGAATGGTTTTGACCAAGTGCATGGCAATAGGGGAGGCAGCCTCGCTGAAAGTTGACTTCACCGTATGTTGGGTGGCATTGCCTTTCTCGTCGAGGTGAAAACCGATGACGACGGTGCCGCTGTTGCCTTGCTCAAGGTCAGATTCGGGATAGACTAGGTTTTGCGTGATGTATTCCTTGGTCAAAGGATGGCCTGCAAGAGGCTCTGGCAAAGTGATTTGCGCGCTCAATTGCAATCCCGTAAATAGAGCGGCTAATGCGATAATAAGTATCTTTTTCATAGCGATAATGGTTTTGATGATGCAAAAGTAATTATTTTGTTGAATTAACTACGTTGAATCTTCGATTTGTTGAATTGTTTATTTAACTTTGTTGAATCTTCGATTTGTTGAATTGTTGAGTTGGCGGTAACTTTGCAACAATTAAATAGTTCAATACCTAACAATTGACTTCGTTGAATCGTAGATTTCAACATTATACCTATTTTTGCCGAAAATTTAAGGCCATGGAAGACAACTACAAGAACAATATGGTGTTTGGTATCCACCCCGTGTTGGAACTGATTCGTTCCCAAAAAGAGATCGAGAAGGTTTATATACAAGGCGGCACGCGCTCGCTCGAGATTGCAGAGATTGCCAACACCTGCCGTGCCAATGGCGTGCCGGTGCAGTTTGTGCCCGTCGAGAAGATGAACCGCCTGACGCGCAAGAACCACCAGGGCGTGGTGGCCTTCATCTGTCCGATAGAATATCAGCCTCTTGAAAAGGTCGTCCAGATGATCTTCGAGGACGGCCGCGACCCCTTCGTCCTGATGCTCGACCGCGTGACCGACGTGCGCAACTTCGGCGCCATCGCCCGCACGGCCTATGCCGCCGGCGTGGATGCCATCGTCATCCCTGCCCATGGCTCGGCCTCTATCAACGGGGACGCGATGAAGACCTCGGCAGGAGCCCTGTCGTTGATCAACGTGTGCCGTGTGGAGAACCTGAAGGACGCCATCGACTTCCTGAAGGCCAGCGGCCTGCGTGTGGTGGGCTTCACCGAAAAGGCGCAAGAAAGCCTTTGGAAATCCGACCTCACGGGTCCGCTCTGCGTGATGATGGGCTCGGAGGAAGACGGCATCAGCCCTGCCTACATGAAACGCCTCGACGACCATCTGATGATTCCCATGCCTGGCGACATCGATTCATTGAATGTCTCGGTGGCCACGGGCGTGGTTTGTTTTGAGGTGGTGAGGCAGAGGAATGCTGAATAATGAATTAAGAATGCGGAATGAACCTACCGTAGGCAGTCATTCCGCATTCCTAATTCCGCATTCCTAATTCCACATTCCTAATTCCACATTCCTAATTCCACATTCCTAATTCCGCATTCCTAATTCTGCATTCCTAATTCCGCATTATTTCAGGTATTTATCCAACCAATTGTAGAATCTGCGTTGCCAAAGCACGCCGTTCTGCGGTTTCAGCACCCAGTGGTTCTCGTCGGGGAAATAGAGGAACTCGGCAGGGATGCCGCGTAGGATGGCGGCGTTGTAGGCCTGCATGCCCTGCGTGAAGCAGATGCGGTAGTCCAAGCCGCCGTGGATGACGAGGATGGGCGCGGTCCACTTGTCGACGAAAAGGTGAGGTGAGTTGGCGTAGGTCTTGCGCACGGTGGCGTCGTTCCATTGCCAGTAAGGGCCGCCGAGGTCCCAGTTGACGAACCACATCTCCTCGGTCTCAAGATATTGCGCCTCTAAGTTAAACATGCCGTCGTGGGCGATGAGTGCCTTGAAGCGGTCTTCGTGGTGACCAGCCAGCCAGTACACGCTGAAGCCGCCGAAGCTGGCACCCACGGCACCAAGGCGATTCTCGTCGATGTAAGGCTCTTTCTTTAGTTCGTCGATGGCGCTGAGGTAGTCTTTCATGCACTGCCCGCCATAGTCGCCGCTGATTTCCTCAAGCCATTCCTGACCGAAACCGGGCAAGCCGCGACGGTTGGGGGCGACGACGATGTAGTCGTTAGCAGCCATCATCTGGAAGTTCCAGCGGTAGCTCCAGAACTGGCTCACCGTGCTCTGCGGTCCGCCTTCGCAGTAGAGCAGGGCAGGGTATTGCTTGTTGGCATCGAAGTGAGGCGGGTAGATGACCCAAACGAGCATGTCTTTTCCGTCGGTGGTCTTCACCCAGCGCTCCTTGACCTCACCCATGGTGAGTTGGGCGAAGATGTTGTCGTTGATATGCGTGATCTGTTCGGCTTCTCCTGTGGTGGGGCTGACGGCGAACAGCTCCGTCGGGTGGCTCATCGACTGGCGACCGGCAATTAGTTTTTCGCCGTTGTAATGCACGGAGATGTAGTTGTGCTTGCCCGTGGTCAGCTTCTTGATTTCGCCGTTCTCGAGGTTGAGGGCGTAAATCTGGTCGGTGGCGTAAGCATCGCTGATGAAATAGAGCATTTTGCTGTCGTCGGCCCAGCTGAAACCTGTGCAGCATTGGTCGAACTTAGCCGAGTAGTCGGTCTTCTCGCCGAGAAGGAGGTCCATCACGAAGAGGCGTTGCTTGTCGCTCTCATAGCCGTCGCGTTCCATGCTCTCCCAAGCCATGTAGCGGCCGTCGGGCGAGATGACGGGGTTGAGGTCGTAGCCCATCATGCCTTCGGTGAGGTTCTTGCACTCGCCGCTTTGGATGATGTACTGGTAGATGTCGGTGTTAGTGGAGAGGGCGTAGTCCTTGCCGACCTTCTTGCGGCAGCAGTAGACGAAGCTCTGTCCGTCGGGCAGCCACTGCACCTGCTCCATGCCGCCGAAGGGGCGCACGGGGGCTTCCCATTGCTCGCCCTTCATGGCGTCGAAGGCGTTTTCGATCTTGCCGTTGCTGAAGTTACCCACGAAGATATGGCCATAGGTGTCGACCCATTGGTCCCAGTGACGGTACATCAGGTCGTTGTTGATGCGGCCCGACGATTTGTCGAGGTCGGGATAGATGTCGGCCACGGTCTCTTTCAGCTTCACTTCCTTAGTGAACAGCACTTGAGCGCAGTCGGGCGAATAGAGGAAGCCGTTGATGTCGTCGGCCTCGTTGGAGACGCATTGGCGTCCCGTGCCGTCGGGGTTGATTTCCCAAAGTTGCATCACGCCGTCGTCGTTAGGGGCGAGGAAGCCGATTTTCTTGCCGTCGGGGCGCCATTGCGGGCTGTATTCGCTCACGTTGGAATCCGACAGCACGTGGTTGTTCGAGCCGTCGGCGTTCATAATATACAAGGTGGAGCCGCTGCGGTTTTCGGGCACGCTGTAGTAGGTCACGTTGTAGACGATTTGCGAGTGGTCGGGCGAGAGACTGTACTCCCCGATGCGGCCCATGGCCCATAGCACTTCGGGCGTCATGATGTCCGAAGTCAGGGTGAGTTCTTGCGGCCCGATTTTGTCTTTGCCTTTGGGCTCTGTCTCAGGCTTTTGTGTGTTGCACGATACGATTGAACAGGTAATCATGGCTAACAGGAAAAGTTTGGTTTTTCTCATATTGATAGGGTTTTGAATTTGGGTGTAAAAGTAGGAAATTTTCTGATATAAGGAGCTGACTGGTGTTTTTTTATTATGGTATCAACCAATTGGCTGCCGAAACGATACGGATGGTGAAACCATCTTGTTCCACCTCCTCTTGGTTGTCAAGGGTGACAAGAGTCAGGTTGTTGCAATGCAGTTTGTTGGCGGCTTTTAGCAATCCATTCAATTCGCGTCGGCGGGTCTTAGGGCTGCTGATGTCGTATGAGACTTGAACCAACTCGATGACTCTGCCTGCTTGGGCAACAACGAAGTCACATTCATAGTCTTTCTCCCTGAAGTAGAACACATCAGCGTAATTGGGTCGGTGGCGGCGAAGCAACTCGATATAGACGATGTTCTCTAACCGCCAACCGAGGTTTTCGGTCTGAAAGGTGTCGTTTCGTTCCGAAATGAAAGCAGGATCAACGACATACACTTTTTCGTTTCGGATGCGACTTTTGCTTTTGAAGGAAAACTTGCGTACACTGAAAAGAAGAAAAGCCTCTTGCAGGTAGTGAAAATAGTTCTCTGCCGTGTGGTCGGTGATGCCAAATAGTTTGCCAATCTCATCGGCCTTAAACTCTTGACAAAAATTGTCCATCAGGTAGGCCGCCATGCGATATAGCACGTCAACATGGCGTAGCTTGAAACGCTTTGCGATGTCGTTGCGGATGATATTGTCCAACAGTGCCATGATATAGCTTCGTCGGTTTTTCTCGTTCAGCAATTCAGGAAATCCCCCTTGGGTTAGGTAATCCGTCAAAGCAGCTTTTCGCAAGGCTTGCCCTTTTACCGAGAGAGAGGTCGTGTCCACATTGCGGAAGGCGCAATATTCTGAAAATGAGAAGGGATACAACTCCACTTTATTGTGACGACCCGTAAGATGCGTTGCCAATTCCCCACTCAACAGTTTGCTGTTGCTGCCCGTAAGGAAAATGTGGATTTCTTGCCTGAGCAGGCGGTTGACAAATAAGTGCCATTGCTTCACGTTTTGGATTTCGTCCATGAAAAGATAGTGGAAATCTCCGTAAAGCCTGTAAAGTGCTTCAAGTAGGGTGTCAAGGTCTGCAGTTTTGAATGAGGCCAATCGGTCGTCGTCAAAGTTGACGTATGCTGGAGCGATTTTTCGGCCGGCGAAGTATTTGAGGCATAGGGTCGACTTGCCACTTCTTCGTACACCAATGACCACTTGAGCTAATCTGCTATCCAATGAGAGCTGGGATTCTTCCATGCGAGTGCATAGATTCCTCTTGCTAAAACGCTGAAATTCTTCCTTTTGATCTGATAAAACTTTTACTAAGTCTTGTATATTCATATCCGATTATCCTATTTAAACTACGATAAATAAAGATTTTTACGCTACAAAAGTACGATAAAATCCGAAAATATCAATAATAAAGTACGATAAAATCCAATTTTTTATATCGTAAACTACGATAAAATCCAAAATTTCACTCTGAAAACTACGATAAAATCCAAATTTAGCTAAGACAATAACACTTTTTTTCATAAATCCTTTGCCATTTCCCTGAAATCCACTACCTTTGCACCTTCATTTCATTACCTTGGAATTGAATTTTGAATTTTAAATCTTTGAATCTTAAATATTTAAATCTGAAATACCTATGTTAAGTCAAGATGTAAAGATTGGAAGTGCCGTCCGTTTGGATGGAAAGATTTATTTCTGCATTGACTTCCAACATGTTAAGCCTGGCAAGGGCAACACTATCATGCGTATCAAACTGAAGGATGTGATGAGCGGCAACGTTCTTGAAAAGCGCTTCGACATTGGCGTGAAGCTGGAGGATGTCCGTGTGGAACACCGTCCCTATCAGTACCTCTACAAGGAAGGTGAAGACTACATCTTCATGCACACCGAGACCTACGAACAAATCCCGATCGCTGGCGACAACATCACGGGCGTGAAGTTCATGAAGGAAAACGATGTGGTTGATGTCATCGTCGATGCCAGCACCGAGACCATCCTCTTCGCCGAAATGCCGGTGAAGACCGTGCTGCAAGTGACCTACACCGAGCCTGGTGAGAAGGGCAACACCGCCACCAACGCTCTGAAGGAAGCCACCGTCGAGACCGGTGCCATGGTCCGCGTGCCGTTGTTCATCAACACCGACGACATGATCCGCGTCGACACCCGCACGGGCGAATATTGCGAACGCGTGAAGGCTTAATCGTCTCTAACCGAAAGGATCCTAAAGATCCGAAGGTGTGTTTCTGCAGGATTCGGATTCGTTCGGTTTGAGATAAATAAAACAGAAAAGTGCAAGGTTTGTTGACTTTGCGCTTTTTTTGTATTTTTGCAGGCGAAGTTTATTACACGCAGAATGCGCAGAACTATGTGAATCGCAATGCGACGCAATGTTTGACACCGGCAGGCTTCTGCGTTTTAACTGCGTTGAATGCTTTGCATTTCAGCGAATTCTGCGTGAAATAATAAGTGTTTTTTGCGTGAAATAATTGTTATTCAATCAATTCATAAGCCGATGAAAATACAAAAGACGACTCTTAAAACTATTGCGGAACTCATTGGTGCCAAATACGTTGGCCCCGCCAACTTCCCCATCACGGGCCTGAACGAAATCCACAAGGTGGAGGCAGGCGATATCACCTTCGTCGACCATCCGAAATACTATGCCAAAGCACTTAACTCGGCGGCTACGGTGGTGCTTATTAATAAAGAGGTGGTTTGTCCCGAAGGGAAAGCATTACTTCTTCATGACGATCCCTTTGACGCTTTTTTGCGTATCATGCGCCATTTTCGTCCCTTCGAGCCGCAGACGCAACCCATCAGCGACAGCGCGACGATAGGCGAGGGGTCGCTGATTATGCCTGGGACTTTTGTGGGCCATCACACCGTCATCGGGAAGAATTGCCTCATCCATCCCAACGTGACCATCTACGACCACTGCGTGATTGGCGACAACGTCATCATCCACTCGGGCAGCGTCATCGGGGCTGACGGCTATTATTTCCAACGCCGCAACGAAGGCTTCAAGAAGTTCGAGTCGTTTGGCCGTGTGGTCATTGCCGACGATGTGGAAATTGGCGCCCTGTGTAGCATCGACCGTGGTGTCACCTCGGACACCATCATCGAGAGTGGCACCAAACTCGACAACCACTGCCAGATTGGTCACGACAGCTACATTGGTCACAACTGCCTCATCGGTGCCCATGCCGCCATCGCTGGCGTGACGCGCATCGAAGACGATGTTATCCTTTGGGGCCGTGTATGTGTCAACAAAGACCTTGTAATCGGTACGGGGGCTGTGGTCTTGGCCACTTCCGCTGTCGACAAGAACATTGAGCCTGGCAAGGCCGTCTTCGGTGTGCCTGCACAAGAGGTGAGGAAACAATGGCGCGAACAAGCCGCCTTGCGCTCCCTGCCTGATTTTCTGAAAGAATACTATAAAACACATCAATAACAATGGTTGATGGCCGATGACTATGGCCTGCTTTGACCGACAGACTGGCCATAGTCATAAGCCATAGGCCATAAGCTAAAACTCTAACAAGATGAAAAAACTCACATCTTTTCTGTTGCTTCTGTTAATGGTTGCTACCCAAAGCGCCTTTGCGCAGGACATGAAGACGTACCAGTTTGCTGAGCGCGACACACTGCAGCTTTACCTTGATTTCTACACTCCCGAACATGTCCATGACAGCACGATTTGCATGGTTTATGTTTTCGGAGGCGGCTTTATCGGGGGACATCGTGATGGCGATTGGGAGAAGGCCTATTTCAAACAATTAGTCGACGAAGGCTTTATGGTGGCCTCCATCGACTACCGCTTAGGGCTCAAGGGCGCTAAAAACTTGAGCGTTTTCAATTCCGAACCGCTTAAGATAGCCATTGATATGGCTACGGAGGATGCCATTTCTGCCTTAGTTTACCTTCTCGAACATGCCGCTGAGCTGAAGGTGAACAAGGATTGGATCGTGATGATTGGCTCCAGTGCGGGTGCCATTACCTCCTTGCATGTGGATTATGCGCTTTGCAACGGCTTTCTGAATAGCAACATTTTGCCCGAGGATTTCCGGTTGGCAGGTGTGGTGTCGTATGCGGGTGCCATCTTCTCCAATGAGGGTCCTGTAGTATATCGTAACCATGCTCCAGCTCCGACGATGATGTATCACGGCATGGCCGACCGATTGGTGCCCTACAAGAAAATCAGTTTCGGGAAAATAGGCTTCTTTGGCACCGATGCCTTGGTGAATCGCTTCGAGAAGTTCGACTATCCTTTTTTTGCACGTCGTTTTGATGAGTATGGCCATAGCATCGCATTGGCTGGTCCGCTTACTGTCGACGACTTGCTGTGGTTCTGCAAGCATTACATTTGGAAGAAGCAACGTCTTCAAGTGGACGGCACCTATCATGAGCTTGACAAGACCCAGTTGCCGCCTTTTGATGTCTATACGCCAGGGGATTTGTACAAGTAAAAACAAAAAGTCCGCCAGTGTTGATGTCTGACGGACTTTTTTCATGTTTAGCGCAAAGCCTTATCTCTTTGCAGCCTTATTGGCCGGAGATTTCTTAGCCGCACTCTGCTTGGCCGTGGCTTTGCTGACAGCGGCTTTCTGAACAGACGCAGTCTTCTTGCTGCCAACGGCTTTCTTGGCTTGAGACTTATGTTCAGGTGCTTTTGTGCGCGTAGCCTTCTCGTCAGCAGCCTTTTCTTCGGTTGCTTTCTTAGCTGTCGCTTTCTTGGTCTCCTTCTTGGCTGCTTTTTGGGCTTTCTTTGCTGCTGCCTTATTTACGGTAGACATTTTCTTTGGCTTAGGCATGTCAGCAGTCGCAGGCACGTTCTTCAAGATGTCGCACATGAAGTCCCAGAACATCTGAACGGTTGCGATTTCGCAACGTTCGTCGGGTGAGTGTACACCGCGCAGGGTGGGACCGAAGCTGATCATGTCCATGCCCGGAATCTTGTCGCCGATGAGGCCGCATTCCAAACCAGCGTGGATGGCTCTGACTTTAGGATCCTTGTTGAAGCGTTTCTTGTAGCAGTTCACTGCGACGTCCAAGATGGCGCTGTTGGGGTTGGGTGCCCAGCCTGGATAGCCGTCAGTGTGCTCCACATCGGCGTCGGCAAGGCTCCACACGGCTTCCACCATGTTGGCGATGTCCTGCTTCGACGACTCGATGGAGCTGCGCTGTGAGGTCTGGATGAAGAAATAGCCTTCCTTCTTCTTGCAGGAGGCGAGGTTGGTCGAGGTTTCCACGAAGTTCGGGATGGTCTGCGACATGGCGATGACACCGTGCGGGCAGGCATAGAGGCCGTTCAGCAGGTTGAACTGCGACATTTCGTCGATGACCACATCAGGCTGTACTTCAGCCACTTCAGCCGTGACTTTCAGGTCGGGTTCGGTCACTTGATACTCTTGCTTGAAGTGCTTCTCCATGTCCTTCACATAGTGCATGAAGTCGCCCACGCTCTCGTTCGGGATGAAGGCCACAGCCGTGGCTTCGCGAGCGATGGCGTTGCGCAGGTTGCCGCCTTGGAAGTCGTAGAGTTGGAGGTCAAACCAAGTGGTGGCTTGCCAGAGTATGCGAGTCAAGAGTTTGTTGGCATTGGCCAGATTCTTGTTGATGTCGTCGCCGCTGTGGCCACCTTTCAGACCGCTGACCGTGATGCGGTATGCCGTGGCCTCTTCCGGAGCAGGTTCCAGTTCGTACCACACCTTAATAATCGTGTCCATGCCGCCGGCGCAGCCGATGAAGATTTCGCCTTCGTCCTCGCTGTCGAGGTTGAGGAGGATGCGGCCCGTGAAGTCCTTCGGGTCGAGTTTCATGGCACCGGTCAGACCGGTTTCTTCGTCAACGGTGAAGATGCACTCGAGTGGACCGTGTTCCACTTTCGGGTCGGCAATGACGGCCAAGGCTGCTGCCACGCCGATGCCGTCGTCGGCACCGAGGGTCGTGCCGTTGGCGTGAACCCACTCGCCTTTGATAACCGCCTCGATGGGGTCTTTCTCAAAGTCGTGCTTCTTGTCGTTGTTTTTCTCGCAAACCATGTCCATGTGGGCTTGCAGGATGACGGTTTGGCGGTCTTCCATGCCCTTGGTGGCAGGCACGGTCATGATGATGTTGCCGCACTCTTCTTTGACGTACTTCACTTTATGGTCTTTGGCCCATTTTTCGAGATAGGCGACCATCTTTTCTTCCTTTTTCGAAGGACGAGGCACGTTCATGATGCCTTGGAACTCCTTCCAAATGCCAGCAGGCTTGAGTTTTAAAATACTTTCGTTCATTTTTTTAAATGTTTATGGTTGATATTATTGGTCACAAAACTATCAAAACCCGACAAAACTTTTTTCTGGGTTGAGGAAGCACGCCAACCGGCTGCTTCCTAGCGACGCACGGTTGTGCAGTCGCTATGCTGTTCCCTTTGAATTTATTCATTGTTTTGCATTGTTTTGTGGGTTTTGTGATATTAGAAATTCAATTGAAATGATAGTCCTACTTGGGCGTAATGTGGCGTTTTTATCGGTGATTCCGCAGACCGCAAATACGGGTCGATACTAAGGCTGAGGTCGTCGCTGATGTCGTAAGTGTATAAGTGCCCGTCCACGCAGGCATCGAGAATGTTCAGGCCATACCACGCAACAGTGAGTATGCTATAAAACTCGAAGTCGCGACGATACGCTTCCTTATAGGTTTGCAATTGACTGTCGGCATATTTATTGGCCAAATCAGTCTCGTGCTGGCTTAATGACGTGCCTTCAGGCAGGTCACCAGTCTTGAATTCGTAGGCATGCAGGTAGGATCGGTATTCAGAATAATTGCTGTATGCCAAATACCCTAAACCACCCAATCCGGCATAAACGATGGGAACCTTCCACCATTTTCTGTTGTAGATTTGCCCCAATCCTGGGAGACAGGCTGACATGATGGTGGCTTTGGTAGGACTGTGAGTTTTTTTTGCTTTGGCAGTTTTTGTTGGTTTCTGCTGTTTGACGATAGTGTCAGCAGTGATGAGAGTGTTACCCACCGTATCAAATACGACATTCTGCGCTTCGGCTTTCGTGAAACCGAGCAACATAACCATGCCGATAAGGATGAATAGACGGCGGGGCATGGGTGGATTATTTGTTGCCGAACAGTTCCATGATGCGGTCAAACTCGGCCTCGTCCTTGAAGTCGATGACCACACTGCCTTGTCCTTTCATGTTTCTCGTCACTTTCACCTTGGTGTTCAAGGTCTGCGAGAGCTTTTTGATTTTGCTCTTAAAGTGCTCGGGAATGAAGTTGGTTTGCTTTCTTTCCTTTGCCTCTGGGTTCTTGGCTTTCTCGGCCAATTCCTCGGTCTGTCTGACGTTCATCTCGCCTTCGATGATTTGTTGGAGGATCTTCAGCTGTTGCTCCTTGTCGGTGATGTTGATAAGGGCGCGGGCGTGCCCCATGGTGATGTGTCCGTCACGGATGGCGATTTGTACCTCTGCCGGCAGTTTCAACAATCTCAAAAAGTTAGCCACGGCACTGCGGCTTTTGCCCACCTTGTCGCTCACTTCCTCCTGCGTCATGTTGCATTCATCGATGAGGCGTTGGTAGGAGATGGCCACTTCGATGGCATTCAGGTTTTCACGGTGAATGTTCTCGATCAGGGCCAATTCCAACATCTGTTCATCGTTGGCCACGCGGATGAATACCGGAATCTTGGTGAGGCCGGCTAGTTTGGAAGCCCTCAAACGACGCTCACCTGAAATAAGTTGATATTTGTTATAACCGAGTTTTCTTACCGTAACAGGCTGAATGACACCTTGCTCCTTGATGGATTGTGCCAACTCCCGTAAAGCGGTCTCGTCAAATTCGGTTCTGGGTTGGAAAGGATTGGTTTCAATGAGGTCGATGTCGATTTCAGCGATGGCTCCTGCAACGAAATCTCCGGAAATGTCTTTGCTAGTGATGTCGGTTTCAGGGCTTTGTAGGATGGCATCAAGGCCGCGTCCAAGCGCTCTTCTGTTTTTGTCTGCCATGGCGGTTTATGCGTTATTACTGGATAAGTGGTTTTTCTCTAAGATTTCCCGGGCAAGGTTCAGGTAGTTGATGGCTCCGACACTGGCTGCATCGTGCATAATGATGGACTTGCCAAAGCTGGGAGCCTCACCCAAACGGGTGTTGCGGTTGATGATGGTGTTGAAGACCAGATCCTGGAAGTGCATTTTCACTTCTTCCACTACTTGCTTCGACAGGCGTAGTCGGGTATCGAACATGGTAAGCAGAATGCCTTCAATCTCCAAATCGGGATTGAGTCGGGTCTGCACGATTTTGATGGTGTTCAGCAACTTGCCAAGACCTTCAAGAGCGAAATACTCACATTGCACGGGGATGATGACCGAATCGGCAGCCGTCAGCGAGTTGACGGTGACCAGTCCAAGCGAAGGGGAACAGTCGATGATGATGAAATCGTAATCGTTTTTGAGGGTTGAGAGCGAACGCTTCATCATCAGTTCACGATTGGGCAAGTTGATCATCTCAATCTCAGCGCCAACCAAGTCGATATGTGCAGGTATCAGGAACAAGTTCGGAGTCCCGGTTTCCATGGTGACGGTCTTGGGGTCCACATTGTCAATGATGCATTCGTAGATGCTGGTTTCAACGGTTTTTGGGTCGACACCCACTCCCGACGTGGCATTGGCTTGAGGATCAGCGTCGATGAGGAGTGTCTTGTATTCGAGGACGGCCAAACTGGCAGCCAAATTGATGGCGGAAGTGGTCTTGCCCACGCCACCTTTTTGATTTGCAATTGCTATGATCTTGCCCATATTGATTCAACTCTGTTTTACGCTACAAAAGTACGCATTTTTGTGCTGTTTTATTATGGCTGTCTGGTGAAAGTTATCAACACTTGTGGGTTTTGTTGATAAGTTCTTGTTTCGGGCGCGATTTGCAACAAAAAAGGCCGCGAAATGCTCGCAGCCTCTGTTTCCTGTTTTTGTTTGGATAAATAATTACTTGTCCAGATTGTCGAACCATTTGTCGATGGCGCTGTCGATTTCGCTGCGGCTTTCGCCTTCCACCTTCTCATAGTGGCGCGGTTCGGGCTGGTCGTAATCGTCGGCAGGATATTCACCGGGTTCGGTGTACTTGATAGCATCAGTCAAGCCTTTTGAACCTTTC